>Ga0224508_10005325_pt1 | contig 10327 bp, 15 predicted proteins | sample SF_Jan12_sed_USG_4_FD_170157 | JGI IMG/M metagenome (GOLD analysis project Ga0224508, IMG submission 170157) | Sediment microbial communities from San Francisco Bay, California, United States - SF_Jan12_sed_USGS_21 | ecosystem: Environmental > Aquatic > Marine > Sediment | place: USA... | reverse complement strand
TTTCCTCAAATTATGCATATTCACAAGAAATGAGGCTTGCCACATTTCAAGAGACAGCTCAGGTAATAATTGATAAAAGTATATCTCAAAATGTCACTGCGTCCATAACATTACAAAGTACTAGTATTCAAGAAATTAAAATTCCAGTTGAACTAGAACAAAAAATTAGAGAAAATAATAGAATATCAGCAGTGACATTAACAAATCAGAATCAATGTATTTTAGGAGTAGACAACATGGCATGTATTTTAATTAATGTAAAAAGAGATTCTGCAGATAAAAATTTCCTAGATATTCAGAAGTCTACAATAAAAATATCAGACCAATTAATTGATGAGATAAACCAAGTGTTTGATACTAAAGCAGAATTTCATTCAACATTTATCCACACAGATGATAAGTCAAGGGTTGCATTAGAAACATCTGGAATAATTTCAGGGAGAGGAACTGTTTCAGCAGTATATACAATGCCTATGGAAGACACAGACTCAATGTATGAAAAGATATCTGCAATGTTAATTCCAAAAACGATTAGAGATTCGGGAGGATTTTATGATGTTGCACGAGATCTTTCAAAACAAGAGAATTCAAAAATGACATTTTCCATTATACCAATTGAAAATAAATCTTTACTTCAATTAAGATTATCAGTCGATTACCCTCAAACAGCATTAAGAGTTAATGAGGTTAATCCACTAGAATTTCTCAATGTTAAAAATCTTGATAGATCAGATTATTTTTCAGCAGGATTCTATCCTCTAAACTCTATAATTCAAGTGATAGTATTATCACCTGAAGATACAAGTATTTTAAACATCAAAGGGAATATACTTCCAACACAGATAATCGATAATGAAAAAATTCCCACAGACATTACAAAAGAAGGATGGATTTTTGATCCAGAAAAAGGACAAAAAATTCAAGGGAAATATATTTTTGGTGAAAAAACTTCAGTGAGTAATGAGGAATTAAAGTTCTCATTAGATAAAGAATCAACTCAAAATACAACACCAGAAGAAATAAAATTTGATGAATCAGTTGCAATAGTAATAATAATTACAATAGTTGCAATAGCAGCTGTAGTATTTTATCTTAAAGGATATAAAAAATAATCATAGCAATAGTACTGCTGCTGCAAATACTGTTGTCCATTTACCATCCTTGTCACCTTTAGTGGATTGAGTAATATTATGTGTGTTATATATTTGGCCAGAAATATACCACTGTTGTCGTTTTTCATCCCAATTTTTATCAACGTCAAATGGAATTCCTAAAGATGAAGCAAGCATTTGTGCTGCAATATCTTCTGCGTAGTCACCGGCTTGAGTTTCATTTTGACCAAAAGATTCGTATTCAGAAAGATATCCATATCTACTAGTATCTTTTGGTTGTGCAAGTCCTACAGAGGCAGAGCATACTCGGTGTGGTTCATTAGTTTGATTCTTAGAATAAATCGTAAATAGAATCTGGCCAGGTAAAATTTGTTTTAGACCTTCCTTTCTAGAAATTAATTTAGCCATGGGTGGAAATATACTTGAAATCAATACAAGATTTGTTCCAGCTATTCCAGCATCTCTTAGAGCATACTCAAAACTTGTTAATCTATCTTCATGTACACCTTTACCTTTAGTAAGAAATAATTTTTTTGCAACTAAGTCTAACATTTCTGAATTGATGAAAGAGAGTTATTATTTATACTTTAATTGAAATGAGAGTTTTTTGTAACAGATTAAGAAATTTACAAACTAGATGTGTAACAAATATTAAAAATATTCAAATTTTTCTCATAAATTAGAAATGAAAAATGCACTGAACTCAACAATTTTTGAACATTATTTTGATTTCACAAATGATAAAAGTAGATGGAACAAACATAGTATTATCTGACATAGATTATAATTTGTCATATGTTGGATTTTTCAGTCATCATCATTTCAACACATAGCAAATAAAAATAACAGATATTATTCGTTAGATTTTTGTATAATCTGTAACAGAAGATATTATGTTTGAGAGTTTTTTCCAATCAGATATTTTTATTATAGGATATTATGTACTGACAGTTGGTTCATCATTATTACTAATCAAAGAAACCAAAAAGAGAATTCATGATCTAAAAATAGGCATCAATTCAATTAAATACGCACCACTTGCATTTGGTATTTTAGCAGCATATGTCTTATTAGCATATGATTTTTTTGAGGCAATTCCCATTCTAAATTGGAGTTGGTTAGGATACAATATTGCATTTGGACCTTTTGCAGATCAAGGAATATGGGGAATCATTCCATTTATTCCGTTATTGATTTACATGTTCATCCACATAAATTATGTTGAAGAGTTTTACTTTAGAAAATCAAAAAAAATAGTAATTGTATGGGCTCTAATCCATATCGCAATGGGAATAAAAATTCACATGGTAATAATTCTAATTCCAATTGGATTTTTGTTCAAATATGTATATGACAAAAAGGGAATAAATCATTCCTATGCAATGCATTTTGCGACAAATATTCTAGTCGTGTTTTCTTTTTTTCTTTCTTTTATCAGGTGAGTTAGGGGATTGAGTCAAATAGATAAATGCAAAAAATGTTCCCAATGCAATATTAAGTACTCCCATAAAAGTAATAATCATAGTTACAGATGGAGAAGCTATTGTCAATCCAATAATTATCCCAAGTGCACCTGTTGCAAAAAACATTATCATCAAAACTTTAACTCTAGTTGGTTCGATGTATCGCATAAGAGATATCAAAATAGGTCAGTATTATAAACTGCGTTTAGTGTGAGAGGGTAAAATTTTCAAGGTTAATCACAGGTAACACTTTAAACCTTCAAAAATTTTATTTTACTTCGTGCCAATGTAGCTCAGCCTGGCTAGAGCATTCGCCTTGTAAGCGAAAGGTCGTGGGTTCAGATCCCGCCATTGGCTGCCTTAAATTATATCAATTCTACACGAATACCCACAATAAATGAATTCAAAAATTAGAATAATTTCAGAGATATGAAACAAAGTACCAGTTAAGCTTGATTGGTGTACTATATGATTAACAACATGTCTTCATATCACTAGATGAGAAATAGAATGAAGTGATGCTTGAAATTTGAGGCTAAAACATATTACTTTCATACCAGATGCAGATTGATTATCACTAATGTTTACAATTCTTTGTTTTTTGTTAACTTTCCTATACGTAATCAAGAATTCTATGAAAAAGGAAATTTATTTTAATTAAGTACTTACAAACAACTATTTTTTGTTTAACATCAAATTAAAATGTCTGTTCATCACCCCTGATGAATATGCAAATTCTAGGATATTGAAACCTGCATTTTCTAAAATCTTCAATAATTCTTCTTTGCTGAATTGAAAAATATGATCATCTATAATTTCTACATTTTTTTTTGGGTTTGGCATGTCTTCAAATTTTTTATAATATTTTGTTATCCTACCCCACTCATGTGAATCAGGGGTACTAAGATACAATTTACCAGTGGTTTTAGTAAACTGTGTATTTTTTTTAATGTTATAACAGGATGAAAATTAAAATGCTCGAGTACTTCAGTAAAAATTATAATATCAAATTTTTCACCCCATGGGAAATCATCGGTTTCTATATTGTTAATTTTAAAATGAATTTTCTTTTCTTTTATTAATGCTTTATTCAAATTTGATGCGTTGGAATCTATACAATAAATATCCGATTCAAATATTTTTTGACAAAAAAATGACAAAGTACCATATCCACAACCAATATCTAAAATTTTCTTTTGGAGCATGTTTGATCTTTAAAAAGCCATAGAGGAATATTTGACCAATAACACTTCTCAGAATCCTTATAGTGTTTTATGTAGTATTGACTCGGATTATTTGCTGTTATTTCATTTTGACATTCAAGAAGAATTTGAAACCATTTCTCATTTTTAAAAATTTTTTCTAGTTGCTTGTTTTGATTTAGTATTTTTTTTATTTTTCTTGGTATTGCCGTTATTTTCATATTTAATCTAGTTAACATCAAAATATGAATAATATGTATTGAACATCATTTAACGCAAAAGTATCAGTACACTGAAGTATGATGTGAAATCCAATGTGTAAATCCAATTAACAGTAGACTTAAATCGCTCACTTAGCATAGTTAAGATGATAATTTGAACATATTTGAAAGCCAATAGATAACTTTGTCAAATAACAGCAGAGTGTAACATATTTTTCAAGCAATATAGAAGTCTACCACATTTTGTAGAAGCCCCCATGACTTTCAAATTTTCTTAACAGTAAAACATCATCACAATTGGCAATACGAATAAGTATACTGATTTTTAGAACAAATTCAAATGAGTGCAGATGATTCAGAACAACCCAATAGTGAAAAGATATCAGTAAAAAAATCAACATTTAATGGTCTAGTCATAGGATTAATCATAATAGTAGGAGTTGCTGCATTTTTTGCAGGATCATACACATCAAATTTAAATTCCAATCAAATATCTGAAAAAGATTTAGAGGACGCACTTGCAAAATTGGAACTCAAGATATTACAAAATAGATTGCCCACAGAACAACCCAAGCAAGCAGTAAAAATTTCAATGGATGATGATCCAATTATCGGAAATGCAGATGCCCCAATTACAATAATTGAATTTTCAGATTTTCAATGCCCATTTTGTGCTAGATTTCATATGCAAACACTCCCATTGCTGCTAGAGGAGTATATTGAAGAAGGGAAAGTAAAACTAGTTTTCAGAGATTTCCCAATTCAAAGCATTCACCCAAATGCATTACCTGCATCAGTTGCAGCAGAATGTGCAAATGAACAAGGTAAATTTAGAGAGATGCATGATATATTATTTGAAAACCAAAACGAATGGAACAAAAAGGATACCACTCAAGTAATGACTTTGTTTAGTCAATATGCTGCAGGAATACAACTAGAACAAGAAAGATTTGATTCATGTCTTATTGGTGCAAAGTATATCGAGGAGATTAGAAATGATTTAGAGGATGGGAGAGACTATGGAGTATCTGGAACTCCCGGATTTTTTGTAGGAAATGACGAAATAGGATATGTGGAATTAAAAGGAGCACAGCCATTTGATAGTTTTAAAAAAATCATTGATGCTCAGCTAGATGCTTAAATAATAACAAGCGTTTATTAGACCTCAATCGAGTTTCTAAATATAGGAATAATGACGAGTAAGCAATGAGCTTTTTCGTCATTGCTTAAGAGAAGAAAAATAAAATGACAAAATTTGAGGAATTAGGATTAAAAGAAGAAGTACTGAAAGGGATTAGGGATCTTGGGTTTACTGAAGCATTTGCAATTCAAGAAGCGGTAATACCAGTTTTGCTTACGGGAAGAGATGTTGTAGGGCAAGCACATACGGGATCTGGCAAAACTGCAGCTTTTGCATTATCAATGCTTCAAGAAATACAACCAAAGAAAGGAATTCAGGGATTGATTATGGCACCTACAAGAGAGCTTGCAATGCAGATCAGCGATGAAATCAAAAAGTTTGGAAAATACACAGGAATCAAAGTAGCAACAGTTTATGGAGGACAAGGTATGGGACTCCAACTAGATGCGCTAGATAGAGGAGTTGAAATCGTAGTTGCAACACCAGGTAGATTAATAGATCATCTCAAAAGAGGCTCAATAGAACTAAGAGATATCACCCATATTGTTCTAGACGAGGCAGATACCATGTTAGATATGGGTTTCATTGATGATATTCAGTTTATTTTAGATCTTGCACCAGAAGACAGAGTGATGTCATTATTTTCTGCAACAATGCCAACTGAAATTCTCAGACTTTCCGAAGAATATCTTAATAATCCAAAACAATTTTTGTTAGACGCCGACGATCTTAGTGGAGAAGGAATAGATCAAGCATATTTAGTAATTAAAGACAGAGACAAATTCAAGTACCTAATAGATTTCATCAAACCAACAAAAGGTCAATGTATTGTGTTTTGTTCAACAAAATATAGAACTAGAGATGTAGCAAAATTTTTACATCAAGAGAAATTTGATGCAGTAGCAATAGAAGGGGATATGTCTCAACACAGAAGAGAGCAATCAATGTCAAAATTCCGAAGTGGGAAAGCAGACATTCTTGTTGCAACAGATGTAGCATCAAGAGGCATAGATGTTCCAAGAGTAGAACTAGTAGTAAATTATGATGTTCCAAATCAGGAAATGGCTTATTTTCATAGAATTGGAAGAACAGCTAGAGCAGGAGCTAAAGGCAAGGCAATTACATTTGTATCATATTCATCAGTAGGGGATTGGAATATTATCAAACGCCAGATCAAAGTCCCACTCAAAGATTTGAATCAGGAGATGGGAATTGAAATTTCAATCCCAGATCCTCTAAAAAGACAGATGCCATCAAGAAGATATGGTGGACAGTCTAGGGGAGGATATTCAAGAGGAGGAGGACGTTCTGGAGGTTACGGAAGATCAGACAGAAGTAGAAACCCAAGAGATGACAGAGGAAGTAGAAAAAGATACAATGACAAAGACAACCGAAATAGTTACGGCGGACGTAGTAGATGGTAATAACTGTAAAACTTAAAGACTTTAACTTTGTAATTACTTTAAGGTAAGGTATGCATAAGGGATTCATTTTACTAAACTGTGACCTAGGTTCTGAAGAATACATTGTAGATGAATTAAAACAAATGCAGAATGTCAGTAATGCATATCTAACTTTTGGAGCATATGACGTAATTGCAGAGATCCAAACTGAAGATCAGGAAGGATTTGAAAAGGTAATAGCAACAATTAGAAGATTATCCAGAGTAGTAAGTACAATGACACTAAATGTAATAATCCCCGAATAATTGTTATATGAGTTAATTAGGATTATTTCAAAATGCAGAAAATTGATTATGAAGGAACAGTATGGGTTCTAAATTACAATAATCCTAAACCACTATTGGATCATGCCATTCACATGCTAGAAAGACACGGAATCAAACGAGAAGACATGACAATAACTGAAACACCAAATGCAAAAGTTGGTGCAATAGTAGTAGAGATTTGGCCATACGAACTAGTAGTAGCAAGGGTCAGAACAACACGTAATGACTCATTTATCAGTGGAACTGAACTTACAATTGAATTAAAATTGGATGAAAATGGAAATTACATAGATTATCTTTGAAGAAGAAAGTTCAGAACATCATTATTGTCATAATAGCCATTCTCATCATTGGATCAATAATAGCATACAACTATTCAGTAGACCAAACAAAACAAAAAGGTTTTCAATTTGGAGTAGAATTAGAACAGATTCAAAAAGAAATCAAAGAATTACAAACAAAATTTTATTCTGAAAAAACTAGATGGGAAGAAGGAGATATCTCAAAAGAAGAATTGTTAGAATTCTACGAAGAGCATTTGAAAGATTTTCAGGAGATTATTTCCAAATACGATAAAGTATCACCTCCAGAATTATTCAAGAGTTCAGTAGAATTGTTAAAGATATCATCTGAAACTCAATTGGAAAGTGATTTGCAATTTATAGAATGGATAAAAACAGGAGACGAGTCAGCAAAGATAAGATCAGATACACAATTTCAAGAGGCTCTAGAATACGAAATGCAAGGATTAGTAGAATTTTACTCTGCCAAAACAGGCGTAAAAAATTTTGATGAGCAAGAAAAATTTGAAGCCCCACAAACTGGTTTAACACAAAAGGTTATCCAAATATCAGAAGACATGAAAAGTAAATGTGATAAAGAGTTCAGAAATGAATTAGGAGGATTTGATTCAGATAAAATAGAAATAGAATGGTTTAACTGTACGAATGAGGCTCAAAAGTGGAAGATTGATCACTTGCCGTAGATGCAAGTCCATATTCAAGACTCTAAACAACATAAACTTCTTTAGATAAAAGAAAAAAAAGAAAATTGTGGAAAAAATTCACATGATTGCGGTTATTTTTATCGGTGCAACCCCACTAGCATTTGGAGAGCCATACATCCAAAATGATCAACAATACATCGGGGATGATGGTGCACTTCATATTGTTGGGGAGGTTAAAAACAACCTAGAATCTCCACTAAACCAGATTAATGTACAAATAACACTACTTGACAGAGACAAACATCCAATCACAACAAAAGAGACAAATTCACTAGTAAATACAATCATGCCAGGAATGAAAGGCCCATTTGACTTGATTTTAACAAACTATGAATCAAAAAAAGTAGAATCATATTTGTTGGATTTAGATTATAAAATCAGTTACCCAAAAAATCAGGTAATTGATATTTCTGAATCAGAGATGTCAAGGGATAGTCACAATAACATGATGATCACAGGGATTGTTTCTAACAGAGGAGACATTACGGCTAATACAATAGCAGTCATTGCAACACTCTATGACAAGGAAGGGAATGTTGCAGCAGTATCGAGAGTTCATCCAGAACCAGACTATCTAAGAGCAGAAGATAATGCATTTTTTCTAGTAACAATACCAGACAAAATACAGGCAAACAGCATTAATGACTACACATTAATTGCAGAATCAGAAGAATATGCAACAGTGCCAGAATTTCCCATAGGAACACTTGTTTTGTTGGGAGGAACATTATCAGCATATATCGGGATTACAAGATATTCAAGTAAAATTACAGCAAATCTGATTTTTGCAACAAATCCAAAGTAGTAAAAATTTCATCCATCAGTTTTGTTTTTTCAAGAGGAGTATGTTTTGAGAATTTTATTTGAAAGGTAATTGTCAACATGTCTTGATCGGTGTTAGATATTCTGACAAAGTGGACGTGACGATTAGTATGAGACAAAAAAATTTCCATTTTTGCAGATGAGTGTTTACTATAATTACATTTTCTTGAACTTCAGAAATACTGGAATTCAAGTCAGTATCAAACAGACCAAATTTAACAAGAGGGATCATAATCATCCCACCTAGAATTTTATCATGATTTTTTAGCATGGATGAAATGATTCCCTCAGAATTTTTTTGGGAAAAATATCCCCATAGTCAGGATCAAAATATCCCGCAATTAGTTTTTTTGAATCATATATACGAAAAAAATCCTCATCAGATTCTAATTTCCACAACAAATAGGAAATAATTTGTCAATAAATAAACAATTAATCAGTAATTAAATAAACTAGAGAATATGGAACCAATTATGGTGATTTCAAAAGAAAATAAAGATTTTATCAATAGTTTAATTGATTATTACATTAGCGAATCAGGATCATACAAACAGATCGCAGAAAATTTTGTCCCAGAGATAAAATCGGTTCCAGACACAGCGTTTGGGATAATTACAGGTTGTGTGTATTCAGGATTTTTACAGGCATATCAGAACCAGCAGCAAACACCAAGTCTAGAAGATATGAAAGAATTTAACCAGATAATAAAAGAACGTGCCCCGCTAATTAAAAAATCAATTCTGGAACCATCAAGTTTGCAAACTGATAGGGAAAAATTAGGAGAAATTACTCAAAAAGATGCAAAAAAATCCACAATTGAAGATCAGGGAAAATACATCAAAGAACAATCAAACATTCATCCTCAAGAGGAGTCATAAAATTAGAGAGAAGGATATGCAGTTATCAAATATTTGAAAAAATAAAAAATATTTACAAAAATAATTTTAGAAAAAGAAAATAGACAACAAATTAATGTCATTCCCAAGTACAAGCTAGTATGAGTGTAGATGGAAGTAAAATTATTTTCGGATTAGGAGTAGCTGCAGCTGTAGTTACGGCAGGAGTTGCATTATATTTTTCAATTCGTTAAAGATAAATCATCAAGAAACTTCAACATAGCATTGTCAGCAACAAATGAGTTTAAAATTACACAAATAGTAGATAACGGTCAAATGATCCAACTGACATTAATTGAAAATGTTTCAACAGAGCCAATTTCACAAAAACAAATGATTATTGAGAATGTTTCAAAAAGACTTGACTCAGAAACTAAAGAGCAAGTCATGCCTTTGTTAGAAGCAATATTACAAGCTCAGCCAACAGTTAATATCAAAACATACCAACAAACACAAATCACAATGGCAATGCCAAAAGCAAGATTTGACAACATGGGAAGGCCTCAAGTGGGAAATACCATAGAAGTAAATTTGAGAAAAACCTAGAGATGAGAATTAATCTCATCAATTGTGTGTAACGGCAAAGAACAAGTAAAATTTTTGCATACAAAAACACTAGTTTTAGATTCAAATGTTTTACCTGTAAAGAAAGGATATTCAGACAGATGCTTCAATTGTTCTGGTTTTTGAATAGTAACAATAAACGAATTGGGCAAATAGTTTGTAAGGAGAAAA
>Ga0224508_10005324_pt1 | contig 10328 bp, 6 predicted proteins | sample SF_Jan12_sed_USG_4_FD_170157 | JGI IMG/M metagenome (GOLD analysis project Ga0224508, IMG submission 170157) | Sediment microbial communities from San Francisco Bay, California, United States - SF_Jan12_sed_USGS_21 | ecosystem: Environmental > Aquatic > Marine > Sediment | place: USA: California... | reverse complement strand
GGTCACCAAGACACTTCGACGACGAATTGCTTTCGGCTATCCGCGGCCCACTCAGGGATCGGGTCCTGTTCGGCACCGATTTTCCGTTCATCACCCCCGACCGATGGCTCAAGGCCTGGCGGGCCCACGACATGGACGCCGACGTCAGCCAGGCAGTGCTGGTGGGAAACGCACGCCGCCTGCTCGGCCTTCAGGATCCGTAGCGGGCAGCCTGGCGCCGGAGCGCAGGAGACAGCCGCCCGAGTTGACGGCGGTCGAGCTCCTTCACCGAAACAGGCACGCCATACCGTGTTTCGGCGAGCCGCACGACGAGATCCTCGGTCAGCAACGTGGGCATCGTATGTGGGAGACGTAGCCTTTTCCCGTCCTTGGCCGCCTGCGCCAAGCGGAGAAGATCAGCAATCGCGGCCGGGCCGAGGAGCGCAGTCCAGTATCGGCGCACGTAGATATGGCGGACATCGAACTGGCGTCTGTCGCCGGGAGCGCCAAACGGCGCCGCCTTCGCCAACCTGACCGGCGCGATGAGCGGCCTGATGAACATGGAAGGGCGACCGACCCTGCCCGAGGGGGGCGCGACGTGGGTTGCAACGGGAGGACGAGCTTCCTGGTGCATTTCCTCGGGCAGGACGGCAGCCATACCCGCTTGATATCAAATAGAGATAATTATTGTCAACTACCCCGAGGAGAGGTCGCGAAAAACTGGCCTAGCCGTCGTCCGGGGGAGGTACACCGACCGTGACGACGAGATGGCCGCCGTCCTCGATCATCGCGCCGGGGCGCGGTGTTGTCTGGAGGACGATTCCCTGTTTTTCAACCTTCTGGCGCACGAGGAACTCGAAGGAGAACGTTATCGTGACGCCGTTTGCTTCTTGCCAGTTGGCAAGGGCCGCGCCCACTTGACCCTGGGCGAGGCCAATGAGGTCAGGAAGTGGCACCTCGATGATGCCGGTCGATACTTCGATCGTTACTGCTGAGCCTTCGCTGATGACCGCCCCTCCCTCCGGTGACTGAGCGACCACGGTCCCTTCTGGCTCGATCGATGGCACCTCGACGACGGCAGCATTCAGATGCGCGTTGAGAAGTGCCCTGGTGGCCTGGCTCTCGTTGCCGCCAACGACGCTGGGCACCGTTGTGGTGGGCGTGAAGAAGAAGGACGAGACGCCGGCAGGATCAGGCGGGAAATCTTCTACAGGTACACCAGTCAGTGCGATGTCCATGAAGGACTTCCACAGTGGGGCCGGCCCGGTGCCGCCGAATACCCTGCTGAAGTTCTGGCCGTTGATCGTCACATTCGTGAGTGGTATCTGCTCCTCGGGGAAACCAATCCAGACGGCCGTCGAGTACTGGGAGACAAAGCCGACGAACCCGGCCTCCATGAAGTTCTGGTGGGTTCCGGTTTTCCCGCCCTGCGGGCGGCCACCGAGGTTGGCCCGGCGGGCCGTGCCGGCTCCGGTCGGCACCAACTCGAGCGGCTGACGAGCGGCTGCCGCCAGAGCCGGCTCGATCGTCTGTATGGGATTGGGCTGATGGTCGTAGATTGAGTTTCCGGCCCGGTCTGCGATCGACTCGACGATGTAGGGCTTCGACCACTGCCCGTTGGTCGCGAAGTTGGTATACGCCGACGCCATCTCGAGAGGGCTGACGGCTCCGGCGCCTAGCGCAAGAGAAGGCACTTCTTCGAGATCCGACTGGATGCCCATCCGATGGGCCACGTCGGCGATGTTCTCCGGGCCCACCTCGACAGACAGCTGGGCGTAGACCGTGTTCACGGAGTTGTAGGTTGCATCGAAGAGCCTCATGAGGCCAGATCGCCCGCCACCGGCGTTACTGACTCGCCATATGTTGCCGAGTGAAGAGCAGACGTACGGGCATTGGACATCCTTGGGGCTCGACGCGTCGAAAAACGAGTTGAGCGACTTTCCGGATTCGAGCCCGGCGACCAACGCGAAAGGCTTGAAAGATGACCCGGGGTTTCTTCGACCTTGGACGGCGAGGTCGAATTGTTCCTGTTCGAAGGGCAGTCCCGAAGCCATGACCCGAACGGCCCCGGTCCAATTCTCGACCATGGCGATGGCGCCAGTCGGCGCGCTGACCTCTGGGTCGGATGGCACTGGCAACCAGCTCTGGAGCATATTGTTGGCCGTGTCCTGAAGCTCGAGGTCGATGGTCAGGACGATGTCGAGGCCACCGCCGCCGGCGCAGTCGACATCGTCGGCCGGACATCCGAAGATGGCGACCTTCCGCTCTTCGCGGGTCTCTCCCAGAAAGTCGAACTCAGGCTCGCTCAAGAGTTGTCGTTTGACCTCGGCCACAACGTGGTCGGCGGGGCTGACGAACGTCACCGGATCGGAGATGTTGAGCGGCTGATCCCATGCGACGTCGCGAGCTGCTTCGGTGATGAAGCCGTTCTCGTACATCTCACGGATGACTTCATCGCGCCGTTCGAGGACCGCTTCGGCGTTCTTGCGCGGGTTGAACTCGGTTGGGTTCCTGGGGAGAACGGCAAGTGTGGCTGCCTCGGCGATCGATAGCTCTTCCAGATCCTTCTGATAGAACTCATGGGCAGCGGCGGTCACCCCGTACGCGCTCGCGCCGAAATACACCGAGTTGAGATAGAACTCGAGGATCTGTTCCTTCGAATATCTGCGTTCGAGCTCGATGGCGGTGACGGCTTCACGGATCTTGCGCTTGATCGTCTGTTCGTCGCCGACAAAGTTCTTCTTGACGATCTGCTGGGTGATCGTTGACCCACCACGCGTCGAATCGGAGAGCAGGTTGTCGCGTGCGGCTGAGATGATGGCCTGGAAGTCGACGCCTTCATGCTCGAAGAAGTCCTCATCCTCAGCCGCCAGAACCGCATAGATCACTTCGTCAGGCACATCATCGAACCGGACCGGCTCAGAAACCCTTCCATCGTGGAGCTCGGCGAGCAGTGTGCCGTTGGAGGCATAGACGCGCGACACGCGCGACAGATCAGGGAAATTGAGGGTCTCGGACTCGACGTCGGGAACGTACTTCTCTTCGACCTCGATGAAGCTCCCATGGGCGGCCGATGCGGTCATGAATGAGAACAAGCCAACCCACGACGATGCCAACACAGAAATCGCGACGAGCATGAGGATGGCGATGAACCCGCGACCGCGCCGGTCGCGTTTCTCGAGCTGATGAATGGCGGAACGTGAAATCATGTCGGGTTTCTAACGAAGGAGAAGCCGAAATAGTTGCGGGTAGCATCCCACGGGCAAGCAGGATACTCAGAATCGAGGCCTAGCAGGTGACACCCGAGCGAAAGACATCGAGTGGCATTCCCATCGATGCAGTATACGGCCCGCCCGACGGTGAGAAACCGGGCGAGTTCCCGTTCACCCGCGGACCGTATCCAACCATGTATCGGGGTCGGCTTTGGACGATGCGCCAATATGCCGGCTTCGGCACTGCGGCAGCCACCAATGCTCGTTTCCGGCAATTGCTTGATGCTGGGCAAACCGGCCTGTCGGTTGCATTCGACCTCCCCACCCAGATGGGCCTGGACTCCGACCACGAACTGGCCGAAGGAGAAGTTGGCAAAGTCGGAGTGGCGATCGACACCCTCGATGACATGCGAGTGTTGTTGGACGGCCTGCCCCTCGACGAGGTTTCCACGTCCATGACCATCAACTCCACAGCGCCGATTCTGCTGTTGCTGTATCAGCTGGTTGGAGAGGAGCGGGGCATCGGCGCAGCGCAACTGCGCGGAACAGTTCAAAACGACGTGCTCAAGGAATACATAGCCCGCGGCACATATATCTACCCTCCCCGCGACTCGATGCGACTGGTCACCGACTTGTTCGGGTACTGCGCGGAGGTGATGCCGGAATGGAACACGATTTCGATTTCGGGCTACCACATCCGCGAAGCCGGCTCCACCGCCGTCGAGGAAGTCGCTCTGACCTTGGCGAACGCCCTCGCATATGTCGAGGCTGCCATCGAAGCGGGCCTCGACGTGAACGTATTCGCACCCCGCCTGTCGTTCTTTTGGAATGGGCACAACCAGTTTTTCGAAGAGATCGCCAAATACCGCGCCGCCCGCCGGCTGTGGGCGCAGCTCATGCGCGATCGAGTCGGCGCCACTGACCCCAAGGCCTGGGCGATGCGGTTCCACACCCAAACGGCAGGCAGCACCCTCACCGCCCAGCAGCCGTACAACAACGTGGTTCGGACCACGGTGCAGGCGCTGGCGGCGGTGCTCGGCGGAACCCAATCTCTGCATACCAACTCGTTCGACGAAGCGCTCGGGCTGCCGACAGAAGACTCGGCGACACTGGCCCTGCGCACCCAGCAGGTGCTGGCTTTCGAGTCGGCCGTGACCGACACCGTGGATCCCATCGCAGGTTCCTATTTCGTGGAATCGCTCACTGATCGAATCGTGGCCGAGGCACTCGCAGTGATCGAAGCAATCGATGCCCGCGGGGGAGCCATCGCGGCAATCGAGGCGGGATACCCGCAACGCCTGATCGAAGACTCGGCATATGAAGTGGCCCGAGCGATAGAAGATCGGCGTCAGGTGGTGGTTGGTGTGAACCGATTCGTCGACCAAGAAGCAGTTCCTCACCTGCCGACGCCGGTGGATCCCCGACTCGAGCAGCACCAACGGGAACGACTGACTGCCCATCGTGGGCAAACTGACCGGGCAACAGTGAGTCGACGCCTCGACGACGTACGTTCGGTGGCGGCCACTTCCGGCAACCTGCTGCCGCCGATGAAGAGGGCTCTGGCCGACGGAGCCACCGTCGGCGGCGTGTCAGATGCGCTGCGGGACGTGTGGGGAGTCTATCGTCCTACCGCCTGATCCGAGGAGGAATGACCCCGATGCATGAAGAGCCGCGCCCACGTTTTCTGATCATCGGCGCGGGTCCCGCTGGGTCCATGGCCGCCACCGTGGCTGCTGCCTTGGGTGCTGACGTTACGCTCGTCGAATCTTCCATTATCGGCGGGGCTGCCCACCTGTGGGATTGCATACCCTCCAAGGCAATGGTGGCCGCCTCGCACCGCAAGCTATCCGTGCTCGACGCCGACAAGCTGGGCTACGTCGTGGAAGGTGGCGGGATCGATCTCGACAGGCTGTCCGATCGGATCGACGAGGTGTCCGGTGACCTCTCCAGGAACTCAACAGAGATCCTCGAAGACCAGGGCGTGCGCATGCTGAAGGGGAGAGCGCACTTCACGAGCGCTCACGATGCGGTCGCCGTCACCGCCGAAGGTGAGGTCCATCTCGAATTCGATTTGGCGCTCGTATCGACCGGATCGGATCCTCGAATTCCCGATTGGGCCGAAGTCGACGGTGAGCGAGTCCTGACGACTCGCCATGCATATGACTTGCACGAGCCGCCCAGCCACATCGTCATCATCGGCTCCGGGGTGACGGGCGTCGAGTTCGTCAACATCTTCTCGTCGCTGGGTAGCGAGGTGACGCTGCTCGTGAGTCGCCAGCAGGTGCTCCCGCACCGAGACCCTGAAGTCGCCGCCGTCATCGAAGAAGACTTCCTTGAGCGCAACGTGAACCTGCTCAAAGGTGCCCGTGCAATTGGGATCGACACATCGGAGCATGGGATCACCGTCTCGGTCGGCGATGGCCGTCGAATCGACGGGAGTCATGCGCTCTTGGCGATTGGATCGGTTCCCAACACGGCTGAGCTTGGCCTCGACGCCGCTGGGGTGAAAGCCGAACACGGATATATCGGTGTCGACGAGTACCAGCGCACCAGCGCCGGCCATATCTACGCGGCCGGCGATGTCACCGGACAGATGCCTCTGTCATCGGTTGCCGCGATGCAGGGGCGCAAGATCGCCCGCCATGCGCTCGGGTTCCAGGTGACCCCGATCGACTACTCCAAGGTGGCCCAAGCTGTGTTCACGGAGCCAGAGATTGCCTCTGTCGGCCTCGAGGAGGCTGAGATCATCGCGGCGGGACGGCGCATTCGCACCACCAAAGTGCCGTTCGCCGCCAACAGCCGAGCGCTCATCCAGGGCAAACCACGCGGCTTCGTCAAGGTGTTCTCCGACCCGGCCACCCATGAGATCCTGGGCGGCACCATCGTCGGCTACCGGGCGAGCGAGCTGATCGGAATCCTCGCCCTCGCGGTCCAAGGGCGTGTCCGAGTGGAGGCACTCGTCGAAACACTCATGGTCCACCCCTCTCTCAGCGAGAGTCTCACCGAAGCCGCCGATTAGTGGCCGATCGGATCAGGATCCGATCGGGATAACAGAGCGGCCCTGCGGCCGCACTCACACTGTCGTCACGCCGCGCAGGTCGCCGTGACTCCCATATGAGGGGGCTGGCGGAGCCATCCCCCTTCCCAGCCCCCAAGACCGTTGGAGGTGGGGTGCTCGAGGGGCAGAGGCTCCGCCGGAGCCCCCTCGACCCGGGTTGCGGCGGCATATACGGCGCAATTCGGATGGTGAGCGCCACCGAAAGGCGGCACGAAAGACGTTGGCGAGCCGAAGGCGAGGCTCGCCCGGATCCTGATCCGGGCGACTACCGCACTATCGCAATCACTTGGCCTGCGGCGACCGTGTCGCCGGCCTGGACGCGGAGCTCGACGAGCTCGCCTTTGACGGGGGAGCGGACCTCGTTCTCCATCTTCATTGCCTCCAGGACGCAAATGGGCTCATCGACGTCGATGGCGGTGCCCGCCGGAGAGGAAATCTTGACGATGGTTCCTTGCATCGGCGCAACGATCACACCGGCATCTGCTCCGGCGTTGGGGTTCGATGCCTTCAGTTTGGGAGGGCGTCGGCGCGCAGCCGACGGCCCGGATGCGGTCGCGGCGGGGCTGGGCGCCCAGAACGAGACTTCGAAGCGCTTACCGCCCACTTCGACGGTCATCGAACGACGATCGGCCTCCTCCTCTTCGGGGAGCGTCCCCGTCCGAGATTGGGCCTTGAGGCCAGAAAGGTCCAACTCGTCCTCGACGTAGCGAGTGTGGTGGTCACCGGTTTGGAAGATCGGGTCGTTGACGATGGCGAGGTGGGCGGGGATGGTCGTGGCTATTCCGTCGACGATGTACTCGGCCAGAGCGCGGCGGGAACGTTCAATAGCCTCAGAGCGGGTCGACCCCCACACCACCAGCTTGGCAACCAGATTGTCGTAGTACTGGCTGACCCGCGAACCGGACTGCACCCAGCCGTCGACCCGAATGCCGTATCCGGCCGGGTCCCGATAGTGCACGATTTGGCCCGGGGATGGCAGAAAGCCTGTGGACGGGTCCTCAGCATTGATCCGAAATTCGATCGCGTGACCCCGGGGTGTGAGGTCGGCCAGGTCGACCTGCTCTCCGGCAGCCGTCATGAGCTGAGCTCGCACGAGATCCACGCCCATCACCATCTCGGTGACGGTGTGCTCCACCTGTAACCGTGTGTTCATCTCCAGGAAGAAGAGGTCACCCGAGGTGTCCATGAGGAACTCGATTGTGCCGGCGTTGCGATAATCGCATGCGTCGGCCACTGCGAGGGCGGCCTCGGACAGCGTTTTCCGTTGTGCTTCGGTGACCGTGGGAGCAGGTGACTCCTCGATGAGCTTCTGATGACGGCGCTGGACCGAACAATCGCGTTCTCCCAGGAAGTACCCGGTTCCGTCGGCGGCGACGAAGATCTGCGCTTCGATGTGGCGCGGTCGCTCCAGGTATTTCTCGACGTAGACAGCCGAGTTGCCGAAGTAGGCGTCGGCTTCCCGCTGTGCCCCTTCGAACGCCTCGGCGAGCCCTTCCGGGCCGGCCACCACTCGCAAACCCTTTCCTCCACCGCCGTGCGCTGCCTTGATGGCCACCGGATAGCCGAAACTCTCTGCCACCGCGGCGACGTCCTCGGCCGAGCTGAGCGGTTCGATCGTCCCGGGGACCGACTGGACTCCAGCCGCCGCAACCGCCTGTCGCGAGGCGATCTTGTCCCCCATGATCCTGATGGCGGCAGGGGGCGGGCCAACCCACGCAAGACCGGTATCGATCACGCGCTGGGCGAATATCGCGTTTTCCGCCAAGAACCCGTATCCCGGGTGAATTGCGCTCGCCTTGGCAGCCTGCGCCACCTGCAGGATCCGATCCATATTGAGGTACGACTCGGCCGCCGGCGCACCACCAACGTTCCAGGCCTCATCTGCGAGTGCAACATGGAGAGAATCGCGATCGAGCTCCGAGTAGATGGCAATGGTGCGCAGGCCCATTTCCTTGGCAGTGCGGATGACGCGGACTGCTATCTCGCCGCGGTTGGCTATGAGAACTGATTCGAGCGACATCACAGGATCCTAGAGGGGGATATTGCCGTGTTTCTTCGGCGGGAGCGTCTCGCGTTTGTTCCGCAGCATTTCGAATGCTCTGATGAGCCGTGCTCGTGTCTCACGCGGTTCGATCACGTCGTCGACGAGCCCGAGCTCCGCGGCCCGGTACGGGTTGTTGAACTTCGACTCGTAGTCCTCGATGAGGTCGCTCCGCTTGGCGTCTGGATCCTCGGCGTTCGCCAGTTCCTTGCGGAACACCACATTGACGGCCCCTTGTGCGCCCATCACCGCGATTTCAGCTGAGGGCCAGGCGTACACCATGTCGGCACGAATCCCCCGAGCGTTCATGACCAGGTATGCCCCGCCGTAGGCCTTGCGTGTGATGACGGTGACCCGCGGGACGGTGGCTTCGCAGTATGCATACAAGAGCTTCGCGCCGTGGCGGATGATGCCCCCGTGCTCCTGATTCACACCTGGCAGGAATCCCGGCACGTCAACCATGGTCAGAAGTGGAATGTTGAAGGCATCGCAGAAGCGCACGAAACGGGCAGCCTTTTCCGACGCCGAAATATCGAGAGTGCCTGCCAACGCTGCCGGCTGGTTGGCCACCACGCCGATGGTGTGGCCGTCGAGGCGTCCCAGGCCGACCACGATGTTTGGGGCGAAGCGCTCGTGGACTTGATAGAACTCTTCGTCGTCGACGATCGTCTCGATGACCTCGACCATGTCGTATGGCTGGTTGGGGCTGTCAGGGATGATGCGATCGAGGCTGTCGTCAATTCGGTCTGCGCTATCAGAAGGCGCAAAATAGGGGGCCGTCTCCATGTTGTTCTGCGGCAGGAAGCTGAGCAGGTATCGAACCGCCTCCATGGCGGCTTCGCCGGACTCGGCGACGAAATGCGTGACGCCGCTCGTGGCGGCATGGGCGTGCGCCCCACCCAGCGCCTCCATGGTGACGTCTTCGCCGGTCACCGTTTTGATCACCTCGGGGCCTGTGATGAAGAGGTGGGACGTTCCGTCGACCTGGAAAATGAAGTCGGTCATAGCCGGGGAATACACGGCCCCCCCGGCGCACGGGCCCATGATCACGGAGATCTGCGGGATGACTCCCGAGGCCCGAACGTTGCGCTCAAAGATCCGTCCATAACCGTCGAGTGAGGCTACGCCTTCTTGGATGCGTGCCCCACCTGAGTCCTTCAAGCCGATGAGTGGCGCACCCACATCCAGCGCCATGTCGATCACCTTGCAGACTTTGTCTGAGACGGCTCTGCCCAGGCTGCCTCCGAAGACGGTGAAATCCTCGGCGAATACGAAGACGGTGCGTCCGTCGATGGTGCCCCACCCGGTGACTACCGCATCCCCAGGCGGCCGATTGTCCTCGATCCCAAAGCCGAGCGCTTGGTGCTGTACCAGCATGTCGACTTCCTGGAATGAGCCCTTGTCGAGCAGCAGAGCGAGGCGCTCTCGAGCAGTCAGCTTCCCCTGGTCGTGCTGTCGGTCGACTGCACGTTGGCTACCGGCATGCAGCGCTTTGTCTCTCAGCGCGCGCAGTTGCTCGATCCGTTGCTCAGTACCCACTCGGCCCGCCTCCTCGGCAGTTAACTAGCGTATTGATTGTTTGACTCCGAGATCGAGGTTATGGCTACACCCTACGTATTCAATTTCGAAGCCGAGGTCTCTTCCACACAAGATCTCGCCCGGCAGCATTACGCCGGCCGGCCGGTGGTGTGGATGGCCGAGCGCCAAACCGATGGCCGGGGCAGAATCGGCAATGCCTGGCTGACTGCCGACGAAGCGCTGGCAGTCTCCATAGCGTTCGAGCCACAGTGGCCGATCGAACAGCTGCCCGTTCTTTCACTGGTGGCCGGTCTCAGTGCCACTCTGGCTCTCGAGCGTCGGGGGGCAGCCGGTGTGCACCTGAAATGGCCCAACGACCTTCTGGGCGAACGAGGCAAGATCGGCGGCATCCTCGCTGAGGTGGGTGGAGAAATCGCAGTAGTCGGATTGGGGCTGAACCTGTACTGGCCCCAAGCCCCAGACGGTATGGCCGGACTATGGCAGAGTCCACCCGCGCCCG
>Ga0224508_10005323_pt1 | contig 10328 bp, 10 predicted proteins | sample SF_Jan12_sed_USG_4_FD_170157 | JGI IMG/M metagenome (GOLD analysis project Ga0224508, IMG submission 170157) | Sediment microbial communities from San Francisco Bay, California, United States - SF_Jan12_sed_USGS_21 | ecosystem: Environmental > Aquatic > Marine > Sediment | place: USA... | reverse complement strand
CAAAATTATTCTGGCTTAATACTGAAATTTCATCTAGCAACATTATGAGAAGAACTCAAACAGTTGAGGAAAATAATGAATCGTTGATTTCTAATGTTTCAACCAGTCAAACCATTACAGATGACAGTTTGAAACAGACTCTCTTAGTTGCACTATCTGATGACTCTTCTAGAAAGATACTGGATGCAATCATAGATGTGCCAAAATCTATTTTAGAAATTAGTAATGACACTCAGGTGCCAATGCGTACAGTATATAGAAAAATCCAACTATTGCATGATTCCAAACTGTTGAAAATTTCAGGAACCATTACTGACAGCGGGAAAAAATATTTTTTATACAAAAGTAAGATTCATTCTATTACCGTATCATATCAAAAAAATAATTTGATAGTAAATATGATTAAAAATTAGAATAGATGATTTATTTTTCTAATATGTATACAACACAATTAATTTCTTGATAGCGACAACACTTTGAATACATCCATTAAATTTACTATTCCCAATAATTTGTCATACTCGTCTATTATTGGAATTGTTTTGATATCTCTTGCATACATCAAATCTACTACCTCCCAGATTGACTGATCAGGTCCAGAATGGATTAAGGGGGAAGACATTATATGCTGAATTGGCACATTTGCTGAATTTGTAATGGTGATGCTCTTTCTGACCAAGTCCTTGTAGGTCACAATTCCTACAGGTGCACTGTCTTCAAGCACTATTATTGAATTTCCTTTCGAGTCTATCATTTTTTTGGCCGCATCTTTGATAGATGTAGAAATATCTACCAACGTTACATCATCACTCATTACGTCCTTTGCTCTGATTATTCTATCTAATGACAACCATTTTTTCATCTTGTGGGATATAAGAAGACATGAAGATTTTGCCACAAGTGACAATCCCCGTCTCCGTTGATAAATAAAACTGGATGATTGCCGTCAATGACAAAAAACAACATCAAGTCAACACTTCTAATACTTTCAATTTCATCTCTGGCAATGCTTTTGCTGGTACAGACGCCATTGCAGACATTTGCCGACGTATCTTCCCCAAAAAAACAGATCAAGATTGGGATTGAAGAGACGGAGGTTGTCTGCAAGGCAAATCTTGTCAAGGTGTACAGGATAAATGCAGACAGTACATCTTGCTTCACCCCGTCATCTGCGCAAAAACTGATTGACATGGGAATGGCCAAAGAAATTCCAAAAGACAAACTGGAGGCAAAAAAGGCATTTAGACAAAATTCTCCAATTGGAACTGTAACTGGAATATCCACTATGAAACAGTTTGGGGAAGAGGGAAAGATGTCATCTAGCTTTCGTGTGACAGACTATGTTCATGTCTTTGAGGTATGTGCCAAGGACAAGACCATACGAGCACCGGAGGTTTTGATGACATCTGACAGCGAATCAAAGAAAGTCAAACTTGCCCAAAAGATAATGGCAGACAAATGCTATACCAGCTCTGCCAAAATCAAGGCAACTGATCCTGCTTCGATAACTGCATCCCTTACAAACAAGGGAATGATATCTGACAAGATTACAGAGATTGAGACAAAGGTCAAGGACATTCAGCAAAAACTCAGCGTTTTAAAAAAGAGTCTGCCTGAGGAAGCAAAGCAAGGTTCTGCAGCACTGGATGAGGATGGAAAAAAGAAAATCTCAAGCACTGCAACTGAGATAAGCAAGCTGCGAAAGGATCTCAACCAGACAAAAGGTGAATTAAACAAATACCTGTTTGCACTGCATTCTCCAATTCAACCAAAGTCATCTGACTTTGTGAAACAAAAGCTAACGTTTACTGGAGATTCACTAAAGGAGACATCTGTAAATCTGATGAGCATTACCAAGCAGACAACTGGTACAAAGGATCAAAGCAGTACGTTTGGAGACTTGAAGGTCTACAACGTAGTCTTTGAGGCCTGTACAGGAAAAGATGTACTAAGAGCTCCAGAAGTCAAGGTGACTTCAGACAGTGAGGAGAAGACGGTACGGGTTTCTGAGAGAATAATTGCAAACAGCTGCCTAATGTCTACAGTCAAAATCAATGCAAAGGACACTAGCTCAATAGCACTTGAGATTCTCAACAGGGGAGACATATCTGTAAAGATAACAGAACTTGAGAAAAGGATAGACTCTATGTTAGAAGAGCAAATAAAGCATCAAACTGAATTAAACAAGATTGTAGTACAGTCAGAAAAACCAGATGACTATGAGAAAAAAGTATCTGATCTTTCAAACAAGATAATCCAATTGAGAAACGAGATCAGAGATGCCAAGTTCCAACTGCATGGAAGTATCTATGAGGTTTACAAAAACCCATAACCCTTTTTTTATATTTTTAAAATAAAAAATGTCTGAAATTAAAAAGATCGTTATTCTAGGTGGTGGGTTCGGAGGAATCAATGTTCTGAATCTAATTCAAAAGAAATTCAAAAAGGCCACAAATATTAGAATCAGCCTTGTGAGCCAGGATAACTATTTTCTTTATACGCCAATGCTACCTCAAGTGACTTCAGGTTTGATTCACCCAAATGACATAACAATTCCAATACGCAAGCTTTGCAAGCAGGCAGAATTTTATCATGCTGTAATATCTTCTGTGGATTTGGAGCAAAAGCTAGTCACAATTACAACGGAGTTTGATGGCAAGGTACATGCACTGGACTATGATTATCTGGTGATATCCCTTGGTGGCAGCACTAACTTTTTTGGTAACAAAAATATCCAAAAACACTCTTTTGTGATCAAGACTGTGGAGGATGCAATTTCTATTAATTCCCAAGTAATCAATATGCTTGAGAGTGCCGCTCAAACCTCGGATGCTGATTTCAAAAAAGAGCTGATGACATTTACCGTTGTGGGCGGAGGTTTTGCAGGAGTGGAAACAATGGGGGAGATCAATCAGCTTGTCCGTGATTCTGTTAGAAACTTCTATCCCAGTATTGGAGAGGAAAATGTTTGCATGAATTTGATAGCATCCAAGGAATTCATTTTACCAGAGCTTGGCTCCAAACTTGGGAAAATGGCCGGTAAATATTTGAGCAAATCTGGGGTCAATGTGATTACCAGTACAAAAGCAGTTGATGCAGGGGAGGATTTTGTAAAACTAGACAATGGGAAAACTATTCCATGCATGACATTGATTTGGGCTGCAGGGATAGATATTGATCCTGTCATATCCGAATTAGAATGCGAACATCACAAGTCCGGAAAACTCAAAGTGGACAAATACTTGAGGGTTTTGGGGCATCAAGATGTTTTTGCGCTAGGGGATTGCGCATTAGTTACAAATCCTTTAACTGGGGAGGCATATCCTGCAACTGCCCAAAACTCTATTCATCAAAGTCTTGCAGTTGCAAACAATCTGCATTGCACCATTACGGGCAAAGGCAGTCTAAAGAAGTTCTCTTTTAAGAGTAAAGGCATGATGACCACACTCGGTAGAAAAGTAGCCATTGCAGTTATGTTTGGCTTGCCCATCACAGGACCTATTGCATGGTTAATTTGGAGAACGTATTATTTGTCAAGATTGCCAATGTCTGAAAAAAAATTTCAGGTTGCAACTAGCTGGCTTGCGGATCTTCTATTTGAACGTGATCTGACATTTATTGGAACAATCAAAAACAAGTCACTTACCAAAGTTGACATTCCAACCAAAACCACAACAATCAAAGATTTTTTCAGAGACCTACAAAGTAGTTCCGAGGGAGATAATTAGATCATCTAAAACTATTCCATCGTTTTAATTTCATTTTGGATTAGAAATTTACAACTATCTCTGATTTGATATGCATTACAAATAATTTACAAAACGACATTGTCACGTTTGAATTTCTACTTGTAAATTCTTGTTGTACGTGCTTTCATTAAAGTTCACAAATTTGGGAATTTCTGTCACAAAATGATTTGTACGTAATTACTCGTTTTGTGATTCGTAAAATGGAACGATTCAGATTCATAATCATGGTGGGATTATGCAGATTATCATTAAATTATGATTTGTTCTTGAAAAAAATTTGAGGCTTGACTGAGAATTTTAAACGTTAGTTCGATATTGGATTTACTAATCCCCACGGATGTTTTCAATTTTTTCTACTCTTAGAAAATCCTCTAGCATCTCAATTTTTTGTTTCTGATATTGGTATAAATCAGATAAAATAGGCACCATAGATGCACTTAGATGAGCTTTTGTAACAAAATTCATTCTTTCAATATACCTATAATTATCATTTAGAGTTTTGTCATAAACGAATTTTTCGATTACTTGGATTCTGTCATCTTGATTGTATGCCCATATGGGATTTGCATATAGCATGACACATTCACTTGCTGGTCGATTTTTCATAGAGGCATAATAATCCTCTCTACTTAATTTAAGAAATGCCTCATGTGATTCCTCACATAATTCAACTAGATTTTTACTGTGTTCTAAAATTACTTTATGATTAAATATGATGGGGTCACCCGTTTCAATTTTGGAACAGTTATCTAACGCATAAATTTTTTCTCCATCCATTAGTGTTTCATCATAAATAATTTTCAAACAATTTTCGTATTTCTCATTAAAAAAATCCTGCTTGAAATAATCCGGTATTATGTTTTTTTCTTGCAATTGATTTTCTATATGTCTAACTTTTTCTTTTTGTTCGTCAAACAAGTATTTTAAATGGAAGAAGACAGGATCGCGTAGTTGCGCTTCTTCAATGCCTTTTTTTCTTAACTCTTGATCCTTTTCGACACTTTGTTTAACTTTATCTAGAATAAAATTATGCAATTGGATCTTTCTGTCATCTGCGGTAGAATTCCACATTGGAGCTAAATACAATTGTACACATTTTTCGGCTAATCCTCCAGCCTGATTTCTCATATTTTTGGCACCCACTAATAGATATATTTCATGTTTTTCATCACAAATGTCAATTGTCGTCCTAGTAAATTTAGTAAGTTTTTGTGATATTGATGAGGAATCATGTTTTTGCAATTTATTGCATTCTTTAAGATCATTTAATCTTGTAATATGGTTAAGACGAGAATTTTCCTTGAGTGTTCTTGAGCATTCGTTATGTAATTCTTCTGAATAATATTGTTGAAAAGAAGAAATTTGACTTCCTGATTGCTCACAAGTTTTTAGTGCATAAACTCTTTCAACTGGGGTCAGTGATTTATCACTCATCATTAAACTTCTACATTCCACCCTTGTTTCTCCAAAGCTGTCCTGAATTGTCAATGAAAAAACTGTAATTATAACAAGCAATGGAATTAAAGTAAAAATTATCTTATGTTCCATTCCAACTTTGTAATTCTAAACTAGTTATAGTAATTGACTTTTGTCAACCTTGGCAAAATATAGTTGTTTTAATATCCAATGATAATCCATCATAATTAGAGTTTTTAATTTGAGTAATGAGGACAATTTTTTAGGTATGAAATATTTTCATAATTATGTAAGTGTCAATATCGTTATAACCCATATGAACTCAAAAATCTTGAGTTCTAAAAATAAACATGGTGGATGATGAATATTCTGGATTTGGTCAATATGACATTTCAGAAAAACTAGAATTAAGATTGCCAAAAACAGAAATAAATATTGAAATTAAAGAGGATAATCGATTTTCATATTATAGAAAAAATTCTGAAAACCAAGAAATTAGAAAATCAATCCCACAGTCTGATGAAAATATCTGTATTGAACTGTGTCCAATTTTGCCTCTTCACCTGCCAGCCAAAAAAACAAATGATCTGATTTTTCTTCGTCTGGATGAATCTATTTTTGTAGGGAAAAAATCTACTGCAAGCATTTTAGTTCAGTTTCCAATAGAAATAGGGGTCTTTATTGTAAATTCCGATGGTTCCAAGGATTTTTTTGACTGTTTTACATGCGAGCCAATGCATTCCAGATTTGCTCTTTATGGAACACCTGATAATGGAAAACTGTGCATGTACGGCAAGGTATCATTACTAGAAGAATCAACAAGGCCTGAACCGTACATTTTTGCAAAGATGAAGATAACAATAACCAACGAATTAAACGAAGGGACATCTATTGGAAAGATAGTATTTCCTGTTACGCACCATAATGTTTACTATCTGAATGATACATCTGATGCCCACATTGATGATATCGAGGTATTCATCAAAAAAGAGTCTGCACTCAAGACAATGAAGATAAAGCATGCAGAGTATTCAAAAAAAGACAGCAACTGGAAGTTGGCACCAAGAGCAGCCACCAAAGCAGAAAAGATAAAGTTCACCATGGAATGGGGGTTTGACTGATGGCCTTTGAGATTTTTGATGCACAAATAATGGATTCTGGAATGACAGTTGGGAGTCTTCTAATCACTGTAATCATAGTGTTTCTTGGGGTAATCATTGGAAGAATTGCGCGTCTGGTCTTTAAGAAAAGATTTGCGCCAAAGATGCCAGTTGATACTGCCAAGAGTCTTGACAAACTGATCTATTATGGAATAATCATCATTTTCCTTCTGGCAGCAACTGCCAGCCAGGGAATAGACATCGGAGGACTGGTAGTGGCCGGAGGATTCATGGGAATTGTTATCGGGTTTGCAGCCCAGTCAGTCGTTTCCAATATGATATCAGGATTATTCCTAATGATTGAAAAACCCGTAAGGCAGGGAGACAATGTAGAGCTGCCAGATTCCAACGTATCAGGCAAACTGATTGATATCAGCACATTCTCATCAAGAATCCAGCAGTTTGATGGGACAGTAGTGAGGATTCCAAACGAAAAAATGTTCACATCAAACATTCGAACATTTGCTTTATCTGAGATAAGGCGAAGTGACGTAACAGTTGGAATCGCCTACAAAGAAAACATCAAAAAAGCAATTGTAGTAATGAAAGACGCAATTATAAAAAACGTGACATACTCACTTATGGAGCCAGGGCCCACATTTTGGGTCACAGAGCTTGCCGATAGCAGCGTAAACATTTGGGTCAGAGTGTGGCATCCACGTGATGACCTGGCAGAAGTCATGCCTATTTTATTGGCAGTGATAAAAGATGCACTTGACAAGGAAGGAATAGAGATTCCATTCCCACAAAGGGTAATGTGGAAGGGTAGTTCAAATGAATAGTTCCAGATATGGTTTTTCATATTGGTTAATTAGTAATTAAGGACAAGTGAAAAAAGATGCAATCCTATGAGGTCAAAAAAATACTGGTACCACTTGATGGCTCACAAAACTCCTTTAGGGGACTAGACAAGGCAATCTATTTTGCAAGGCAATGTGGTGCGACACTAACAGGACTATACGTCAGTCAAAAGCCATCACGATACGGGTTTGATAACATTGAGGATCTGGATTCATCCAAAAGAAAGCAAATTGATATGCTTTTAGAAAAGGCAAAAAATACGGCTGGCAAAAACGGCGTAGACTTGAACGGAGAGATAATTCACGGTTCTGCCAAAAAGGACATTCTTGACTTTGCAAACAGGTGGAACTATCACCTAATTGTAATTGGTTCAAAGGGTGCCGGTTCATCAGATGAGTCGTATTTGGGAAGCGTTGCAAACCACATACTTTACACATCCAAGATTCCTGTATTGGTTGTAAAATGATTTTAGATGAAATCATCTTCTAATCTTTGAATATATCAAGATGCCAGCTCCTGCCACACTTGCCATTACAATACCCAATCCAATCAACCATTCTTGTGAGAACCAATTATAATTTGTAATAATTAAAACTCCAACCAAGATTGCAATTATAATAACTAGTGCAGAAATTATCAGATTTGTTGACATTTTAAATCAAATCCTGTCCAGTATTTTTTTGACCTCATAAGATTGCATCTTTTTTACTTGTCCATGCTAAATTTTTTGCTCCTCACTACAAGCAAAATAAGATTCAGTTGAACTCTGACTGTTTAAAATACAGTACAGCTCAAGTGACCTTTGAAACAAATTATATCTTTCATACATTTCTTTTGTTATTTTAAAGTCAGCATGTTGCAGTGCACCTCATCATGTATTGCGCTTACCACATCATTGTAGTGCGTTTCTTCTGAATGAGACATGTGTGGGTGATCAACTATGAGCAGATCTATCTTGTTGGATTCCACGTATTGGATTATGCTGTCAACTAGTGTTTCTGTGGATTTGAATGATGTTTTCAGGTCAACATTTTCTTGTTTTGCCTTTTCTTCAAATTTCTTTAGTGCATCCTCCACTAGATGTTTTTGTTCGTTCTCTTTTTTCTTGTTGTTTTTACTCTTAAAGAAGAGAAATTCAGGTTGTTCTGCCTGCATGAATTCCACAACGGACAGTTTGGCATTGTTGGATTTTGCCAAAGACAAACCCATGTCAAACGCCGTTTCTTTGTTTGTTGGCTTTACATAAGTTACAAGAATATTGCTAAAAGCATCGGCGCTAATCATTGTGTCTCACCAATAATTGTAATGTGTGTGTTGTCAAGTTCCCTCCTATGATGAAACTATCTAATCTGGTATTTATCATATTTTTTATTCTTATACCCAAATTAGTGATTTGGGAATATTAACTTTGTATGACAGTATATAGCACAGTAATCAAATACGGGTAAAAAGACATTTTGTGAAACTGGAATTATGATTTATCTTGTACTGATGCATTATCATTTATTTCATTTACAAAGCCCCCCTCCTGGCTTTCAGGTGGTGGAATTTTCTTTGCCTTGCCCATCCCCAAAGTGGTGATGATGACGGACACCATAATTATGACAAACACGATTTGCGGATATGCATCAGCATTGGGGAGTCCCATTGTCAATGGAAATGTTGCAAGCACTGCAGCTGCCAATCCTCGAGGGATCATTACGGATGTCACTTTTCTGTCCAGCTTGGAGAATCTCTTGGTCAGGGTGGTTTTGGTGAGGATGACTCGTCCCACATAAATCACGACAGTTGCAACAATTCCAAATATGATATATTCCACATTTCCAAAACTTGCCAGCAATCCTACAAACACAAAGAAGAACGTCCTTACCAGAAACGTCAGCTGGTTGTGCATGGAATCATCTGAATCCACCTTTGGCAACTTGAATCTCAGATATCTTGAAAGATGTGCCTTGTTTCCAAGCATTAATCCAAACACCAAAGCTGTCAGCGCACCTGACTCACCAAATGCATTTGCCATAAAGTATAGCACAAATAAAATTCCCAGAGTCAGCATGTATGCGTGTTGGCTGTTTGACAGCTTTGTTGAAAGATACATCCATGGAATTCCTACTGCAAATCCAAGAAGCAATCCCACCGCAACGGCCCTGCCAATCGTATCTCCCAAGGTGTTGATGTCAAGACTTCCTGTCAGTACCGCCTCAAATAGAACAAACGCAACGATGGTTGCCAAGATATCTGTCAATGCAGACTCGAAACTCAGCATTGATTTTGCATCTCCTGAGATGTGAAGATTTCTGACCAGTCCAAATACAATTGCTGAACTGCTTCCGCCCACTATTGAGCCAAGCAAAATACTCTCAATCCATCCCCATTCCAGCCAGTAATGAGTGAGGCCAGTAACTATTCCGACGGATATGACAAATCCGATTATAGAAAGAATCAATGCAAAATGAGCAGTCTTTACCATGCTTTTTATTTCAAGGTTAAGGCCACCATCAAACATGATTATTATCAATGCCAATGCCGCAAAATATGGGACCACCTCAAGCACAACTTCAGGCTGAATTATTCCCAAAACAGGACCAATCAGGACTCCAAGCATCATTATGAATGCGACATCCGGTATTCCCGTCTTTTTGAAAAAAGACTCTCCAATCACTCCAAAGAAGATCACTACACCTGCTGCCAGTAATAAGACAGGTGGCGATACCAAGGAGGATTCAGAAGTTGACAGAGATACCATCGTATCTTGTATGTTTGCAAGACCGTTGATCAGAAAATTTGATGAGGATGCTGAATCACTTTGTATTTCAAATGAGGGCAGCATTTCTGAGATTTTTGACTTTAGTTCTTGAGAGTTAAATGAGCCAAAAGAGAATTCATCAAGATAATTTTTGAGAGTGTCTATGATGCTGAAGAGAAAAAATATTTCCATCTACGCTATCTATGAATTAAGAATATGGCTAATAGAATATCTAGTCAATGAATATTGAGCAATGCCGATATGAGAAATCTGCTCTCCAAAGAGATACGCCCAGTTTAATTCCCAAAAAAGAATCATTGAGTGGTCATCCTTTTAAGGAAATTTTGCAATGAAAGGTATGAATCAAGATAACGACTGCCTGTTTGATGCATGTATGCAAGTCATCAATGTCATTGTGCGCAAATAACGTATCACACAATAGATGACAATTTCTCG
>Ga0224508_10005322_pt1 | contig 10330 bp, 5 predicted proteins | sample SF_Jan12_sed_USG_4_FD_170157 | JGI IMG/M metagenome (GOLD analysis project Ga0224508, IMG submission 170157) | Sediment microbial communities from San Francisco Bay, California, United States - SF_Jan12_sed_USGS_21 | ecosystem: Environmental > Aquatic > Marine > Sediment | place: USA: California... | reverse complement strand
GGAAGCGGCACGTCCTGAACGGTCTGGGAACTCGAGCCCAGGGCCTGAGGCGGACCGGCCGGGCAGACGCCTGTGGTGAAATCGATCGATTCAAACGCCGGGTCGAGTCCCTTGCCGTCCGACAGACCGACGATCCCGATGAACGTCTCCATCGCCTGATACGTCAACCGGATGCGCCCGTCGAAGAACAACTCGGCCTGGAACGCGTTCCCGTTGCCGGACAGATCGTCGACGACCCAGGTGACGGCCACGAGTTCCGCGGTTTGCGTGATCCGCATCCCGAGGATCGGATCGGCGAAGAAACGCTGGAACCACGCGGCCACACGGGGCAGCCGGTAGTGATCGATAAACGCGGGACTGGAGTCGTCGTCGGCGCTGCCGAAGGTCACGTAGCCGTTTCGACCGACGTAGATCCTGGAGTACGTCTGGCCGTAGAGCGAGACCGTCTCGCCACCGGTCAGATCGTAGACCGTGTCGAGGGTGGACACGGGGCTACCGGTCGGGTCGGTCGGAAAGCTGCCGGCGATGGTGTCGCAGAACTCGTAGAACGCCGGCGATCCGTCCGGGATGAACGTCAACTGCCGGTTGCTGAAGTCGGCCGGGTCCGAGGTGCCGTAACCGGCCGTGAGGAAGATCGTCACGGGCTGCGTGGCGAACGCATGACACGCACCGCCGTTGTCGTCGATCGTCGTCTGGCCCAGGTCGTCCACCAACTCGAGGTGGAACAGGTACGCGGTATCCGGCGTCAACTCCGTGAGATGCAAATCCTGTGTGGCGACCAGGTTCCGACCCGTGTGTTCCGCGGTCGGCGAACCGCAAACGGCCCCGTAGTGCACGGTCGCCGTGACCGGCGAATCCGTCGTGAGGTTGACGGTCGCGCGGCCGGCACCGATCTCGGAAACACCGACCGACGAAGCCAGGGGGGCGGAACAGTCGGCTTCGAACTGGACGGTCCTGACGACGTTCGTCCCGCCCTGGCCGTCGTCCGCATCGGTGTAGGTTGCGGTCATCATGTCGCCGTCGGCGACCTGTAGGACACTCGCGGCATCGGTCTGGCTCAACGTGATCGGCCCCGCGAAAACGCCGGTATCCAGGTCGGTCTCCGTGAGCGAGACGCTCTCGCCCCCGGGCTCGCTGGTCGACGTGATTGCAATCCCGATCGACTCCGCAACGCCCGCGTTGAGGTTCAGGTCGCAGTCCAGCACACGCAGGTCGAGCACGGACTCGCAGGCGACTCGGGGCGCACCCCCGAGCAACGAGCCACGCGAATCGCAGGCCGTCAACGCGGGTGCGGCGGCCACGCCGAACGCCTGGGTCGGCCCCTCGGCCACGTTGAAACCCTCGATCTCGACGAGGTACGTACCGGGTACGGGTGCATCGACGACGACCTGCTCGATGTTGTTGATCGCGTCTTTCTGAGTTCGAACGGCGGGATCGCCGGGGTTTAGCGCGTCCAGCGTCCACGGAAAATGCGTCGTCCCCGAGGGATCGATCACCCGAAGGTCGAGGTCGTTGACCAGTGCCGTCACCACGTTCGGGACCGCGGGCGGATCGTCCCACGCCAACGTGACCCTGAGTTCGGGGTCCGCGGCCTGGACGTCGATCGAGAACCGATAGATCTCTCCGTGTGCGATCTCGTCCTCGAAGAAACGTCCCTGTTGAACCAGATCGATCGCCGCCACTCCGCGCAGACCGCCGTATCCCGTTTGATAATCGGGCCCGGTGTTTCCGAGATCCTGCGCGGTCTGGGTCAACATCGCGCGCACCGTCCCGGGGCGCGGATCCGCCAGGGTCGGGTAGCTCAGCCGGTATTGTTCGAGCAACAGCGCCGTCACGCCGGTCAGCGTGGGCGCGGCCATCGAGGTGCCGCAGAAGGTGTCGTACCCGCCACCGGTGGCCGTCGATGTGACACCGCCATCGCCGCCGTTCTGGCAACCGGGCGCCGACAGCGTCGGTTTCAACCGTCCGTCGTCGCAGGGGCCCCACGACGTGAAGGAGGTGACGGACTCGTCGTCGGAGTTGATCGCACCGACGTTGATCGCGTTCTTGTTGCAGGCGCTGGGCCCGGTCGTGTTGTACGTCGATCCGCACTGCTGACCGCCGCTACGCTCGTTGCCGTTGGACCAGATATTGAGGAACGGCTGCCCGAGGCCGCCGCGCGTGATCGAATCGATGACCGCACCGATCGTGCCGTAATCCCCTTCCCAGTCACAGGGATAGCCGTTCAGACGCACGTTGGTGCCGATCGAGTTGTTGGACAGGTCGGCGCCCAGCGAGATCGCCTCGGCGTAGTCCTGTTCGATGTCGCCGGCGTCGGTGTAAAGAAAACCTTGAAACAGTTGGCTGCCGACCCCCTGCTGGAACCCGTAGGACAGCAGATCGACCCCCGGCGCCATCCCGGCGTTGGCGCCCGCGCTCTCCGTACCGTCGCCGCCGATGGTTCCCGCCACGTGCGTGGCGTGGAAGTTGTCGGGAGTGTCCGTATCCGAGGGGCCGATCGTCAGACGCGTGCCGAAGTCGGCGTGCTGGAACGCCTGGCCGCCGTCGTAAACCATCACCGTGATCCCGCTCCCATCCAGGCTGTAGGGTGTGGCGGCCAGCGTATCCGCGCCGACGACGACGCGATTCTCCGCGTTCGTCGGTGTGAGCAGGGGCAGCGGAGGCTCGACGTACATCACGTCGTCTTCGCCGGCCAGCGGCTGGATACGATCCTCGGGCAACCACGCGACCACACCGGCCACGCTGGTCAGGGTTGAAAAGATGCCGCCACCATGACGACCGACGAGCGCGGTTGCGTCGGCGGGATCGGCATCCCGGTGGAACATTACGTAGAGCGCAACGTAACTCCGATCCGGATCGAGACCCGAACCGGACCTGGGATGGAGACGGCTCCACTCGGGGATCTTGTTGCTTAGCAGGTCGGGATGGAGCTTGTAAGTCGTGTCGATCGCTTCGACGCTGCGGACCGATGGCTCCAACGCAATCTGTGCGGGGTTCAGGCCGGGTTTCAGGGCGGCGAACCAGGCGTCGCCGCCGAGGTACTGCAACAGTTGCACACCGCTACTATCGAGCGCGTTCTTTTCTACGCTGCCCAGGGGGCCCGAGAACTGAACGACAACCCGGCGTTGCGAGGGGCGAGCGTCGAGTTCGGCAAGCCGTTGTTCGAGTTCGGACGGCGACATGGCCGCCGTCTCCACCGACCCGCTGCGCCACGCGACCCCGGCGACAACCGGGGCCACAAGCGCCACCAGACCGGCGATGGCCACACACAGCCCGAGACTCTTGCTTCGCATGACGTGAACCCCCTCGACGAAAAGTTACGTCAAGATACCGGGGGTCGGGTGAACTTTTCCACCGAGACGCAATTCTCCGCTGCCGGAGACTCCGCACGAAGGACTAGAACGAGTTCTTCTTCTCGACGGCCTGGAAGTAAGGCCGGTAGAGCCGCGCGTGATAGTCGATGCCGCTGTAAAGGGCCGTCTCGAACTGCGCCATATCCTGTTTGCCGAACACCATGTTGACCTGGAACATGAACGCCGACGTACCGTCCAACGTCTTGAGATTGTCGGCGACCAGCGCCAGGTACATGCCGCGGCGGACACTCGGCGGTAGCCCGGTCAGCGGCATCATCGGTTCATGTGGCGCGCTGACCTCGCCCGCGCTGGCGAAAATGCACAGATCTGCGCCCTCGTTGAGGATCAGTTGACGCGCCTCCTCGGCGGATTCGACGACTTCCAACTCGCTCCCCACCGTGGCGAGCTTGGCTCGAATCTCCTCGATGGTCGCCGGGTCGTCACCGACGATGATGCCCGAGGGAAACCGCGAGTCGGCGGGAATTCGGCCGAAGCGGCGATCGCTGGGCGACGACGACGGTAACTCCACCGCCTCCCGCGTGTTCGTTTCTTCGTTCGACGCCGTCTTTGCGGGAGCCGCGGGAGCCGCGGGGGCGGGTGGAGTGGCCGAGGCGGCGCTCGGGGCCGGGGCCGCCTGCGCGGCCTGTTCGGCCTGTTCGGCCATCAGTTTGCGCTTGTCGACCACGACCTTCTGCTTGCAATGCGGACAGGGATAGTACGCCGGCTGATCCGGCAAACTGTCCGATTCGAGTCTCGAAGGTTTCTTGCAGTGGGGACAAGGAACGATCAGGGCCGGCATATCAAACTCCCATTCCCGCATCGCTGACTGCGAGTTCCAACGTCCCGTCTTCTTTTTTTTCGCTGCGATCGTGATCGGACAGCATCAGCTTGAGGTTGTTGCGGTTGCTGGCGTAGGTCAAGGCGACGTCCGAGCTGATCTGACCGTCGCGCACCATCTTCTCGAGGACGTTGTCGAATTCCTGCATCCCGTCGTCGCTACCCTCGCGCATGGCGTCGATCAGGCTCTTGCCTTCGCTCTCGCCCTCGGCGACGTACTCCCGCGTACGCATGCTCGACTTGAGAATTTCCAGCGCCGCGACACGACCCTTGCCGACCTTGGGCATCAACCGTTGAGAAATGATGTAACGGAAGGACTGGGAGAATCGCGTGCGAATCTGCGGCTCCTGGTCCTTGGGGAACACGCCGATGATGCGGTCGATGGTCTTCGACGCGTCGATGGTGTGTAGCGTGGAGAGCACCAGGTGGCCCGTCTCGGCGGCCTCCAGAGCGATCTCGATCGTCTCCACATCGCGCATCTCGCCGATCAGGATGACCTTCGGAGCCTGCCGCAATGCGGCCCTCAGCGCCAGGCTGAACGACTTGGAATCCGAGCCGATCTCCCGTTGGTTGACGGTCGAACTCTTGTGGTTGTGCAGGTACTCGACCGGATCCTCGATGGTCACGATGTGGTAGGCGTGGTCGCGGTTGATCTTGTCGATGATCGCCGCAAGCGTGGTGGACTTACCCGAGCCCGTCGGTCCGGTCACCAGCACCACCCCGTTCTTGAGGTTCGCGACGTCGTTGATCTGTGTGGGAAGACCGAGATCTTCGACGGTGGGAATCTCGCTGTTGATCACACGCAAAACGATCGCGTACGTGCCGCGCTGCTGAAAGACGTTGACTCGGAACCGGCTCTTGCCGGGAATCGAATACGAACAGTCCGTCGATCCGGTCTCGACCAATGCCCGCATCACATCCTGGTTGCCCTGCATCACATGCATCGCGATCTGTTCGGTCTGGAACGGGGACAGGGCGCGGAGACCCACGAATGGGACCGGCAAGAGTTTTCCATCGAGTTCGATCTGCGGCTGCCGACCGACGGAAAAGTTGAGATCGGACACGCGATCGGAGACGGCCAACATGGCTTCGAAGAAGCCGTCCATATTAAAGTTACGCACGCTTACCCCTGCCGGATCCAATGCCGGGAGACAGACCCACTAAGCAAAACCTAGGCGTGCGCGGGGGGACCGCAAGTCTCTGCGGTGGAAATGGGGCGAATTACGAATTCGTATCTCGGTTCAGCCTCCGGAAGGCGCCGGTAACGTCTCGACACGCGGGGGTTTCCCGCGCTCGAGCGTCACGCGCGTGTTCGCCTCGAGCGTCCCGAGAGTCTCGGTCGTCCCGTCGGGCCAGCGCACGCTTACGTCGTCGAGACGTTCCGCCGAGCCCAACCCGAAGTGAACCCACGGACTGTTACTGGCGAGGTAGCTGAAACTCGTCCGGACGTCGCGCCGAATCCGGCGACCGTCCAGCATCGCGCTGATCGCGGCGCCCTCCACCACGGCGGCCCCGGCAGGGACGCGAAACTCGATCCAATGGCCTCTGGGCGCCACGTTGTGGAGCAGATGGGCCGGACCGTCGCGGTTGACCACCAAGATGTCCTGTCCGCCGTCGCCGTCGACATCGCCGAACGCCGCGGCACGGCTCGTGTAAAGGAGGTTTGGTTCGACGCCGCCGCGGGGCAGCACTTCTTCCCAGCGGCCCGCGGGCGTACCGCGAAACAGCAGGTTCGGCTCGGCGAACGGATCGTCGGTGTAGGAATCCGCGTGGTGCTTGACGCGCCCGTTGGCCTGGTACAGATCGAGCCGCCCGTCGTTGTCGAAATCGACCCAGCCCATGCCGAAGCGGGTGAACGGCCGGCTGACCAGGGCCAGCCCGGCGGCCGCGGTGGAGTCGCTGAAAAAGTTTCCCTCGTTGCGGTGGAACGAGTCGCCTTCGAGGTGCAGGTTGCCGACGAGGAGGTCCAGGTCCTGGTCGTCGTCGACATCGGCGACGACGACGCCCATGCCGGCCTTGGCCTGCCCTTCTTCGTCACTGGCCACACCGCGCAGCAGGGCGTCATTCTCGAACCGTTGTCCCGCACGGTTGACCCACAACTGGTTGAGGGTCCCGTCGTTGGCGACGAATAGATCCGGCCAGTCGTCGCCGTCGAAATCCGCGCACACCACGCCCAGGCCGTTGCCGAAGGCGTCCCCGAAGCCGGCTTGCAGCGTTTCATCCGCGAAGGTCCCGTCGCCCCGATTGCGGTAGAACGTGTCCATCTCCGGGGACTTGTAGCTGCGCGGCCCACAGTAGCTCGGCTCGCCCGTCGGGGAGTAGCAATCGTTTTCGTTTTCGCGCGACCAGTGCAGGTAATTCGCGACGAACAGGTCGAGGTCGCCGTCCCGGTCGACGTCGCAGAAAACGGCGCTGGTCCCCCACCCCGGATGCCCGCTCCCGGTTTCCTCCGTGCGGTCGCTGAAGCGCCCCCCACCCTCGTTCCGGAGCAGGACGTTGGGCCCCAGATTGGTCACGTAGAGATCGATGTCCCCATCGGCGTCATAGTCGCCCGCGACCACGCCCATCCCGTACCCGCGGTCGTCCGCCCCACTGCCGGCGGTGACGTCTTCGAACCGCCCGCCGCCCGTATTGCGGAACAGCCGGTTGCCCGGGCGGCCGTCGGGTGCGGCCGTCAACTTCCCGCTCTGCACCAGGTAAGCATCGAGGTCGCCGTCGCCGTCCATGTCGAAGAGGGCCGCGCCGCCGCCTACCGCCTCCGGCATGTAGTAAGCGCGATCGTGCCCCGACTCGTGCGTGAACACCAATCCGCGTTCGGCCGCGACCTCCTCGAACCAGACCACCTCGCCGTCGTCCCCAACGCACGCGCACGCGCAAGCCAGACAGAAGATCGACAGGATCGTCATCAGGCGCATCGGTTACCTCGACCGGGCGGACGGTTGGCGGGAGCTCTGCGCGCGAGAGAAGGCGGCCGTGGCCCCCGCGCTGTCCCCGGAACGGAGCAACGCCAGACCGAGCCGCGAATAGGTCGCGGTCCGATCCGGCTCCAGATGAACGACCCGCTTGAACGCGGTGGCCGCAGCAGCCCAATCGGCCATCCGCAAACGGCACTCGCCCAACGCGTTCCAGGCCTGCACGCTATCCGGCGCAAGGGCGACGGCACGCGCGAGCGCCTCGCCGGCCGGATCGAGTCTCCCGAGCTTGACCAGGATGATCCCGCGACGCCGATGCGATGCGGAGTAATTAGGATCGATCGCGATCGACCGGTCCACATACTCGAGTGCCCGCGGAAGATCATTGAAGTGCTCGTAGGCCTTTGCGAGGTTGAGCCACGATTCGGGGTGCTCGGGGTGGAGTTCGACCATCCGGCGCAGCGTGGTCAGCCCCGCTTCGTTCTTTCCGGCCAGCAGGTAGGCTCGCCCCAGGGCGGCAAGCGTGCGCCGGTCGCCCGGTTTCCCCACCAACAGGTTTTCGAGCGTCGGGATCGCCTGCGCCGGGCGGCCGGACTCGAACCACACGAGAGCTTGCTCCAGCCGCGTGTAATGCTCGACGCGGTTGAGCAACGTTTCGTTCCCCCACAGGTCTTGCCACCGCGGCGTACTGTCGCGTCCCTTCATCAGCGCCGTTTCGGCGAGATCCATCCGGCCAAGTTGCCGGTAGGCCACGCCGGCCAGGTGCTGCAGGTAGGCCTGCGCCGTTCCGTCGGCAAGGTAAGGACGCAGCACTTCGAGCACCTCCCGGGGCCGTTCCCGCGCAAGAGCGACACGCGCCAACCCCGCCGCGGCCGGCTGGCTGCCGACGATGGCTTGCGCCGCGGAAAACGCCTGTTCCGCTTCGTCGATACGACCTTGCTCGAGCAACAGGAACCCCTGCCGCCAGTGCGCCGGAGCGTACTCGGGCTCGAGGCGCGCTACCTCGGCGTAGGTCACCAGCGCAGCCTCCACGCGACCGGTCTTGCGTTGCATCTGGGCCAGATGGTACTGCCAGCGAGCATCCTCCGGGCTCGAGTCGACCGCATGTCCGAAGCATTCGAGTGCCGGTGCGAACAACTCGTGGGAAGCGTAGACCAGCCCCAGGTTGCCCCACCGCGACGCGTCGGTCGGATCCTCGCGGACCCTGTCCGACCGCAACACGATCAACGCACGCAGATCGGAATCCATTTTGTCCAGGCGCGCGGGAACCGGCGGCTCGAGAACCTCGGCAACCGGAGACTCGGGGTCTCCGGCGCCGCAACCGACCAGGCCCGCGACGAACAAGGAAACCAGAAACGCACCACGCCTCAGCATCGCCCCGAGGATACCTGACGGACCTGACGGCTGCCGTCCGATCTTTGATCGACAGGCTCCACCCTACTCAGACTTTCTCAGAGGACAACTCGGTATGGTACCGCGAGCCGTGCGGAAACGATGCACTGACGGAAATCGGGTTACCCTCAAGAACGAGCAGAAGTGCAAAAAGTGGTCGGGGCGGCAGGATTCGAACCTGCGGCCCCCTGCTCCCAAAGCAGGTGCGCTACCGGACTGCGCCACGCCCCGACTGCTGATATTCCGCTCATACTACTGTAGTGCCTTCGGTCTGTCTTGAGCCACTACACGGTTTTGTACACGGTTGCTGCCCGACTGCGGCCCCAATCGGTGGATTGCATCGCGAGCGTGCTGGCCGGTCGCTTGTGTGTAGTGGTCGCTCATTTCGGAAGTATGCCCTGCTACCTTGCCGGCGATAGCGGCATCCGTCCCGGCGGCCCGCATATCGGTCACAGCGGCCTTTCTCAGATCCCTGAACCACATACCTCTCAGTCGGGGGTAGCGCCCCACCACGACCTTCAAGGTAGCCTCCCAGGCTCTCCTGTAACTAGAGCGATCCCAGGACTCGTCTGGCTTTCTGCGCTTGTGAAAGACGAACGCATGGGGGTCCGGTTCCGCAGGCATCAGCGACCGAAAGGCTTTCTCGGCCTCAGGATGAAGAGGAACGGTGCGGGTTTCTTCTGTCTTGGTTTCCGCGAACGTCACCAAACCACCGCCGAAACGAGCCCGTGAATCGTCTGAGAACACCACATCGCGCCAGCGCAACCGGCAAAGGTCGCTTTCGGGACGCGGGCCACCAAGGTAGTAGGCCAACTTCCAGACGGCTCTGTTTCTCTGCCAGCACTCGGCCCACTGCTTTCGACCGCGCTCTTTGAAGTGCAGCGGCGGAGGTGGATCAACGTTGAATATCGCTGCGCGTTCCTCATCGGTCGGGATCACGGCCTTGTGGCTCGGTCGATAGGCTTGGCCCTTGACGCGAATTTTGGACTTGTACCCACGGCACGGGTTGTCCAAGTTATGTCCCGCTTCGGTCAGCCACTCGAAGTATGCGGATAGAGCAGAAATCTCTTGGTCGGGATTGCGAGGACCGACCGACCCTCGCCTTGAGAACACTCCGTCCGCCTCGCGCCGACAACGATGGTACTCCCGAACGTCGAGCCGGGTGATCTCATCAGCGTACCGATCGCTGAAGAACTCGAGCAGGCGCTCAAAGTGCCGGCGGTGTTCTTTCGGGCGAGCGTACAAGTCGGCGCGTTCGTCCAGGTAGCGCGGCACAGTGACAACCAGTCGGAGTTCTTCCCGTTCGCCCCTCTCCTGGTCTGCCGCTTCCTGCTCAGCTTCTGCCACGTCTTTGGGATGCAGCCACCGTTTATTGTTCAGGCGGGCGAGCTTGATCTCCGCCCGCTTGCCCTCCAGTTTGCTGCGTGCTTCGCCGACGGCCTTCCCCTGTCGCTTGGCGATGTTCGGGCCGGCCTGGACAATGCCCACCTGGTCAAGGTGCTGACTGCCTCTGTGCTGATACCGAATGTAGACGACTCTGTGGCCACTGATGGTTTGGTGAACCTCGATGCCTCTGCTGCTTAGAATTCGTTTCATGCTGCCTCCAAGTGGAGACGCACGAACGCACGCGGGACTACCCCTGACGAGTCCTGATTGTTAGGATTGCAATAGCCGCGGCGTGCATCGTGTGTACTCACGAAGTGCCCTCGGTCAGGGGCGGCGGGAGTCACTAGCTCCCGTTGCTCCGCTTCTAACCGCGAGCGGGTTATGCTGTAATTATCCGCTCGTGCCCCCAAGAAGTCAATCAGCCACCGGCCAGCCCGGCAGCTTTTTGCG
>Ga0224508_10005321_pt1 | contig 10330 bp, 9 predicted proteins | sample SF_Jan12_sed_USG_4_FD_170157 | JGI IMG/M metagenome (GOLD analysis project Ga0224508, IMG submission 170157) | Sediment microbial communities from San Francisco Bay, California, United States - SF_Jan12_sed_USGS_21 | ecosystem: Environmental > Aquatic > Marine > Sediment | place: USA: California... | reverse complement strand
CGCAGGCAACACTGCGGGATCAAACTGACAATCTAAACGCCACCACAACAACGGAGACAACACCAACGGCAGAACTTCAAGAGCAGCGCGTTGTAGTTCGTCACGATCTGAAGTCGATCGAGTTGACACCAGATAGCGCAAATGACGGTGCCGTATTAGTGCGTGCTGCAGCCAGACAGACTAAACCCTATAGCCTTATTCCCCTGACATTCATAGATCCGGAACATGACCCGAGCATGCGCAGTTTAGTAACTGACATCACTCCAGATGTGCAAGGAGAATCACGAGACGAGGACTATATCGGGCAGGAATCGTTGGAACCCGATGACCAGGCACCCCCCCCCGTTGCTGCCGATATCGGCATCTCCACCGAAGTTGTTGTAGCCACAGTCAGCCAAACACCCACCATTAATGTGGAACAACTGCTCGGGCGCGCCGAATCATTAATGAGAAGACAGCGACTCACATCACCAGAAGATCAAAACGCCTTGGAGATATACAAAACAATATTAGGCCAGTATCCAGATAACGAGCAGGCTCGTGACGGTGTTCGGACGATCGCGGAAACGTATATAAAGTGGGCCGTAACGGCCAATGCAACGGGTGATTTGAAGAAATCTGAGAATTATTATCTGCGGGCCCTTGAGGTCAATCCTACTGCTAGCAATGTAGTAGCTAGCCTGCAACTGGTCAGGCAACGAATGGCCGAAGATCAGAACGCCCGAGGGCGCTTACAGCAGCTAGGCATCGACCGCACTAGACAAACACTCATTACTCGGGTCAAGAATGGGGATTCTACCGCGGTGAGCCTACTGCTGGATGCAGGATTATCACCCAATACCAGGGATCAATACGGGTTCACGCTGTTAATGCTCGCGGCCATCAAAGGCTATCTGGACATTGCAGAGGAGCTTTTGACCACGGGGGCGGATATCAATGCAAGAAGCGATGATGGCAGGACCGCGCTGATAGCTGCAGCTTGGAATGGGAATGACGAAATTGTAAAGCTGCTACTCAGCACGAATGCAGCGATCGATGCGACCAGCGATGAAGGTTGGACTGCACTGAGCTATGCCACTATGAAAGGACATGATGGAATTGTCAGCATGCTTTTGGCCAAAGGCGCCGATCCGACGATACGTGATCTCTACGGCGCCACCGCGCTATCGATTGCCAAAAAAGGTGGGCACTCCACGATCGTCAGATTGATCTCACAATCAAACAATTAAGGTCTTTACGATCTCGACGGCCTCGTTTGCCAGCGAAATACCGAAGAGTTTGAAGCAGGCGCCCGCCCGAGCGTGCGCAAGTCAGCAGAGCCGCATTCATCACAGCAACCCCCTCGCCCTCCTGTAAGTAGAATCTATACCATGATGGAGCGCCGCATTCATTTCATTCGCAAACGGCATATCTGGGTTCCCACTTGGCCAACAACCCTGATTGTGCTCGTTATGGTGATACTGGTCTTACGTTGGATCGTACTTGGCTTGTATCCATTGTTGGCGCACAACCATCCTATAGAGAATGCCCGTAACCTGGTCGTTGAGGGTTGGGTGCACGACCAAGCGTTGCAGACAGTGGCCAAAGTGCTATTCCCGAGCGGTGAATTCGACCGAATCTACACGACGGGTGGTCCCATCGCGCGTGGAAAGCCTTTGTCACGACATAAGACCGTTGCCCAGCTTGCTGCGGCAATACTTCGTGAATTGGGAGTACCAGATTCAGTCGTGGTCATTGCGCCCGCCGCCGCGACACTAAAGAACCGTACATGGGAATCCGCTCGAGGTCTTCATCAAAAGCTTGAGCACGAATTCCCCGAGTTTGTGGGCGTGTCAAGTTTCAACATTGTGAGTCAGGGTGCCCACTCCCGTCGAACATTGATGGTTTATCGCAAGGTATTTGATGGGAGCAGCGTCAAAATCGGCATCATTAGCTTAACTCCTGACACATACGATCCTGATCGCTGGTGGTCGTCGAGTGACGGTCTAAAGACCGTCGTTACCGAAACACTCGCGACCATCTATGAGGCGGTTGCAGATTCTGGCAGATGAATAACCGGCCGGTGACCTAACCCCGCTCTTTGCCGCACATGGGACACCCGCCTTTGTGGGGCCCCTATGTTCCGGCACTGCACCACCGAATGGGCGCCCACATGCTAGTTTCTCTTCCAAAGATACAATATCTTGTGCATAATCAGGGCCTCATCACAATATATAGACAGACGAGACAGCGCATATGATTTCAGGGCAACTCTCCGCTATCGATCTATGGATTACCATTGACGAGTGGGATGCTGAACAATGCATCACGTATCTTGAACAAGATGGCGAGTCCGCACCCGAGTGTGATCTTGAGACCGAGCGAGGGCTTGAACGGCTACGTCAGGAGTGCAAGGAAAGAGCAGTTCGGGCGGCGGCTGCCTAAAACGTTTTGCTGTTCTTGACATCCGGAGCCAAACGGAGGCCAAATGCCTTGTCCTATTCATTAGAAAAGGCAGGTGGTCATGCCGTGGTACAAAGTCACGATGACTGCAGCTCAAGTGACGAATCAGGAACACGTCGCTCTCCAATCCAAATTCACAAGAGTATTCATGGCATCTAATGCGCCTCAAGAGGCTGCGCTGTACTCTGCGCGGCTGGCGGATCAAAACGGCCTGGATATATATTTCTCTCCTAAAGCTGCTGACATCGCCGCTTCCCTGATCACATTCTACGGCGGACACGAGTGCACGCTACCTAGCGATAAAAAGCCAAATTTTCTGATGGGACATAACGACGCAAGACATCGCCTTCTTTCAGAGTAGTCACTGTGGGTGCGCCGCTTAAGTGACGAGGCTCGGGTCTGAAAGTTCGATCCTACCCCTTCGTCCACGGAACCGACCTCACCATTCCGGACGCTTGTTCTCTTATCCCGTCCGGCAAACTACACACCTTTTCTCCCAACGCACGCCAACCAATAGGTTGCTGGCAACACCGAATTTAGAGATCTGAACAAGCAGGGTTGACCTTTTCCGTTACCCTACATTCTCAAGACACCTTGATATGATTTCGGCAAGGTCGCGAGCTCATGATAGGGGTCGACGTTTTACACGATTTCTAGCTGCCTTCATCTTCGGCTGGCTACTATCGCCGCTCGCCCCAGCCGACCACAAGACACGATACCAAGATATAGGTGATCTTATCGCGGCTTCTTGCGCGCTCAACGATTCACTGGATGTATCCAACACAATTCTTAATAGTGCACGGCTAGAGCAAGATACGCCGATCGAAATTCAGGGTAATCAACATGGCTGGCGACGCGTCTATCGCTTGGATAACGACGTCAGAATCGAGTTAGAAAGGATTGGTACACCGAATCACCTTCGTTCCCTAGGAATCCAATACGACGACCCCAATGGCAAACCCAAATTGTTTGTTGCCCTTGGTCCAGACTGCGACATCCGAACTGTCAGAGAAATTGAATACGATCAACACGGCCGTGCGATCAAAATCGAACACTTGGATCAACAGTTTCATGCCACCGGTATCAGCGACTCGCTTAACCCCACATTACCCATGGGAGACCAAACCTTGGGAGTCCGGGTGGCGTTGGTGGACTCAGGTGTGAACTATCAGTTAAGGGCGATCGGCGAGCATCTGGCACGAGATCAAAACGGCAAAATGATTGGATACGACTTCTGGGATATGGATCCGTTACCGTTTGATGCCAATCCGGCAAACTCGCCTTTTTTCCCTCAACGTCATGGCACGCGCACGGCGTCACTCATTGTGCGTGAAGCCCCCCAAGCCGTAATCGTTCCTTACCGTTATCCGCGACCTGACATGACACGCATGCGTGATGTTATTGAGCATGCAGCCAACGCGAACGTCAGGATCTTCGCCCTACCGCTAGGTAGCAACCGGCCCACTGAGTGGCAAACCTTTGCCGAAGCCGCGCGAGATCACCCCGAGATGCTGTTTATTGTCTCGGCAGGCAACAACAACCGTAACATCGATGAATTCCCGGTCTACCCTGCCGCAATGGATTTGGACAACCTATTGGTCGTCACCTCGGCCGACGACTTCGCCAAGCCCGCTAAAGGATCCAATTGGGGACCCTTATCTGTGGATCTACTTATTCCCGCGGAGAGACAGCTAGTAACGGACTTCAGTGGACAACAATTAGCTGCGTCCGGATCGAGTTATGCTGTATCACGAGCCGCCGCAATGGCCGCGCGCCTGCTCACTCGTTATCCCGAATGGGATGCGCAACAACTGAAAGCAGAAATCATCAAAAATGCAGTGAGCAAAAACATGCAGCAATATGTGTCAATCGGTTTGCTTGCAGACCCACTTGCAGACACGGCCAGCGTTCGACGACGGGACCAATTTCAACTCGAACTAAATCCGGTCCGTTCGACCTCTACAGTTCCAGATTTACATTTGCGCGTAGATATTGCGTTGCTACAGCAATCAGGCTGGGATGAGTCATCGATCCAGTCGATGGTCACAGAAACAGCAACGATATTGGCGCAATGCAACATCATGCTGAACGAAGCACGGGTTGTCGTGGCTGAAGTTTCTCCTTATCTCCTAGATCTGGCGATGGGCACCGCAAAAACGTTAGTTGATACAATCGCCTTACCGCACCCAACCGTTTATCTTGTTCGGGATACCAAGATGGAGATTCCTTTTGGGGGTGAGGCGTTCGGCCGGGCTAACACTGAGACACGAACGTGGTTGCGAGACTCTGTTTGGCTTACGGCGTCGATCAGTGATCCCGGCGTGGCACTCGCGCACGAGCTTTTCCACGTGATCGCTAATAGCGGCGAACACGTTCGGGAATCGGGCAACCTAATGGGAGAGCAGACATCTCCAGGAAACACGGCGCTATTCAGACATCAGTGCGATCTCGCGAGACAGCAGGGTCTAGCCGCTGGCTTGCTTACGTCAACAGGAGCGAGTTAGAACGATGGAGATCATTTTAGTAATTTCAGTGCCAACCAGCTGTATGCGATTCGCTTGGCGCTTTTCATGCTTGAACTTCGAATAATCCCGATGACAACGGAACTATTTCATGCCTACAATGGTCCTTTAGAATCATGTACTGAAAAAACCATTCCACCCTTACACCGAAGGAGCACGGAGGATGAACGTCAAACGCTTTTTTACGCTATCCCTGATCATGGGGTCGCTCTTAATTCCGCATGTATCGTCGGCTTGTTCCGCGGCTGGACCGAGTACACACGTCGGCAAGGTTGTCACGATTGACGCTGCAGCTAAGTCATTCACCATTTTGGATGCCGAAACGCTGAGTCCGATTCGTTTCTTTGCCACCGACGATATCCTCACCCAAATTCGCGACTCAGAAGGCACAGCTTTCGTCGACTTCGAGAAAAGAAGCGATGACACGTTGGCCGCAACCAACGTCGTCTTCAAATGACCTAACGCATTAGGCTGCTGCAAGGATAGCTGATCATCGGCCATGCCAAACACCCCGTCTTGGTGCGGTGCGCTCGCATCCCCTGCCATGTCCGGCACTAATTGACGCCTGCTGGCACAAGCTTTCGCACCCACTGCTCGACAAAGGCGCGACTCAGTTCCCCAACGTAGGTTTTCTGTATCACGCCATCGGCACCCACAAACAATGTCGTGGGTAATCCTGTCTCTCCAAATTGCGCATAGATATCTAGCGTTCGATCAGAATCAGGTTTGGTGTCGTCATCGACCCAGATCGGATACGTGATACCCATGGAATCGACGAACCGAGTAACCAAATCTGCCGGTTCGTCCAAGGCGACGCCCACAATAGTTAGCCCGCGATCCCGGTTTCTTTGATAGACATTTTCTAGAAGCGGCATTTCTCGCCGGCAAGGCGGGCACCAAGTTGCCCAAAAGTTGAGAATGACCGTTTGGCCTCGCAGGTCAGAAAACCGCGCGATTTTTCCTTCGAGATTCTTGAGCACGAACTCAGGTACGCGGTCACCTGCACGCAGTGCGTTGGAGTCCAACGCCAACCTCACACCGCCGAGAAACGTAACAAGTACTACCGCTGCGACAGCAGCCCCGCTCCCCAATACACGCAGACAAACAAGTCTTTCATTTGGAGCCCATTTTTGCGCCTGCCATATCGCGTAGCCAACACCTGAGATTAGTCCTGCTGCCGGCAGATATCCAGGTTGCCAGAAAAACAGAATTGTCCAAAGATTCTCTCGATAACTTTCCCAATTCAGCACAACAAATGCTAAGCGCGCACCAACTATGCCGATCAATAAACCCGTTTCCATGATTCTTCTGACCGTTCGCACCTCAAGACCCACGTGCTTTGCATATCGACCGACCACCCATGAGGCACTGAACAGCGACAGCAACAACCCGAGAATCGACGTGGATACCAGAAACGGACCAATGGAAAACACATTAGGCATGGCGCGCGTGCCTATGACACAGTGTCGGAATAACAGTCGGTAGCAGCGCGCTGTAGTGATACCGGGAAACGAATCATAATGAATTCAGCCCAACGTATTAACTATGTGCGCCCGAAACTCTTTCGCATCCATGAATCCAAATATTCTGCGCTGGAACAGCTCTTGACCGTCAACGTTGAAAAAAAGGATAGCGGGCGGTCCGTAGATATTGAAATACTTGAGCATCTCTTTGTCTTGTTCGTCATTCGCCGTTACATCCGTCTGTAGCCAGACTGTATTGGCGAGCGCTGCCTGCACGCCTGGATCTGAAAAGGTATATTTCTCCATTTGCTTGCAGGAGATGCACCAGTCCGCGTAGTAATCTAGTATGACGCTCTTGCCTTGCTGAGTGGCGCTGTCGAGCTGCACACGCAATTCATCCATCCCTTTCACTTGCTTAAAGTGCACCTCCGGCACACTTGGTGTGCTCGATGTACCAAACGCGACTCCCTTCAACGGTTGAAACACATCGCTACCCCCACCGGCGGCCCCAACCATTAGGAGAGCACCATACGCCATCACGACCAGACCGGCTCCCTTTTGAAAACGACGCCATCCGCCCGCACCGGCCTGGAGTGAATCGAAAGCCCCCATGTAAATAGCCGTTACGATCAGCAACGCGGCCCATAACAACATGGTTACCCAACCCGGAACAATCCGCTCAATCAGGTATATCGCAACACCGAGGAGCAGCACGCCGAACACAACTTTGATCGAATTCATCCAAGGGCCCATTCTCGGCAGCAACTTACCCGCCGACGCCCCCATTACAAGCAGTGGCGTCCCCATGCCAAGACTCATTGCGAATAATGCGGCGCCGCCCAGCACCGCATCACCGCTCTGCCCGATGTAGATCAGAGCCCCCGCGAGGGGCGCCGCTACACAAGGACCAACAATAAGTGCGGACAACAGTCCCATGGCGGCAACGCCAAAAAAGGTCCCGCCGGAACGGCGGCTCGAGATACCCGCGAGTGCGGTCTGCCAGCGTTGTGGCAACTGCAAGTCATAGAATCCGAACATGGAAAGCGCTAATGCCACAAACACGGCACTGAACGTAATGAGTATCCACGGTTGCTGGAATACCGCTTGCAAATTGCTGCCGAACAGACCGGCCACAATCCCGGCCGCCGTGTAGGTCACCGACATGGCCAGCACATATACAAGGGATAGTCCAAACGACTTGGCGACCGATGCGTTTTTGCCTTGACCGATGATGATGCTCGTCAATATCGGCACCATCGGCAGCACGCATGGGGTGAAAGCCAGCAACAGGCCAAAGCCGTAGAACGTGAGCAATATGGCCCATGAACTGCCGGATGACAGTAAGCGCGCCAGCCGATCTTGCTCCGTAACCTCTGCCGAGAAATTCTGATCCTGCGCCAGCGTGACCATACTTGTCTCAGTGTCGCCGTCCTGTGCCGACGCATCCGCAACCAGAGGTAGAGCAATAGAAACAGTTTTGGTGATTGGTGGATAGCACAATCCGGCATCGGCGCAGCCTTGATAGGTAACCTTGAGCCCAAACTCTCTGCCGGGTGGGGTCCCGAGGACGGGTAAGGTTGCAGCGACTTCGTCGTAGTAGACCTCCATCCGACCAAAGAATTCGTCCTCCTTTTGCTTACCCGGGGGTAACTGTGGCACGCCGAGGGCCACATCGTCCGACCCGTCCGCATCAAACGTGAACTTATCCTTGTAGAGGTAATATCCTTCGGCGATTTCCCATCGTGTCACTATGCTGCGCTCGTCGCGAGCTATAGCACTCAGCACGAAGGCCTGATCGGGGTCAAGGAATTCCGTGTCAGCTCCACCGACAGCGTTCCCTAGGTTGATGCCCAGTAGTTTGGTGAGACTGCTTACCGGGCTCGGTGATTCAACAGATGACTGTGAGCTGGCCTGTCCCTGAGGCAGATCAATCGTTACCTGACGTGGTCTTTGCTCAAAACACCTTCCATTATCGCTACAACCACGGTATTCGATGTTCAGGATGAACGAACTGATCCCCTCATTAGGCCTCGTATACGGTACCAGCGTCGTTACTTGTTGCCTGTAGACTGTATCGACGCCAAGGGTGCGCTCATCAGTCCCACTGATGCGTGGTGTACCAACACGTATACCCGGGTTATCTGTCGAGAACTGAAACTGATAGATGTAGTACCCAGCAGTGACATCCCACTTCAGTTCTATTTTTTCCGCGCGCACTGTGGTTGTCAGTCGATAAGCTTGTTCCTCATCTAGCAGCGTCTCTTCGCCGTGGTGAGCATATACCGCTCCCCCAGACCACATGCTCAATATCACGAGAGCAAGTGCTCGACTGCGAAGCTTAGAGAGCATTCCTCGACTCAGCATCCTCAATGATCCCCGCCGCTATTCATTCATCAGCTTTTCCAAGCGAGTCAAAATATGCTCGGAGCCCATGTCACGTCCACCCATTGCTTGATAGGTAATCCGGCCTTGCTTGTTGAGAATGTAACTCGTCGGCAGACCACGTACTTTCCAGCTCTCCATGGTGTCATTGTTCAGATCCAGCAGAATTGGAAACTCTAACCGCGGGGTGAATTGCTCAATGAACTCTCTGATACGCTGTTCGTCTTCGCCGATGTTTATCGCGAGAATTTCAAACCGTTCACCGTGAAGCTTTTTCCAAGCTTTCTGCATCGACGGCATTTCGGCTATACAAGGTGGACACCACGTCGCCCAGAAATTCACCACGACCACTTTTCCAAGAAGATCTGCTAACCGGTAGTGCTGCCCGTCGAGCGACATCAGCTCGAGAGTTGGCGCTGATGGTTGATCCGACCGCCAAGTCAATCCCTCAGAGAGCGTGTCGGTCTGCGCCACGATCATCCGTGGCATTAGCGCAGAGGTCATCAAGGCCAACACCACGGTCAGGAAAAGAGGGCTGCGTCGCATGTCTCGGTTATGATCCCCCGTGAGCCGCCTGGGCCTGCTCAATTAATTGATTGTAGGGAACATAGCCGCCAATGACCGTACCGTCTTCCAGGATAATGGTCGGTGTCCCATTGACTCCAACTGCTCGACCCATTTCGAAATGCTCTTTAACTGGGTTATCACAGCTTTTCGGCTCGACCGCCTTTCCCAACTTCGCATCCGTCATCGCTTGTTGCGGATCGTCGGCGCACCACACCGACGCCATCTGATCGTACACGGATGAGGGGACACCGGCGCGCGGAAAGGCAAGATAGCGTACCTTCACTCCGGCCGCGTTGAGTTTCCCGACTTCGCTGTGCAGCTTGGAGCAATACGGACAGGTAACATCGGTGAAGACAGTGATCGTGCTGCTGACTTCTTGGGGGGAGAACACAACCATGCTGTCTTCACCTAGCCCGTTTACAGCCTGGATCCGACCTCGCTTTCGAGCGCTTTCAGTGACGTTTTCGCCGCCCTCAAGATCGATCACATCGCCCTGGATGATGTATCGTCCGTCCGCCGATATGTATACGAGCTGTGGCCCTATGCTAATTTGAAACAAACCCGCGATCGGCGCAGGTTGTATGTTGCTCTCCGAGAAGTCTGGAATGAGCTTAGTTGCCCTCTCCACGACGGCGTCAGGAATGTGTTCACCTCCGAATGCCGCAGAGTGTGTCAGCACGGCAATCATCAGTATCATAAATTTTCTAATCATAATGCGTCTCCCTAAGTTCACGTCTCCGACAACAGACCATCGATCAGTCTGTCCATGACGGCGACGTCGAATTCAATCTTTGCCACCTCGTTCAATCCAGGCCTGGTAAATCTCATCAGGCAAAAGCGATGTAATCCACTGGATGATGGTAAGCACCTCGTCGTTCTCTAACTTCCCCTCCCATGCGGGCATGTTTCCGCCCCACTCACCTGTGCCTTGCTTAATCGTTCGCAACAGTACTG
>Ga0224508_10005320_pt1 | contig 10331 bp, 9 predicted proteins | sample SF_Jan12_sed_USG_4_FD_170157 | JGI IMG/M metagenome (GOLD analysis project Ga0224508, IMG submission 170157) | Sediment microbial communities from San Francisco Bay, California, United States - SF_Jan12_sed_USGS_21 | ecosystem: Environmental > Aquatic > Marine > Sediment | place: USA: California... | reverse complement strand
GCGCGGATCTCTCCCGATGGGACCAAGTTGGCCCTGGACGTGCGTGACCAGGAACTCGATATCTGGATCTGGGATATCGTACGCCAAGCACTCACGCGCCTGACGTTCGACTCAGCACAGGACGAATTTCCCGTGTGGTCGCCTGATAGCCGACGGATTGCATTTTCATCGACAGGACGAGGTGGTAGAGGAAACCAAGTGGAACTGTTCTGGAGAGCGGCGGATGGCACTGGCTCCGAAGAGCGACTCGCCGAAGCAGAAAACAACGGTCAGATCTTTCCCACGTCATTCCTGCCCGATGCTACAGGGATTCTAGTGTTTGGCACGACAACGCCGGAAGACGACGACGATGTAGGTATCTTTCGACTTAACGAAGAGGACAGCGCGACGCCCTTGCTGGGCACAACATTTGCAGAATCATACCCGGCAGTGTCACCCGACGGGCGCTGGTTGGCTTATGTCTCAGACGAATCGGGGAACGAGGAGATTTACGTGCGACCGTTTCCCGACATTGATGGCGGACGCTGGCAGGTCTCCACTGGGGGCGGTACGCAACCGTTGTGGGCCGGGCAAGAGCTGTTCTATCGCACTGGTGACGCCGTGATGGTCGTGGCTGTTCAAACGGATCCTAGCTTCGTGGCTGAAACTCCGGAGGTGTTGTTCGAGGGCGATTACCTCATCGCGAACGGTGGTCCGAATTACGATGTCTCACCCGATGGCGAGCGCTTCCTAATGATTAAACAAATCGAGAACCCGTCGGAGATGCCTCGGATCATAGTCGTGCAAAATTGGTTCGAGGAACTCAGGCGTCTCGCACCGGTAGAGTGAACTCGACTGACCGCTTCACTTTGGCCGAAAGCAGACATTCGGTCCACAGTAGTCGCTAGAATAACGCGATGCAGAAATTGGGTGCATGCTAATGACCGATGCGCAACTTACCCCTACCGAGAGAACGCAGCTCAAACGCCATAGAGAAAGGGGTTCGTTCGACCGAAAAACCATCTACGAAATCATAGACGCTACACCGACTTGTCACGTGGCTTTCCTTCTGCACGGGAAACCAGCGGTTGTCCCTACCCTACACTGGCGCGAGGGAGATCGCGTCTATTGGCATGCTTCCACAGGCTCCCAAGCCGCTCGCTCCGCGTCCGGTAATGATGTGTGCCTAAATGTTTCGATCTTGGACGGTTTAGTACTAGCCCGTTCGGCATTCCATCATTCAGCAAATTACCGCTCCGTCACAATCTTTGGGAAGGCGGTATTGATTTCTGATCTCGAGAAAAAGCGGGAAAGGCTGAAAACTTTTCTTGAAGGGCTATATCCCGGTCGCTGGAACCAGTTAAGACCTATCAAAGACAAAGAAATCCGCGCTACCCTTCTGCTTTCCCTGCCTATTGATGAAGCTTCCGCAAAGATACGAGTCGGACAACCCGTTGATGATGAAGAGGACTACGACACTCCTGTGTGGGCTGGTGTAATCCCAATTGCGCGACAGTTTCTCGAGCCAATCCCAGACTCGAAGAGTCTTTCCGACGTAAACATACCCCCCTACGTTAAGGATCTTGTCCAGAATTCCGGCATATAGCCGGAACGTCCGCCTTTTCGGTCCGTTTTGGGGATGGCGCGAGGGACCGGAGCTGAACGTCCGCTTTTGCGTAAACCCGACGCTCGGGATCTCGTCCTAAAGATCTATCTGAACGGCAGCTTCCGCCAAAAGCGGTCGTTCGTTCATATTCGTTAACGGTTAACTGGCCCTTCCCCCTCGCGTAGGCCAACGAAGATCAGACCAGCGGTCATTCATTGTCCCTTAATTCACACCTCAGCGAGATCGGGCCTGCACGATTCGACGTAGGCTACAAAATCGTCTGTTAATAGAGGTCGCTCTAGGTGCCAAAACATTGCTTGAATTGGCAGAAATGACCCGCTGACGGTTTCCGCCGCAGGGCTGCAGATGAAGTTAAAATACGGCTCCCAGTCCGCGTCGCCCAGCGAACCGCGGCGCCAATGCAAGAAGGCGCTCTGGTATCGGGACCATTGACTCCTGAGAACTCGCTGAAGTTGTAATGCCTCCGTTTTGCTGAGTTGGCCGGGATCCTCTTGAGCCTTATTGAGAACCTGGATGAACCCTTCGTCCAACGAGGTATCGATAAGGTAATTCGTGGTCAGATCCACCATTCCCTGCAACGTAGACGCCTGGATAGCTTGAGTATTTTGACGCATCTCGTATCCAAGGAATACGATGCCCGCTATCACGCCAAGGTTGGCGAGCACGCTGACGGTCTGACCCAAGTCAATCTTCTTCATTTTTCTTTCAGCGCCACCCTACGCTTGCTGTCGAACGGCAGCTTTCCAAAAGCGGACATTGGTGAACGTTCATATCTACGTTCTCTGTCTATCGCATTTCTCAAAATCCGAACCGCTCTTTGGGTATTTGGCGCGCATTCTCACACTCCGCCCGGAAATCGTAGGGAACTTCATCCACACAATCGGGCCATTTACCGGTCGTCAGCCAGTACTCGACGAGGCCCAGGCGTGCGCACAGGCGCAGGAAGCGCCGGTCCTTGCGCAATTCTGGCATGGGCACCGGAAACAACATCGATGTTCGGTAGGCGTCTATACCCATGATGTCGTGGTCGGTGCCGACCGGACCGAGGCAAGCGGTCTCGGCGACCTCGAAAGCCTTATCGACAAGGCCCAGATGTCCGGCGTAGACTAGACGCGATACGTCTACGCAGGCTGTCTTGTTTACCTGCGCTTCAAAATTGCGCTGCCAATCGCGGATGTTCTCCGGCGTTGGGTCACGCTTGGTGCGAACGAACGCCAGAGTATCGACGAACTCACGCAGCGGGCGCTCTTTCGCAAGCTCCAGTAACTCGTCGAGCCCGGCCCAATCTCCCAATAAGGCCTTAGCCCGCAACAGATTTACAAAGGGAAAGCTCATGTCGGGAATGCGCGCCAGGAACTCCAAGACAGGTACCGCCTCATCAATGCGCCCGACCGCCATTCTTGCAAGCGCGGCGGCGTTCGCGCACATGGGATCCAACGGGTCGGACAGGTATGCTCGCTCGGCCTCGGCAAGGCCTTCACGTACGTGTCCGAATTGCCGCATGAGGTAGCCGATCCACTTTTTGCCATCACCCATGCCAGGTGCCTGACGTAGGCCCTCAAGGGCCGCATCGGCTTCTACAAACTGTCCAAAGGGTGGTATTAGGAAGAGCTTTGCGACCAGGGCGTCGACATTCTGCGGATCAAGCGCCAGCGCGCGCCCCGCCTCGTGTTCCACATTTGCGCCGCTCGTCGCACGTTCCGGGAAAGGTTGGTAAGAGCGGAGCCAGGCCCGTGAGTAGGCCAGGCGAGCCCAAGCCTCGGCGAAACGCGGTGCGCGTTCCGTGGCGACCTCCAGAAGACCAACATTGGTCCGCAATTCGTCAGGGGCATAGGATTTCAAGCTGGCGCGCAGATAAAGGTCATAGACTGCTGGATCGACCACCTCTGATGGAGACGTGGAAAACGCCTGATTAAGTGCGCCGGCGATATTTTCCGATATTTCATCCTGCACTGAGAAAATATCCTCGAGGCTGCGGTCGAAGCGATCTGACCACAACGAGCTGCCCGAAGACGCTTCGACCAAGTGCGCGCTGATGCGGACGCGGCCTGCAGCACGGCGAATGGAGCCATCAAGTACGTGCGAGCAATTGAGGGTCTGCGCCGCTTCCGCCTTACGTTCGTCACGAAACTGGAAGCTCGACGTACGGCCGATCAACTTCAGATTAGAACCGCGCGAGAGACGCTGAATGATTTCCTCGCTGACCCCGTCGGAAAAGAACTGCATCTCGGGATCTGTCGAAAGATTGTCGAAGGGCAATACGGCCAGGACGACCTCGGCCATCTGGCCGGGCATAGGGGCAGCGACCTTGGCGCCCGCTTGCGTTTGTCCTTCCAGTCCGCCGGAAGCGGACGTGCGCACGATGCCCTGGGGCGTGAGTTCGAGCGCCCATGCGAGAACGAGCGCTATCGGAAACCCAGCGATCAACAGCACGATGACAACGGTATCGAACCAGTCCGGCAGGCTCAGCGGCTCGACCACCACGTCGATAACCTGGATGATCGCCCAGGCCACCACGATGTAGACCACGGCGACCTGGAAGACCTTACGTCGTTTGATCTCCCCCAGATAGAACCGGATCATAAATATACTAAATATGATATTCCCGCCTAGTAGTTTAGCGGGTTCCAGGGGGTCAGGACATCCACGAAAAACCTTTCGGGGCGGGCGTTCTACAGATTCGTTGCAGGGTGGGTCACTGTGACACCGGAAAACGGTTTTGTGAGAGCCTAATCCACGCCCGTTCCCGCGCAGGCTGGGCTAACCGGTGTCGTCTTCAGGTTCTAGCACCGTCCATATACGTTTCAGGGGAAGGTCTGTTCGAAGATCCTCATCGAGCCTATCGTAGTGCGCCAGGATTTGATCGATTAATTCATCCTGATCCCATAGACGGACGCGAAAGAACTGCTGCGCCTCCTCCTTGTCCACGGTGGACTTGAATCCACCCCATGAGACCAGCAGGCCTTGCTTCGCCTGAACGTTCTGCATCGTACCGATCAACTGATCGAGCGTCGGTCGGTCCAAAGGGGACGACCCCGACTTAACCTGCACACAGATCCGCGGTTCACCAAACCCAAGCGGTCCAGGTGCGGCAAGAATATCGATTCCCTTATCTGGGCCCTCGGGACTGATATACGTCGTGTAACCCTGTGCCCGAAGCAGAGCGTCAACTAGACGAGCAAGTCCATGCCCTTTGAACTGCGCCATGATAAGTCGTGCGATCTGATCTCGTGCAATCGTCTCTATGTCAACGGCTACGGATTCCTCTCCGGCCTCACCCTGGACCGACGGTAACGCAGGCGCTGAGGGCCCTGTTGACTGCCAACCCGCCTGGCCCATGAACTTGAGTCGCGCCTCCGCATCATTCCTCTTGATGCGGCAATAAGTCATGGCAGCGCCGAAGGAATACAGAAGATCCTGGTCAAAGTTAGAACGAGGAACATCTGTTTCGATCCAGCGCACCTCATGGAAATTACCAAGGGCAGGATCGAATCTGAGATCGCTGGCTATCTCGCCAACATGTACGACTCTCTTCAGCTTGCTCGGAAGCACAAACCAGTCGCCGGGCTTCATTCCATTGATGAAGGCGATCGAGATGCGCTAAAAGCGATTCTCCGAGAAGCACTTCCGAATGAAGTTTTTCGAGTCGCCATACGTCAGTATCTAGCAGCTTCCCGTTGTCGTATCTGGTTCTCTGCTTGGTCACCCACCGCCCCAGTTCCGAGTTTTTCTCCCAACCGTATGGAACCAGACAATGACCTTCGGATCGCACAAAATCGGCTAACTGTCGGTACATTTCCTCCCACCTGGCACGATGCGCATCCCAGATAAATCCTACAGACTCCAGGGCTTCTATCCGGCGTTTGGCCAATTGATTTCGCTTCCATTGACCGCGCTGATGATCTACCCATGCCGCCAGACCCGGATTGTCCTTCCAGCGCGCAGGCACATCACAATCTTCGTGTCTTTCCTTGTAAGCTAACAACTCTCCGTATCGCTCATCCCAAGTTACGCCAAGTCGGTCAATGCAGGCAGTCGTAATGGACTCGCGTAGCGCCCCAAGAGATATTTCCGGTCCGAGCACGTATAGACGCTCCCTGAACCGACTGTCGTCATAGCCCTTCGTGCGTCCCCGTTCTTCCCGCATCTGTCGGATGATGTCTGCGAGTTCCTCGTCCTGCTCCTGCATTGCTTGGAGGACATTCCACACTTCGCTGAAATCGGTCTGTTCAAGCGCGTCTTCGACCGTCTCGCCCTCTCCTTGCTCCAAGTACAGGGGCACCAGGACGAATCCGACCTCCTTATCTGGTGCCTTCCGCATGGCCCGACCGACCGCTTGGACGATGTCTACCTTGCTCTTCTTGGGTGACATGAATGCCACCATGTCCACAGCAGGGACATCGACGCCTTCTGTCAGGCAACGTGCGTTGGTCATGATGCCCTGTTCTGTTTCGCGAAACGCCTGGATCAATTCATCACGTTTTGCCGTCCGCATCGTTCCATTGACGTGATACGTGGCGAACTCAGGAAGATGTGCGCCGATACCTTCACCACCCGGTGCCACGAAGGACTTGGCTGATGCGACGCTTCGATGAAAAGTAAAAATTCTCCCGACATCGAATTGCTCGACCGCTTTCTGCAAAGCGACTTGGTTCGCGACCTGTCGCGCCTTGACCACGTCGCCTTCTACGACCACCTCACCGCGCCCCAGCAGTTCATCGTTGACTATCTCATCCGTCACGACAGATATAAGGACTTTGTAGTCACAGATGATGTCTCGATCCGCCGCTTCTCTGAATGACAGCGTATAGCCGCGAGACCCGTAGCTTTCTGGGGCGTCCATCGAGTAGACCAGCTTTGCGTCACCCTCTTTGTCCTTCTTCCGGATGTCGTAATGCCGAGGCGTTGCGGTCAGAAACACGCGCTTGCGAATGCGCAGGTTGTCGTCCGATAGTACGAAACTAAATTGCGTGTTTTCACGTCCCGCTGTTTTGTGTGCTTCATCAAATAGACCGATATCGAATCGGAATGTCTTGGGAAGCGCCTCGGCGAGAACTACGGCGGACTGGTAGGTGCTGAAGACGATCCGTTTGCCGATCTTCCGACTACGTAGGAACTTTGCAACTCTCTCGGGATCGGTCGTAACAGGAAAATCGAGATCAGACTGCTGGAGTATGACTTCATCCTGACCCTTCGCGACCGATGGATCGGAACAGACACAGAGGAAGCCACAATCATCCCAAGATGTTTCTTTCACCCACTCGTGCAGCGTCTGCCTGATTAACGCGAGGGATGGCTCCAGGACCAGCACGTTTCGAGTCGCCACATCCTCCGCGACCCATAGACCGATCAGCGTCTTACCGGTGCCACACGCAAGGATGGCAGTTGTCCGATCCTCCGCTTCAAGCCGAGAACCGATGGCGTCTACAGCTTCCTGCTGATAGTTCCGTGGCGTCTTCCTGACGTGTGTGAACGCTCCGGATTCCAGCCAAGAGGCGATGTCACCAAAGTCTGAAGGCTCTAAGCGATCCAAATCCGCCCCTCGGATGCAGAAGAAGTCGCTCCGATCATTCATCAGGCTGGGGAGTTCGTCGCTGTTTGTGAACAGCACCCGCTGATCGACCTGCTCCGTCAATCCCATGAAGGTCGAAAGGTCTTCCCACCGAAGCTTTGGACGATTGGACCGGAACTTCACCTGATAGGCGTTCAGGGCACCGAGTATCGACTCGTAGACACCGTCCACCCCCATGTCACGGGCGGTATCGAGCGCATGCTTGGTCCTGAGTCGACGGGGTATGACCTCGAATGGCCAGACATCCTTGGCCTGCACGCTTCGCTGCGTGACCAGATATGCCTCGTCAAACACCTCAAAGGCGTTTCCCCGATCCGCGTTGCTGGGAAGGGCGCTGACCCGCTCTTCTAGCTGGCCAAACGACTCCACATCACGGAAGAACCCGCGAGCGACGAACGTCTGGGCGCTAGGGTGTTTGGGACCAGCCATGCTGCGAAGAATAGTACCGCGCCGCTACCATCGTCGGGAGTCCTGGGATTCGTGTATTCTGACTCCATAGCACTTGGGGCGATAACCATGTCAGAGGCAGCGAATAACGACGACGCGGGGAAGAGCGAACCGAGACAACGCGGGAAAGAGCGAACCTACTGGGTGGCTATTATGTGCCCGAGCGCTCGGCTACCGGTACCGGTTGGGATCACGTCCGACAAGTCTTCCTTCGAGAGTAGCAGCTTCCAAAAGAATTCGTTCTCCTGTAGCGCGTGCGGACGGATGCACACTTGGGACAGGCCAGCCGCTTTTCCGGTCGTCCCCAGAGGCAACTACGTTGGCGAGCGATTTGAGAATGAAGTATTGATTCTTGACTCTAGCAGCTTTGACCGTTGCGTGATTCAGCACTGCAACATCCATCTGTCTCGCGGAAACTTTCGACTTACAAACTGTGAAATCTCTGGCTCGCGTTTTAATTTCACCGGCGAGGCTGCGGCTGTGAAGGTTATTGCCGATAGCCTGAGAGTAAACCGTGGCCGAGAGCGAGTTTGGGAAGAAAGTCCTCAGCGCCCTCGGCGGCGTCAGGACCGTCTTTGCTCTTTTAGTATTGACTACGCTCATATTAGGCATCGCTCTGATCCGAGGTGTACCCACCTTAGACGGCACTTGGAATGATCCTCGTCTCTGGCTCTGCGTCGCGTTTCTAATAGGAATTGGATGCATAGTCGTCGTGATTCTTCGCTTAATGAAAACGGACCCAAGTCTTCTTCTAGAACCCACAGTTGAAGACACTACGATTGAGGATTCGGAAGCCACTGACTCGGATTGAGGCGGCTCTTGCCATCCAACGTCACCGCTCTCTCAGCCGTCGTCCGTGGCGCTGGCGGGGACGGCGAGGGGTGACTGAACGTCCGCACTCAGGTGAAGAGCGGAAGTGGCGTGGCTACATGCACGGGATCAGGGGCTGGAATCGGCCAGAAGCGGACCCGGCAATTTCTGACAGAACCCGCTCGGGTCAAAGCATGTCTAGAAAGTCCGTGACTTCACGCGCCGTGGAGGGTAAACGGATGTTTCCGTTTTCCTCACCGAACTTCTTGCACAGCTTAACTGCCAACTCGTGGTTTAGATCGAACAGGCCAATACCATGCATGGCCCATTCACTAAATCTTCGTTCTTCTATCTCGGTGAAACTAATCAATTGGATGTTGGCATGACGGCTATCTTTGGAGATTCTTTCGAAGGTTGCGTTCACGGCCTCAAACTCACCCTCCAACACTTGGAGGAAGTCAGTTGTCGTTGCTATTAGTACTCCCGTAACGCCATTTTCTGAGTTATTCTTTATGCTGCTCTCAAGTATCGAGTTCACCAGATCCAAGTCGGCCACACTCGTACAACGGCTCTTGTACATGATTGAATTCAATTGTCTGGCCGCAGTCTTGTTGCCTTTGAGCTTCTTAATTGTGCTTGGGGTTATCGGCTGCGATCGACTCACGTCACGATCGCGTTTAACTCCCCCGGGTGTCACCTCATATGCCCACGAAAGTACTAAAGCCAACGGAAACCCAAGCAAGACAAGCATCGTCACGAAGGTGATCGTCCAGTTCGGTAGCTGGAATATGGGGAAAATGGTGGATGCGACCTCAACCAACAGCCAGCCAACAATGGCATAAGCTACTGCAACTTTAACGACTTTGCGTCGTTTCAGTTCTCCCCAGACTGAGGCCATGCCTCCCCCTTTACGAACAAACTCGAAATTTGGGGTGGATTCTACTAGTTCGGACGAACAGATGGTCCCAATTCAAGTGAAATACGTCTAGACGGGGCTCGCCCTAGACTCCTAATGTCCGCTTTTCTCCGCAAAGCCGACACTCAAAATCGGGATTTGGACTCAGTCAGTCCGTCTGCTTTCGGCCATTTTCCGCCGCTCCCTTGGGTCTGGCTACGCATCCCATGAACGTCCGCTTTCCCCGCCCAATCAGCGGCTTCGAGTGAATTACACCTCGGTCTGCTCGGCCATTTCCAAGGCATCGTCGATCTCAATGCCGAGGTATCTGACGGTGCTTTCCAGCTTGGTATGCCCCAACAGCAGTTGGACCGTCCGTGGGGCTGGCGGGGATGACGGCAGACTACTGTTCAGCGGGATAGTCAGTCAGGCTTGCCTCGATCTTCTCCGCGAGCACCACCCAATCGTTGAATGGTTTAGGTTGTCGCAGTGTATAGACGATGACGAACCCATAGCCAATCGCGATCAGGTACCACATCTGTGTCCATCCCCCCAGTACTAGGACGCCAGCGATTAGGCTGTTCTGCACGAAATTTGCGGAAAGCTCGATCCAGTCGCGCTTCGCGGTCCCCTTTAGTGACTCCCACATCAAAGTCTCGCGATCAGTGAGTCCTACCACGTCCTTCATTTTCATTTTGGCGATCCCCCTAGTATGGAAGCGGCGACTGATTACTTGATGGCGTCACCAATGGCCCAAAGCTTCACACCCTGGACGGCGAACTCGACGTATCCGTCCCACGACCAATCGGTGACCGTCACTTGCGTGCCTTTCGGCAACAAAGCGCATTTTGATGCGTTGATGTAGGCGTCCCAGCTCGCTCGATCCCCTGCTACTGCGAACTTATCGACGTCTTGCGCCCATTCCTTCGTGAGGCATGCTGCGAGACCCCGTTCGGTGGTCTCGGCGGACGCCGTGACAGCCACCATGGTTACCTATGAAC
>Ga0224508_10005319_pt1 | contig 10332 bp, 7 predicted proteins | sample SF_Jan12_sed_USG_4_FD_170157 | JGI IMG/M metagenome (GOLD analysis project Ga0224508, IMG submission 170157) | Sediment microbial communities from San Francisco Bay, California, United States - SF_Jan12_sed_USGS_21 | ecosystem: Environmental > Aquatic > Marine > Sediment | place: USA: California... | reverse complement strand
ATGTTCCGCGCACGGGCGATCCGATCCGGGTCGAGTGGGGCATTCCTGGCCAGCCCGATCGTGTCTCGGATCATTCCCTCGCTGACTCGCTCCAGTCCCTCGAACACGTAGCCAGTGATGTAGGGACGCTCTTCCACGAGGATATAGATGACGCCCGCGTCGGGATCGATGCCGGTGTCCACCCCCACCCGGACGTCGGAGAAGTCCCCGGAACTGAACAGTCGCCTGATCGCGTCCGCGAGCTGCGGACCCCGCACGATGTTGCCGACGCGGAGGCCGCTGCGGTTGACGATATCGTTCTCCGAGTGCCGGGAGTTGCCCAGCACGACCAGGCTGTCGACCCGGACGCTCGAGGCGGCGATATCCTGACCAAATGCGGGCGCGACCCCCGCGAGGGCGAGGATCGCGCCGAAGAAGAGCGATGCGCCCGTTCGTGGCGCACGCGGGGGAGACAGGTTCATGTAGCGGAGGATGGGGTCGGTGCCCCGAACACGAGCGATTCCGCATCGTCCGCCACGTCGACGGCGATCTCGTCGCCCGGTTCAAAATCGGCCATGAGGATACGCTCGGAGAGCGGGTCCTCGACGTAGCGCTGAATCGCCCGCTTCAGCGGACGCGCGCCGAACTTTTCGGAGTATCCCTGTTCGACGAGGAACTTCACCGCTTCGTCGCTCAACGACAGTGAGAGCCCTTCCTCCGCGAGCCGGCCCTGAACGTCCGCGAGCTGGATGTGGACGATCTCGCCGATCTGCTCCTTCGAGAGCGGATGGAACACGATCGTCTCGTCCACCCGGTTCAGGAACTCCGGTGTGAACACTCGCTCGATCTCGTCCGTGACCTTTTCCTTGATCCGGCCGTAGTCGAACCCGGTGTCCTCGCTGCTGAAGCCGAGCTTCGAGGTCGTGCCGATGTCCCGGGTCCCGACGTTGGACGTCATGATCACGACCGTGTTCTTGAAGTCGATCACCCGACCGTAGTTGTCCGTCAGCCGGCCCTCGTCCAGGACCTGAAGAAGGATGTTGAACACGTCCGGGTGCGCCTTCTCGATCTCGTCGAGAAGCACGACGCTGTAGGGGCGTCGTCGAACGGCCTTGGTGAGCGCGCCCGACTCCTCGTACCCGACGTATCCCGGAGGCGCTCCGATCAACCTGCTAATCGAGAACTTCTCCATGTACTCGGACATGTCCACTCGGACCAGTGCGCCCTCATCGGCGAACAGGAAACGGGCGAGGGACCGGGCCAGCTCGGTCTTACCGACCCCGGTGGGTCCGCAGAAGATGAAGCTCCCGATCGGGCGGTCGGGGTCCTTGAGGCCGGCGCGGCTTCGCCGAATGGCCCGACTGATCGCGGTGATGGCCTCGTCCTGACCGATGACGCTCTTGTGCAGCTGGTCCTCCATGTGGAGCAGCCGCTCGGTCTCGGCCTCCTTGAGGCGGGTCACCGGGATGCCGGTCCAGCGCCCCACGATGAACGCGATGGCGTCCTCACCGACGGTCGGCCGGAACTCGTGCTGCTTGCGCTCCCATTCGTCCCGACGACGCTTGATTTCCTCCTGGACCTCCTTCTCGCGGTCGCGCAGATATGCGGCTCGCTCGAAGTCCTGATCCCGGATCGCCTCGTCCTTCCACTCCGCCAACTCTTCCAGCTGTTCCTGGAGCTCCTGCACCTCCGCGGGCGGCACCTGGGCCCCAAGCCGCGCTCGCGCGCCCGCCTCGTCGATGACGTCGATCGCCTTGTCCGGGAGGAACCGATCGGTGATGTAGCGCTCCGCTAGTTTCGCGGCCGCGGTCAGGGACTCGTCCGGGATCTCTACGTTGTGGTGGTCCTCGTAGTACTTCTTGAGCCCCTTCAGGATCTCGACGGTCTCGTCGATGCTCGGCGCCTCGACGATCACCGTCTGGAAGCGTCGCTCGAGCGCGCCATCCTTCTCGATGTACTTGCGGTATTCGTTGAGAGTGGACGCACCGACGCACTGAAGCTCGCCGCGAGCCAGCGCGGGCTTGAGCATGTTCGAGGCGTCGATCGCTCCCTCCGCTGCCCCCGCGCCAACCAGCGTGTGGAGCTCATCGATAAAGAGAATGACCCCGTCGTTCTGGGAGATCTCGTTCACGATCGCCTTGAGACGCTCCTCGAACTGGCCGCGGTACTTGGTTCCGGCGATGACCGCCGCCATGTCGAGAGCCAGGACTCTGTGGTCCTTCAGGCTGTCCGGCACGTCGCCGCGGACGATCGCCTGCGCGAGCCCCTCGACGATCGCCGTCTTGCCCACGCCGGGTTCTCCGATCAGAACCGGATTGTTCTTCTTCCGGCGCGACAACACCTCCATGACCCGCTCGATCTCTTCGTGCCGGCCGATCGTCGGGTCGAGCTTCGCCTGCTCCGCGAGCTCGGTCAGATCACGGCAGAAATGGTCGAGGGCCGGCGTCTTGGACTTCTTGTCGCCTTCCTTCGCCGGGATCCCGGGGTCGCCCTCGGTCTCGCCGGTGGGCGGACCGCCGCTCGGCATGTCCGTCCCGAGGAGCTTGAGCGTCTCGGTGCGGGCCTCGTCGAGCCCGATCCCGAGCTCGCCCAGAACCTTGGCGGCCAGCCCCTTCTCTTCGCGCAGCAGGCCCAGAAGCAGGTGCTCCGTCCCCACGTAGCTATGGTTGAGCTCGCGGGCCTCGGCCATGGCGTACTCGAGGACCTTCTTGGCACGCGACGTATAGGGCAGTTCGCCGATCGTCGACGCGCTCTTTCCACGTCGGACGTTTTCCTCGATCAGCCGCCCGAGCTCGTCCAGATCGGCCGCGAGGTTGTCGAGCACGGCGGCCGCGACGCCCTCGCCCTCCCTGATGAGGCCGAGCAGAATATGCTCCGTGCCCACGTAGTCATGCTGGAGACGAATCGCCTCCTCGCGCGCCATCGCGAGCACCTTCCGCACACGGTCCGTGAAGTTGTAGTTCATTCGAGCCTCAAGTCGCGCCCTTCGGCGTCCCCGTCGTCATCACCCGTTCCCTCGACCGACCGTGTCTCCGTGCCAGTGAGGGCCTCCCGAACGTACGTAGCGCGAAACACGTCCGCATCCGTTTCGTCCAGCCGTCTTCGGGCGGCACGCTCGAGGTGCGCCGTTTGTGCGTGAATCATCACGCGGCTGATCGTCTCTACCCTGGGCGTTTTTAGAAGTTTCAGAGACACGCCCAGACGGATGCCCGAGAGCAGGTTCATCATCTCCTCGAAGGACAGGCTCCGCGCGTGCGACAGGATCCCATACGCCCGCCACACTTTGTCTTCGAGAACGTTCGGCGCTTCACGCAGGAGCACCGACCTGGCCTGCTTCTCATATCCTATCACTCGACCGACGAGACTCTCGAGCTGCTCGATCAGGTCGTCTTCCGTCCGTCCGAGCGTCGTCTGATTCGACACCTGGAAGAAGTTGCCGACGATCTTCGAGCCCTCACCGTATAGACCGCGGTAGGTGAGCCCGAGTTGCCCCATCCCTTCGAGGACCTTCTGAATCTGCTTGGTCAGGACGAGCGCGGGAAGGTGGATGAGCACCGACGCCCGCAGGCCCGTCCCGACGTTCGTGGGACACGAGGTCAGGAACCCGAACTCGTGATGGAACGCGTACGGCAGCCGCTGTCCGATGTCCTCGTCCAGTTGATCGACGTCATGCCAGGCCCGAGTCAGCTGGAAGCCGCCACGGAGCGTCTGGAGGCGGAGATGGTCCTCCTCGTTGATCATCAGACCCACCTCGCGGCGGCGAGAGAGGGCGAGAGCCGCCCCCCTCGGGGTGTTGCCCTCCGGTCCGAGGATCAGCTCGCGGGAGACCAGATGTCGCTCGAGCAGGAGCGTGCGGTCGGACGCGTCCAGCGTCGGCATTTCCCAGAAGTCGACATCGCCCAGCACGTCGGCGTCCGACAGCGCTGCTCGCGCCTGCGCGAGGAGACGGTCGCGCTCCTCGCCAGACGCCTTGGCCCCGAACGGCAGACCCTGGACGTTTCGGGCCAGCCGAACCCGGGTCGAGAGCACGATCTCGTGATCGGGGCCCGCTTCGTCGAGCCACGCCAGGCCCTGGTCCTTCAGCTCGGGGCCGTCGAACACCCGGGCGCCGCTCATGACGTCCCCGTCAGCGTATGGATCTGATCGCGAAGAGCGGCGGCCGACTCGAAGTCTTCGACCTCCACCGCCCGCTCGAGCCGGCGGCGCAGCGTCTCGATGCGGTTCTCGTCGTCATCGATGTCGACGGCGGAGCTCACGTACACCTTGCCCATATGCTGGGACGAGCCATGCACTCGTCTCAGAAGCTCTCGCAGCTGCGACTCGAAATAGGCGTAGCACTGGGGGCATCCCAGACGGCCGGTCTTTCGGAAGTCGCGAGCGCGCGTCCCACAGTATTCACACGCGTCGGCGTCAGAACCGAAATCCCGTTCCTCGGAGCCCCCCAGGTGGGCGAGAAGGTCGGCGATTGGCGCGGAGGCGGACCCGGTGCCCACGCCCTTTAGGGCGGCGCACGCCTGGCAGAGATGAAGCGTCTTCATCTCGTCGTCCAGGCTCTCCATCTCCGTGAGCGTGACCTCCGCGGGCCGTTCTCCGCAGTGCTCGCAGTTCATGGGATCGCCTTCCGCTCGTCGAAGGTTCTCTTCGCGGAAGCGTGAGTCGCATGCCCCGTTCCGCCCGCCATCGCCCTGCCCCCTGACATGCTCGGTCCGACCGTGACCGCCGAATCGTCGCTCGATACCTGAACAACGCTCGATCGGCCGTGTCGGGACGCCCCATCCGCCTCGAGACCGGACCCGTGGACGCCGTCGCACGACACGGTCGCAGACAGCCCCGACCCTCGCAAATTACGCCATTTCTTCACGTTACGTGAAGCCTTCCGTTACCCAGCCGCAGAGTCTGGTCTGCACGAGAGGCGAGCTCGCCGCTGTGGGTGACCACCACCATCGCGCTCTTATGTCGCTCGAGCATCTCGAACAGAAGGTCGTGCAGCCGTTCGCTCGCCTCGACGTCCAGGTTGCCGGAGGGCTCGTCCGCGAGGAGCAGCGGCGGGTCGTTCGCCAGGGCGCGGGCCACGGCCACTCGCTGCTGCTCCCCGCCCGAGAGCTTGCGCGGACGATGGCTCTCCCGCGGCAGGAGACCCACCTGGTCGAGCAGCTCGCGGGCGCGTGACCGCGCGTCCTCCCGGGACACCCCGGCCACGAGCTGTGGGACCATCACGTTCTCGAGCGCCGTGAAGTCGCGCAAAAGGTGGTGGAACTGGAATACGAAGCCGACATAGCGATTCCTGAGCGCCGCGAGAGACAGGTCGTCCAATTCGGCCACGTTGCTGCCGCCGAGCAGGACGTCGCCCGCGGTCGGCCGGTCCAGTGCCCCCAGAAGGTGCAGGAGAGTCGATTTCCCCGACCCGCTCGGCCCGACGATCGCGATCGAGTCGCCTGGTTCGATCGTGAGATCGACGCCTCGAAGCACGCAGATCTCCCCTCCGTCCGGGCTCTCGAACGTGCGCTCGAGCCCTCGAGTCTCGGCCACCGGCTCCATCTCCGGGACTCTCATGGCCTCGTTCATTCGTGCCGGATCGCTTCGACGGGCGTCAGCTCGGCCGCCTTCCGGGCCGGGTAGATCGTCGACAGGAAGGAGATCGCGATGGAGCCTGCCAGGATCATCGAAACGTCGATGGGGTCGAGCGCGATCGGGAGCTTGTCGAGGAAATAGATGTCGTTCGGCAGATCGATGAACTCGAACCGCTGAAGCGCCCACGCGAGGACCGCCCCGAGAATGCCACCGATCGTCGTCCCGACGATACCGATGAACAGACCCATGTTCCGGAACACGCGGGCGATGCCGCTCGACGTCACCCCCATCCCCCGCAGGATGCCGATCTCGCGCGTCTTGTCGCCGACGATCATGACCAGGGTCGAAACGATGTTGAAGGATGCCACCAGGATGATCAACGTCAGGATCACGGCCATCGCCAGCTTCTCGAGCCGGAGCGCCGAGAACAGGCTCGTGTTGAGGCGCTGCCAGTCGTCGATCCGGTACGGGTAACCGAGGGACTCCTCGATGCGGGCGGCGACGTCCGCCGATTCCCAGGCGTTCGCGACATCGAACTCGACCCCGGTTACGGAACCGTCGAGGCCCAGAAGGCCCTGCGCTTCTGACAGCTCGACCAGCGCCAGCTCGTCGTCGTACTGGTACAGCCCGGTCTGGAAGATGCCGACCACCTCGAACCGGGCGAGCTGCGGCGAGAACCCGAGAGAGGTCAGCGGAGCGTTCTCCAGGGATGCCACCACGACTTCCTTGGAGATGAACAGACCGAGTTGCCGGGCGAGACCCCGCCCCACCACGATCCCCGGGTATCCGGACTCCGTCTCGCCGAACGGAGGTTCCCCCAGTACGAGGTGATCGGTGAGGCTGGTGACTTCGTTGGCTTCGGGGTGATCCTGGACGCCGCGGAGGACGATGCTCTGGTTGTAGTTGTCGCCCGCGTTGAGCAGCGCCTGCGTGTAGGCGAACGGCGCCGCCGCGGTCACGGACTCGTCCGCACGGATCCCGGCGAGCACGGACTCCCAGTCGTCCATCCGGAACCCGTTGTTCAGCTGGAGCGCGATCGCGTGCGGACCGCCAGCGAGAATTCGCTCCCGCAGGTTGTCCTGGAGTCCGTTCAGGACTCCGATCACGACGATCAGGGCCATCACCCCGACCGCCACCCCGCCGACCGCGATCAACGTTACGAACGAGACGAGGCCGCGTCCGCGCGCGCCTTTCAGGTATCGACGCGCGATGTAGCGCTCGAATCCACGGTCGGCGCTCATTCGACCTCCTCCGGTCGCAGGACCGGGAACAGCACCACGTCACGAATGGACGTCTGGCCGGTCACGAGCATCACGAGCCGGTCCACTCCCATGCCAAACCCTCCGGTCGGGGGCATGCCGTACTCGAGCGCTCGCACGTAGTCCTCGTCGATCACCATCGCCTCGTCGTCTCCGGCCGCCCGGAGCTGTGCCTGGTCCGCGAACCGCCGCCATTGGTCGAGCGGGTCGTTGAGCTCGCTGAACGCGTTCACCAGCTCGAAGCCACAGACGATCGCCTCGAAGCGCTCCGCGAACGCCGGGTTCCCGCGCGTGGGCTTCGCGAGCGGACTCATCTCGATGGGGTGATCGTAAACGAAGGTCGGGTGGATGATCCCATCCTCCACGTGGGACGAGAACAACGAATCCAGCAACTGGACCCGGGAGAGGCCGTCGGCGTCTTCACGGCCCGAGCGCTTCACCGCTTCCGTGAGCTCTTCCGTCGTCGACTCGACGACATCGAGCCCCGTGTGCTCACTGAACGCCTCGGCCCACGAGATACGCCGCCAGGGCGCAGCGAGGTCGATGGTGTTGCCGTCCCACTCGAACTCCGTCGTGCCCGCGACCGCCGTGACGACATCGCTTACCAGGGTCTCCGTCAGCTCCATCACGTCGCGGTAGTCCGCGTAGGCGTAGTACAGCTCGAGCATCGTGAACTCGGGATTGTGCGTCCGGTCGATACCCTCGTTGCGGAAATCGTGACCGATCTCGTACACCCGATCCATGTTGCCGACGATCAGACGCTTGAGGTACAGCTCGTCGGCGATCCGGAGGTACATCTGCTGATCGAGCGAGTGGTGGTGCGTCGTGAAGGGCCGTGCGAGGGCGCCTCCGTAGAGGGGTTGGAGTACGGGGGTCTCGACCTCGATGAACCCGCGGTCGTCGAGCCACCTGCGGAGCTCCGTGGTGAGCCGGGTCCGCAGGCGGAAGACCTCTCGCACCTCGGGGTTCACCGCGAGGTCGGCGTATCGCTGTCGGTACCGCTGTGCGAGGTCCGAGAAGCCGCTGTGGACGATCCGCTCACCGCTCTCCAGGACCTCTTCTTTCCCGAAGGGCAGCGGGCGGAGGGTCTTCGAGAGAAGGTCCAGGGATGTCACACGGACGGTGACCTCGCCCCTGCGAGTCCGGAAGATGTCGCCCTCGACGCCGATCCAATCCCCGAGGTCGAGCAGCTCCATCAACGCCGCCCCGTCCTCACCGAGAACGTTCTTCTTCAGATGGATCTGGATGCGTCCGTCCGCGTCGCCTACATGGGCGAACGCGCTGCCGCCCAGGTCGCGATACGAGAGGATACGACCGGCCACGCGAACACCCGGCAGCTCCACGTGAGGCCCTTCTCCCGCGTCCGTTTCGCCCTCCTCGCTCTCCAGGACCTCGAATTCCGTCTTCGCCCTGGCCAGAGAATGCGACGGATCGAACGAGTATGCGTACGGGTCTACACCGATCTCGCGGAGCTTCTCGAGTTTCGCGTAGCGGTCCCGCACCGGCTTGGGACGGTCCTCCGACTGGTACCAGCAGTGGACGCACACCCCGTCGCGAAGGCCGTTCACCTCGCGCCCACAGGACGGGCAGGTCATGCCGCCCCCTGCCCCGATTGCTGGAGAAACGCCTCGATGAACTCGTCGATCCGACCGTCGAGGACCGCGTCCACGTTTCCGATCTCGGTATTCGTCCGGTGGTCCTTCACCATCTTGTACGGCTGGAGCACGTACGAACGGATCTGGTTTCCCCACCCGATGTCGGTCTTCGTACCCTCGATCCTTGCCTTCTCCTCCTCGCGGCGCTCGACCTCGAGTTGGTACAGCGCGGCCTGGAGCATCTTCATGGCCTGCGCCTTGTTCTTGTGCTGGCTGCGCTCCTGCTGACAGGACACGACCGTACCGGTGGGCTCGTGTGTGATCCGGACGGCCGAGTCCGTCTTGTTGACGTGCTGGCCGCCAGCGCCGGATGCCCGGTACGTGTCGATCCGCAGGTCTTCATCGTTGATCTCGATCTCGATGTCGTCGTCCACCACGGGAGAGACAAACACCGACGCGAACGACGTGTGCCGACGGCCCTGCGAGTCGTAGGGGGAGATTCGCACGAGTCGGTGAATCCCCCGCTCCGCGGACAGGTAGCCATAGGCGAACTGTCCATCGATCTCCAGCGTGGCCGACTTGATTCCCGCCTCCTCGCCCGTCAGCAGGTCCAGGACGCTGACGTCAAATCCGTGCTGTTCACCCCAACGCGTGTACATCCGCACCAACATCTCGGCCCAGTCTTGCGACTCCGTCCCGCCGGCTCCCGGATTGATCGTTACCATGGCGCTCCGGTGCGCGTCCTCCCCGCGGAGCATGTTCTTGAACTCGAGGTCGGCGATGGCCTTCTCGCCCGAGGCGAGTCCCGAGCCGAGCTCGGCCATGAGGTCGGCGTCTTCTTCCTCCTCGAGAAGCTCGACCATCTCGAGCAGATCATCGATGCTGGAGGACGCGTCGGACCAGGGACCGGTCCAGCTCTTCAGGCGGTTACTCTCGCCGATGACTTCCTTGGCCCGATCCTGGTCGTTCCAGAACTCGGGCGCGGCCATCTTCTCTTCGAGCTCGGCGATGCGGGTCAGCTTTTCGGGGATCTCAAAGATACCCCCGAAGCTCATCGAGCCGGCCTCTGAGCGCTTCCGCACGCTCCTTCTGTTTCGCGAGCTCCGCCATGTCTTCCTCCGCCCTTCACACGTCGCGAATTCGGCCGGCGGATGACTCCGCGCGGGGTTCGGGATCGCATCCCGGGATGGGCTGATTCTGGGTGGTCTTGGAACGCCCACAATAGATCACCTTCGAGGCGAAAAGTCGACCTCGCCGCAAGGCGCGAATCCGGCTCGGTGCGGGTTGAGCCGATTTGCCCCCCCGCTACGTGGAAGTGGACAAGAAAGCTGGTCAGAAACCCCCGGGTTCTCTACGTTTCTCGACCATCCAGCAGTCCGGCACGAACGGGGAGTGCGTGCAGGCCCAATGAAGAACATCATCAACGAGATTCACCGGCGCTCGTTATGGCAGGTGCTGGGCGTCTATCTCGCCGTGTCGTGGATCGTCCTCCAGGTCATCGACGTACTGGCCAACAACATCGGTCTGCCGGCCTGGGTCGCCCCCACGGCGCTGGCACTCCTGCTGGTCGGACTCCCCGTCGTCGTGGCGACAGCCTTCGTGCAGGAGGGGCTTGGGAATCGAGCCAAGGGGCCTGTCACCGCCGAGTCCGACCCTGTATCTGGAGCCGGTGCCGAGGGTGTCGAGGCGGAGGCGGCTGGCGCCGCGGCTCTGAAAGTGACGGGTAGCCAGCACCGGCTCTTCACGTGGCGCAACGCGCTGGTGGGTGGTGTCGCCGCGTTTGCGGTGCTCGGCGTCCTGACGGCGGGCTACCTGTTCATGCGAACGTCGGGGATCGGTCCAGCCGCGACGCTCGTGGCGCAGGGGGTGCTGGAGGAAGGGACCGACGTCGTCCTTGCCGAGTTCGACAGCGCCGATGCGGACCTCGC
>Ga0224508_10005318_pt1 | contig 10334 bp, 6 predicted proteins | sample SF_Jan12_sed_USG_4_FD_170157 | JGI IMG/M metagenome (GOLD analysis project Ga0224508, IMG submission 170157) | Sediment microbial communities from San Francisco Bay, California, United States - SF_Jan12_sed_USGS_21 | ecosystem: Environmental > Aquatic > Marine > Sediment | place: USA: California... | reverse complement strand
AAATCACTTTGGTATTAAATGTGGGACAAGTTGGGCTGGAGCGGGCTATTACAAGAAGGACGATGATCGTGATCGCAGGGGGCGCTTGATTAAATCATGTTTTCGCGTTTTTGATAATCCAGAAGTTTCATTTATCGCTCACTCAGAGTTTCTTTTAGATCCAAATAAGACTTATCGCTACGGCTTTTTGTTCAGTTTAGATCGATATGATTACAAATCATGGGCTTGGGGACTTAAACAGGCGGGCTATGCTACCAATCATCGATATGCCAATCTCTTAATAAAGATCATCGAAGATCACTCACTGTATTCCTACGATTACTATGAAATCAAAGACGATTTGGTCTTGGTCGAGGAGAAAAAATCGACTAAACCAATTTTTAACCATCCACCGATTGAAACAAGGGAGATCAGAACCAATTGGAAATCCAATGCTGAGGAAATCAAGGTGATTGATGGTGTAGTTTCAAATAATCGCTTACTGATGGTATACGCCAGAAAAGGAGATACTCCCCAAAGTGTTGCTATGCGATACGGAGTGCGTGTTGGTGATATTATTGCCTATAATGAACGGCTTGATAGTAAGAATCAGCCATTGGCTTCTGCCGAACGGGTATATCTTGAAAAGAAGAAGAAAACATATAAAGGGTCACTCAAGTATCACGTGGTAGAAGTGGGAGAATCCATGTACGATATTTCGCAGGCCTATGGCATAAGATTGGATCGACTTTACATTCGCAACCGCCTATATCCAGGTAGCCAACCTGCCTTTGGGGAGAAGATAAAGTTGAAAGGCATGGTCAAGTCGAAAGACAGACCGAGAGTACGCACCAGGTTCTCTAAAGCTGGTTTTGCTTTGAAGCAGCACACAGAGACCCAAAGCAATGCACGATCAACGGTCACTTTAGTCTCACACCAAAAGAACTCCCACATGGTTAAAAGTGGAGAAACCTTGTATAGTATCGCAATAAAGTACCAGATAACTGTAGAGCATTTACGATCCTGGAATGGCATTGAGGAGGACTTAATCAAACCCGGACAAGTTTTATATTTAGCACCGTAAGAAATGCGTGCATTGATCTTTCTTTTATTCGTTATCTTCCTTGTCCCTTCAAGTGAGGCGCAAAGCTATGCCTTCGGAATAAAGGTGGGGCCAACGCTTGGTTTACAGCGATGGAATGGGTTTCAGGGAAATGATCCATTGATTCAATATCATGCTGTCGCATTCATAGAAACAGCAGATGAGGATAATTTGGGCGCTCTATTTGCTGAAGCTGGGTACCATATCAAGGGGCGAGCCGTACATTTCAGGGCATCCGTACATCCGATTACTGGTACTCCGTATGACGCCCAGACGTATCAATTGAAGTTTAACAATGCATCTCTATCTCTTGGCGGGAAAAAGAAATTTTTTGTGGGCTCGAACCTTGCCTTCTATTCCCTGGCAGTAAGGGCGGAATACAATATCTCTACTGATCTTGAGATCTATGAGGGATTTGAAGGGGGAATTAACAAGTTTGTATATGGCATTACCCTAGGAGGGGGCTTCGAATTCCCTTTCACAGAATATGTTGGCGGACTTTTAGACATTCGGTTTAGTCCAGATATCAGTCGACAGATTTTTCTACCACCGTTCGAATTTCAAAATCCGTACACAGGCACTGTGGATGTATTTGGGCAGCAGAGTGTCAAGAATCTGGCTTTCGAAGTTTCGCTGGGTCTGAGATTCTTACACAAGATCACTTATGTGGATTGAACAGAAAAAAAATTCCCTAGCCAGTTGATTGAACTTTGGTTCTAGGCATGGTCCCCAGTATCAAATCCCATAGGGGAGAGGATACTCCAAAAGCTCTATCAGATTCTTTATAATGATGGATGGCGTGGTGAGTCCACAGGATACGCATCATGTTTTTAGGAGGTCTATAAGCATGCACTGCATAGTGAACACATAAGTATGTAGCATAGCCTGCCAAAAAGCCTCCAGTAAAGGGGACTCCAAAGCTTCCCATCGTGTACCGGTACAAGAGGAAAAACAATGTAGCTAGGGTGATACTTAGTACAGGAGGCATGGCCAACCGACTCTTGTCCCTCGGAAAATGATGGTGTATCCCGTGTACTGCGTATTGAAATTTCTTCCGTTGATCTGTACTCGGCTCTATGTGAAAAGCATATCTGTGCACCAGATATTCGATAAATGTAAAAAAGAGGAATCCAAGAAAAAACCAGAGGATGCCAGCTCCTGGAGATAAAATTCCAAGATACAGGGTGTAGCAAAATAGAAAGAGCGCTGTACCATAAAAGATAGTTAAAGGCACTGCAATGTGAGTACGAGTCAGACTTTCAAGAATCCTATTCTTAAATAGCCGGCCTTCATTATTTTCTTTGGTCATGGTTAGATCTATCAAACTACGTAACATCCCAAAAGTAATAGCTTCTGGCGAGTTATGCCAAAAAGTTGACGATAACATATTGTTAAGTTCGAATTAACCCTTTTTAAGGTCCTGGATTTGTCTTATATGCAGGCCTACAGCTAATCATAGTTACCATATCAAGGTTTTTAGGGTATAAATTTCTTATTTGGTTCTCGTTGAGTCGGAGGCTACCGTATGTGGTAGCCTCTGACTTTTTATGATCATTGGTCAATAACTGTAGTATCACGTGCATAACTCAAGGCAGTAAAAATGCCCAAAGGATTGGCCGATCCGGATACATTCGAAAATATCGACCCGGGTTGAGTGATCGGATCCAGATTGGCTTGAATTGAAAAGGTTACGCTGACCAAGTAGTCATAATAAGCTTTGGTCAGGTGGTATAAGGTGTTGATCACAGTATCACCGGGTTCAAATTCGAATCCTGTTCCAAATACGATCACTCCATTATCCGAAAATGTATCTTCAGCCAGGAAGTCCTGATATGGGACACTGTCGAGAGTTGTTCGATGGAGATGACGACGATAGAAGTTTTCTTCATCGTATGTATCCGTGAAATACATCAACACTCTTGCCAGGGTGTCCTCACTTTCGATAACAATGCTATCAAAGGGAACTTCAGGTATCATGACTGTCTGGCCTCGAATTTCTGAACCGTCGCTCAGGATTATTTCCAGAAAGAATGTGTCAGCTGTTTCTGGCACTCTTTCCCACGAGAGATAGTTACCAAGAAATCCTGTTTGGGCGTCAAAGTTAATCTCATTGCGTAAATCGATCTCCCCTGAGCCAAACTTCACGCGAACAGTAGCTTCTTGTTCTAGACTTTCATCAAGGACAGTCTCAAGTGAGGATAAATCAAAGGCATCAAAATACCGATTGCTTCTGGCTAGAAGTAGTCTCACCGGTTTATTAGATTCAAGGTAGCATTCAACCACCACCTGAGGTTCGTATGCAGGTAAATCGACCACTACTTCATTTTCAAGATTGCAGCTCAACCCCACAGCAGCAAAACATAAAACCACATATTGAAAACTATTCTTCATAGGCTAGAATTTGAAATTCCAGGTCACCGATGGCAAGATTGGGAATAATGAAACCTGCTTTGCCGCTATTCCGGTTGGTACTTCGATATCGATGTTACCTTGCCGCAGTGTCTCTGTATCGGCATCAAGAAACAAGAAATAGGGATTACGCCTGTCGTACAGATTGTATATGCTTATCGTCAGATCTTGATGACCCCAATTCGGAAAGAAATTGATCACCAATCCCAGGTCCATCCGATGATACGGTGGCAGTCGAAATGAATTGCGATCTCCGTACACCGGCACCACTGCTTGGAATTCTGCACCCGGTACATCTTGAAAAATGTACCTGCCCAATGGTAACCACCCAATATCGCCGGATCCATAAACAAAGGTAGAAGTGACTGTAAATCTTCGGTTTAGTTGGAACATCGCCACCATTGAAAGATCATGCCTTCTGTCATGTGATGGGGGGAAGTAATCACCATCCTGAATGTCTTCGAATCCTCCCTTTCTAATGTATGCCAAGGTATAACCCAACCAACCCGTGAATCGGCCTGCTTTTTTCTCCAAGCCAAGTTCCATTCCATAGGCAAAGCCATCGCCAAATCTGAACTCTTGTTCTAGATCGTCATTGGCAAACAGATTGGCATGATCCTTAAATTCAATCTGATGATCCAAGAACTTGTAGTAGTATTCGTTAGTTAGTAAGAAGTGCTTACCTAAGAGATATGAGTATCCAACTGCAATTTGATCTGCCACCTCTGGCTTGACATTTCTGGTTGAGGGATACCATATGTCGGTTGGGAGTGCCAAACCACTGTTTGAAACCAGGTGCACATATTGCTTCATGCGAGCGTAACTTAATTTGACAGCAGTTCGATCGCTCACCAGTAGCCGGGCAGCTACTCTTGGTTCGAGAGAAAAGTACGTTTCACCCTTGTTCGAGAAGGCAGATAAGCGCAAACCAGAAGTCACTTTTAATTCCTGTGAAATCACGGCTTCATCTGAGACATACAGGCCAAACTCGGTTCCATCAAATTTCTGTCCTGCCGAAAAAGAAACGGTACCGTCGTCACTTCCGGCCTTCAGCCGACCAACATCGAATCGATGCGAGGTAGCCTGCAGACCCATCCGCAATGTATGATTGTTGTTTACGGCATAATATAGATCAGTCTTGAAATTTACGTCCCTGATCTGGGAGCTGAGATTGAATGAGAAGCCCGTTACCCGGTTACTTATTCTGTAGTGATATTGTGAATAGGTAAACGTCGTGTTGGAGAAGAGTCTGGGATTGAATTGGTGATTCCATCTAACCGTTCCTGTACCGTTGCCCCAATTAAAATCAAAATCAAAATTGTCATCCGAGAAGGCAAACAGGTCACGACCAAAGTAGCCACTCAGATAGAGATGATCCCGCTCTCCTAATTTGAAATTTACCTTGGCATTGAGATCATAGAAGCTATATGCAGGAATGGGATTGAAGGATTCCTTGTCAACATTGGAGCGATTTACGGCATTTGTGATTAGATCTACGTAAGTACGCCGGCCGCTTACTATAAACGAGCTTTTGTCCTTAGTGATCGGACCTTCTAAGGTGAGCCTGGAAGAAATCAAACCTAAACCACCAGTCCCTGAGAATCGTTGATTGTTGCCTTCTTTAAGCTTGACATCGATCACAGAAGAAAGTCGACCTCCGTATTGGGAAGGAAAGCCCCCTTTATACACCTTTACATCTTTTATAGCATCGGCACTGAAAGTGCTGAAGAAACCAAAGAGGTGATTGGCATTGTATACGATCGCTTCATCGAGGATGATCAGATTTTGATCTGCACCACCTCCTCGCACATATAGACCTGAACTTCCTTCCGATCCTGACGAAATGCCCGGCTTCAACTGAATGGTTTTGATAATATCAACCTCACCCAATAACGCCGGCAAAATCTTTGCTTCTCTGGTAGATATTCCTTCTACGCTCATTTCGGTCGAGCGCAACCTTTCCCGGTAAGAATCCGATGTCACCAGAACCTCGTCCAGATTGATTTCGTCTGGGATTAGATGTAGATCTAAAGCAACGTCTTTCCCCGCTAAGATGCTTACTTCCAGAGTAGTATAGCCAATATAGCTTATCTGCAGATGTACTGAATCTTGTGAAGAAACCCGTAGGGAGTAAAAGCCATATTCATTTGTTGTGGTACCTGTGCTATCATTGAGCCAGTGGACAGAAGCTCCAATTAATTGCTCCCCACTTGCCTGGTCCTTGATGGTACCGCTGACTGTGCTGAATTGAGCATAAGCAATCGTTGTCAGAGAAGACAATAGTAACAGGGTTAGTAATTTGGTCATAAGCTGGAGGTGCCAACAATCGTTATAAACAACGAACTCATCTTTAACAATGACATGTTGAAAATGTTAATGGTAAGACTGATGATGTGCAGCTAGCAGGAATAGATCCCTAGAAACTTAGTTGGAAATTACTGTAATATATCCAAGCCCAAAGGACTATAAAGAGAATAAAGGAAACGATGAAATAGAGAAGACAGTATCCCTTTTTACCCTCATTTTCGATCTTTTCCATGCAAACGGATTTACTTTGCAACTAATTCCTGCAAAGAAACGGCAAAAATTGAGAAGAACAAAAAAACACCAGATAGAAAGGGACATATACCGATTTCAATTAATATATTAAAAAATTATTTAATATGATTAATTGTTCTTACACTTGTATTGGCATAGTTTATGAATAAAACTAATAAGGAGATAATTTTGTTAGTCACTATAGGATTGATTTGCACATGCTGAAACAAAATCTTAGTCAAAGAATGCTCCAAAGGCTGTCTCCCCAACAGATACAGCTAATGAAGCTTTTGCAGATTCCCACTGCTACATTAGATCAGCGTATCAAAGAAGAGCTGGAGGCAAATCCTGCCCTGGAGGAGGGTCAAGACTTTGATTCTGACAGTGATCAGGCGGATGATACAGATACGGATGCCGAAAAGGAAGAATTTGAGGCTGAAGATTTTGAACTGGATGAGTATTTGACAGAATATATGGAAGATGATCCTGGATCATATCGTACCAAATCCGATTATGGAGCAAGTGACGATCAGGAAAAGACCATACCAATTGCGGTAGAAAACACTTTTCATGATTACTTGGAAAGTCAATTGGGACTTTTGAATCATCCGGAAAACGAAGATTTTCAGATTGCCCTACAGATCATTGGTAGTATTGACGATGACGGCTATCTCCGCCGTGATCCTTCAGCCATTCTGGATGATCTTATGTTTGCCCAGAATATCGTTACGACTGAGGACAAGATCAGGGAGATTCTTTGCCAAATTCAGAAGTTCGATCCACCTGGTGTAGGGGCAAGAGATCTACAGGAGTGTTTGGAAATTCAATTGAAGCATAAGATGCTTTCGGCAAATGGACACCGATCACTGGTGGAAGCAGCCATGCAAATCGTTAAGGAGCATTTTGAAGAATTTACCAAGAAGCACTTCAATAAGTTGAAAAAACAACTTGGAATTAACGAGCAAGACCTTAAAGAGGTGATTGAGGTAATTCTGAAATTGAACCCCAAACCTGCAAGCGGCTATTCTAACCAGAGCCAGAAGAATAGCAATTACATTGTCCCCGACTTTATAGTCGTTAACCGAGATGGTGAGTTGGAATTGACGCTGAATTCACGGAATGCACCTGATCTGAGAATAAACGATCAGTATCGGGATCTGTTGCAGAATTATCGGATCAATAAGCGGCAAAAGAAAGCCACAAGAAAAGACAAGGAGGCCATCATTTTCATTAAACAAAAGATTGACTCTGCTAAGTGGTTTATTGATGCAATTCGTAAGCGTCAGCACACCATGTATAAGACGATGTATGCGATACTACAGTTTCAGTATGACTACTTTCTTACAGGTGATCAACGAAGACTGAAACCCATGATCCTCAAAGACATTGCTGATTTGACTGGATTGGATATTTCTACCGTATCAAGGGTAGCCAACAGTAAATTCGTCCAGACAGAATTTGGTACCAAACGACTCAAGGAGTTTTTTAGCGAATCTTTGCAGACCAAAGATGGAGAAGAAGTTTCCACTTTGGAAGTGAAGAATATCCTGACTGACATCATTGGTTTGGAAGACAAGAAAAAGCCGTACTCAGACGAAAAATTAAAGGATATGCTTCGTCAGAAAGGGTATAACATTGCCCGTCGCACGGTAGCCAAATACCGGGAACAGTTGAATATTCCAGTCGCCAGACTTCGAAAAGAGCTATAGGAAGTTAGCTCTTTCCTCTTCTGATCCGGTCCCTATCAACCATCACTGCCCCCTCTTTCCTGCTGTTAAAATTTCTGTTACCTTTGCCCCGCAAAATTATTTTATAACCTAACCCGTAATAGCCGGGTACAAAATTAGCTTGATTATCAATATGTTAGACGAGAAAGATCAAGTTGCAGATCCTGAGCAGGAAATTAAAAAACCTGTTGAAAACCAGGAGGAGCCTACTGAAACTGGGAAAGAAGTGGATAAGGACCAACCAATCCAGGAAGTTGAAACTGCCCACGATGATTTCGATTGGTCTATCGGTAAGCGACGTACACATCAATATTCCGACAAAGAAATCAAACAATATCTAAAGGACTACGAGGCGTCTCTCTCTGCCGTGATCGAGAATGAGATTGTAAAGGGAAAAGTTACCTCCATAAATAATGGAGATGTAGTCTTAGATATCAGTTACAAATCAGATGGCTTAGTATCACTTTCAGAGTTTCGGGATATGCCCGATCTAAAGATTGGAGATAACATCGAAGTATATGTTGAGAATCAGGAGGACGAACGAGGTCAACTTGTTCTCTCCAGAAGGAAAGCAAAGTTACTTCGGGCTTGGGAAAACATAGTGGATAGCTACCAAAATGGCTCAATAATCAAAGGTCAAGTTGTTAGTAAGACAAAGGGAGGACTCATTGCAGATTGTGGAGGACTTGAGACATTCTTACCAGGATCTCAAATAGATATTAAGCCAGTAATTGACTACGACTCATATGTGGGTAAGACCATGGAATTTAAGGTGGTTAAGATCAATGAAAATATAAAGAACGCAGTCGTTTCGCACAAGGCCCTCATTGAGAGTGACCTGGCAGAACAACGCGATCAAATTATTGCAGGTCTCGAAAAGGGACAAGTCCTCGAAGGTATTGTGAAAAACATCACCGACTTTGGAGCGTTCATGGATCTAGGTGGAATAGATGGACTCCTATACATTACTGACATTTCCTGGGGTCGCATTAATCATCCAAATGAGGTGCTTGAGCTTAATGAAAAGCTGAACGTTGTGGTTCTGGACTTTGACGAGAATAAAAAGAGGATTTCCCTTGGACTCAAGCAATTGCAGCCACATCCATGGGATGTGTTGGATGAGAAAATTGGAGAAGCATCGACATTGAAAGGTAAGATCGTCAACATTGAGGACTATGGAGCATTCCTGGAGATCACGCCAGGAGTAGAGGGACTGATCCACGTATCGGAAGTGTCATGGAGCAATCAGCCGGTCAATGCCAGGGAGTTTTTTGAAATCGGTCAGGAGTATGAGGCAAAGGTCGTGACCATAAGTAGGGAAGATCGTAAGATGTCCTTGAGTTTGAAGCAACTTACCAAAGATCCTTGGGAGGAAATCGAAGCGAAGTTTCCCGTGGCTAGTCGACATTCAGGGCAAGTGAAGAACCTAACACCATATGGTGTCTTTGTAGAGTTAGAAGAAGGAATCGGTGGTATGGTCCATATTTCCGATCTGTCATGGACCAAGCGATATGCGCATCCGTCTGAGTTCACTAAGGTAGGAGAGAATATAGAATCAGTGATTCTGGAGATTGATAAGGAGAACCGAAAACTGTCTCTCGGGCATAAGCAGATTGAAGAGAATCCATGGGATACTTTCGAACAAGTATTTCCGGTGGGCTCGTATCATGAAGCTACCATCATCAAGCGTGAAGATCGAGGTGCGATTGCGCAACTGCCGTATGGATTAGAAGCATTTGCTCCGATCAAGCATATTAAGAAAGAGGATGGCAAGATGGCAGAGGTCGATGAAACAATCACGGTAAAGGTGATCGAGTTCAATCGAGATGACAAGCGAATTTTAGTTTCTCACCTCAGATACTTGGAAGATATTCAACGTGAAGCGAGCGAGAAGGTGAAGAAATCTGATTCTCCAAAAGGATCGCAAAAGAGGCCGCAGCGAAAACAAGCAAGTAAATTAGAGAAAACGACTCTGGGAGATTTGGACGCTCTTGTGCAGCTCAAAGAGCAGTTGACTGATGAGAAAGCATCTCCGGCTGTGGTGGATAAGGCAGCAGTTGTTGCCAAGGAAGTTATAGCAGTTGAAACGAAAGAAAAGGTATCAGACACTGTGGAGAAAAAAAAGGAACCTGCCATAGAGGAGGAGACTGTTGAAACTGAAGCAACGGCAGAAGTCGAAGCTGGGCCGGAGGAGGAAGTAGTCTCAGAGGACGTAAGTAACGTGGAAGAGAAAACTGAGGAAGGCATCGAAGAAGAAACAACGCCAGAAGAGGAGACAGGGACACAGCAGGATACAACCACTGAGGATGAGATGGCTGATGACACTGGAGAGAGTGTGGAGGATGAAGCATCAGCAGAGGAAGAGGAGAAACCGACCAAATAGGCGACGATTATTTAGGTTTGAGCTTGATTATGCGCCGTACTTTTTGGATCTTGGTTGGTCCGGAAAGGTTTTACAGAAAAAACTATTTTTTTACATAGAGATTAGTTTGCAAATGATAAGGCAAGCTTATATATTTGTGACCGCTTTGGATGAGAGGATGGTGAAATGTGTGGAGAAGAAGCAGCAAGTTCATTGA
>Ga0224508_10005317_pt1 | contig 10337 bp, 8 predicted proteins | sample SF_Jan12_sed_USG_4_FD_170157 | JGI IMG/M metagenome (GOLD analysis project Ga0224508, IMG submission 170157) | Sediment microbial communities from San Francisco Bay, California, United States - SF_Jan12_sed_USGS_21 | ecosystem: Environmental > Aquatic > Marine > Sediment | place: USA: California... | reverse complement strand
CTCACCACCGCCGAGGCGACGTCCCGGGCCGAGCGAAAGAAACTCCCGACTTCCACCTCCGTCTCGGTGTCGGCGGCGGCGAGACGGCCGGCGGGGAGGCGCCAGTTCAAGGCCGCCAGGGCACCGTAGACCTGGAGGAGGGAGACGTTGTGCGACGCCAGCCGTTCGCGGTCGAAGCGCACCTGAACGGCCCGGCGCTGACCGCCGATCACCCATACCTGCGCCACTTCGGGATGCCGCGTCAGCTCGGTCTCGAGCTCCTGGGCGACCTGGCGCAGCTCGAGCGAGGTGGCTTCCCGCGACCACAGTGTGTAGGCGACGATGGGTACGTCGTCGATCGAGCGCGGCGCGATCACCGGCGGCGTCGCTCCCTGCGGCAGTTGGGCCGCGGCCTCCGCCACCTTGGCTTGCACCCGCACCACCGCCTCGTCGGGGTCGCTGCCGACGACGAAGCGCGCGATGATCATGCCGCCCGAGGGCTGTGAGGTGGAGTAGAGGTACTCGACGTTCTCGATCTCGTAGATCGCCTTCTCGAGCGGCGAGATGATCCGCCGTTCGATTTCCTGGGCGGTGGCGCCCGGGAAGCCCACAAACACGTCGATCATCGGCACCTTGATCTGAGGCTCCTCTTCCCGTGGTGTAACCAGCACGGCGAAACCGCCGACCAGTAGCGAGGCCACCACCAGAAGTGGCGTCAGCTTCGACTCCAGGAATGCCTTGGCGATCTTTCCCGAAGCACCCAGCGGCCGCCGCGTCAGCTTGAGCCGCAGAGCCTCTCGCTTGGCGGCCTCCGGTCCGGCCGACTCGTTGTCGGGCGTCATTCTCCGGCCCTTCGATGTCAAGACTCTCGCTCCGGCGCTTGTTCGTTGTTCCCGACGCCTTCCACTCGGGCACCCGTCGCGGGCACCGAGCTCAGATGGAGCAGGACCGTCTCACCTCCGGCGAGGCCGGAAAGAACCTCGACCCGACCCTCCGAAAGCGGTTCACCTATCGTTACCACCCTGGAGCCGGCGCGGCCTTCGGAATTGCGTACGACGACCAGTGAGAGACCGCCTCGGCGGAGAACGGCGGTCTCCGGAACAGCCACGATCGTGCGCTTGTCGGTCTCGATCCAAGCTCTGGCCGATGCGCCGCTGGGAATCCCAGGCGTCGGCAGGGCGACCTGGACCCCGAAGGAATGGCTGGCGGGGTCGGCCCCCGGCGTCATCTCGACGACGGTTGCTTCAATGCTACCGAGATCGGAGCGTGTGTCGATGCGTACGGTGAGCGGTTGCCCGATAGTGAGGCCAGCCCGGGCCATGACGCTCTCGGGAACCGTCAGCGCCAGCCGCTGGCCGGCTTCCGACTCGAGCATGAGGAGGGGGCGACCGGGAGCCGCCAGATCGCCGACCTCCACCATCTTGCGGGTCACGCGGCCGGAGAAGGGTGCCACGACACGGGAGTCGGCCGCCACCGAGCCGGCGGCGGCAACCGCTCCCTCCGCCTGTTCGACCGCACCTACAGCTTGTTCGTACTGCATGCGGGCCATATCCAGTTCCAACTCTGACGCTGCATCGACGGCGGCCAGTGCCTTGAACCGCTCGTGGTTTCGCTCGGCAAGCGCCAGTCCGGCGTTAGCCTGGGCGAGAGCACCGCGGGCCTGCGAGAGTTGTCCTTCGGCGGCCTGGGGGTCGATCGTCAGGAGCGACTGGCCCTTGACGACGGCGTCGCCGGTTCTGACCGCGACCGCCGTCACCATGGCCATCACCCGCGTCGAGACCGCCGCGGTCTTCTCGGCCTCCACGACGCCAAAGAGTTCGATCACTCTAGGCACCTCAAGCCGCTCGGCCCGGGCCAGCTCGGCCTCGACGGTGGTTTCGTTCACGGCCGGTGGGGTCGTCTTGTGACCACCACACGCCGCGACCAGTAGCAGCGCGGTACCCAGAAGGGCCAGCCGTCCATCAACTCGCTGATTGACGCTCATCATTCTGTCCTCGTGTTCGTCGTTGTCGTCGTTGTCGTCGTTGGTGGCAGCACACTCTCCGGACGCCGCCCGGCTTCGACAGCCAGGGCCAGGCTCGCCAGATGCGCCTCGGCGCGGGCCATGAGCTCTCGCATCTCGGCTTCGCGGCGCTGGGTGGTGGCGTCCAACAGATCGATTGTCTTGACGATTCCCTTCTTGAAACGCTCGCGGGTGATTCGCTCGACCTCGCGGGCCGACTCCTGAGCGGCGAGGGCCGTAAGATGACGTTCGCGGGAACTCGACGCCTTCTCGAAGGCATCTTTGATCGCGAGTCGTATCCCGGCACGGAATTGCTCGATGTCGCTGCGGGCCGCGTCCGCTTCGCTGCGGGCGGCCGCCGCGGCGGCGCGATGACGGCCGCCGCTGAACAGATCGATGTTTGCCACCGCCATGATCGATGTGGAGTCGCCGTTCGAGCCAAAGAGCTCGTCGTCGTTCCAGTCGCGTCGTGCCACGAGTCCGATCTTGGGGAGGAGACCGGACTTCTTCACTTTCACCTCGAGTTCACCCGCCGCCAGCATCCTTTGGGCGGCGGACAAGTCAAGGCGCGAATCGGCGTCGTCGAACCATTCGGCAAGCTCCCCATTGAGGGGCACCGGATCCGAAAGCGGCTCGAGCTGCCAGGCGGTGGAGAAGTCGGCACCTAGGCGGAAGGAGAGGTTGGCTTCGGCGACCTTGGCTTGCCCGCGGGCCTGGCTGGAAAGATCCTCGAGGCGCGACAGCTCGACTTCGGCGCGCAGTAGCTCGGAGCGCACCAGCATTCCCTGGTCCACGTAGGCGCGAGCCAGTTGTACGTGCGCGTGAACGGTGGCCAGCGAGTGCTCGAGTAGAGCGACCTGCTCGCGGATCTGGGCCAGGCGGATGTAGGCCTCGCCGGCGCTGAGGGCGGCCCCCTCTTCGATCCAGGCGGCAGTGTCGTGCGTCGCCTCGGCAGCCAGGCGGGCCTGGCGGATGCGACCCGAAAGCTCGCCGCCGGTGTAGACGGGGAGCGATAGAGCAAGCCGGGTCGTGGCGTTTTCGGTGGTGACGGGGTCGTTGGGGTCGCCGGCGGCAAATTCCGACAGCGAGAACCGCTCTTGATTGAGCAGGAGACCAAAGGCGTCGGCCGGGGAATCCGTGCGGATCCAGATCTCTTGCAGGCTCACGCTGGGCAGTCGGTAGGCCTTTGCCTGGCTGGCCCGGCGATCGCCTGCCTCAGCTCGCGCCCGTGCGGCCGTCACCTCCCTTGCCTGCTCCCGGGCTCGAGCCATGGCACTTCCGAGGTCCAGCTCTTCCCCCAGGACACGCGTCGATCCCAGGAGGGAGAGGAGCGCTGACAGGAGTATCACTTGGTAGTTCATGGACTGGGCTCGTGCTTCGTACCCAGGAGCTATGACGCGGCTCGGCTGTCCAGTGCCGAGTGGATCCAGTTCTCGAGGTTGGCTTTGGGAAGGGCACCCACCACTCGGTCGATCTCCGCACCGTCCTTGAAGAGAACCATCGTCGGGATCCCGCGAACGGCGTAGCCGAAGGCGTTGGCTTGGTTTTCGTCGGTGTTGACCTTGGCGATCTTGAGTTGGCCGGCGTGCTCCCGGGCCAGCTCGTCCAGCACCGGTGCCACCGCTCGGCATGGGCCGCACCAAGGTGCCCAGAAATCCACCAGTACTGGGAGATCCGACTGGATCACGGCCTCTTCGAATTCATCGTCGGTTATCTGTAATGGGCGTTCGTTCATCCTGCACTCTCCTTGGTTTGAGTCTCCATTTGGCTCGGCTTTGAGCCGTCTCTAGCGCTTGAGAGACACAAAGGGCGGGGAGGGTTCCCATCGATTTCCGTGGAGCTTGCTTTCCTTGGGAACCCCGACCTCTCCGGCTGTCTCTCACAGCCTGAGGAGGACTAGATGAACCGACAACCAAGCAACACAAGAACCCTTCAGATATTGGTGACAGCAGCCGTGATCGCCATGTTCGGCGGCAACCTGACCCTTGCCCAAGGGGGCGAGTGGGCAGGGGAAGGCGTCTCCCAGAGCCAACTGGAGTTCGGCAAAGGGGGTTGCGGCTGTCGCTACCAGGCCGCCGCTAACGCCGAAACAGGGCCTGCCTGCGGGGGTCGGAGATCGGGCCAGGTTGTTAGGGAAATAAACCGCGGAGGCCGCGGCCAGGGAATGGGGACGGGGCCGGGGCCGGGGCCGGCCGCGCGGAGTTCCGCTTGTGGGAGTGGTAGTAACCGGGACGTCATGCAGGCCGTTCGAGCACTGGTGCACGAGTACCGTGGAGACATCGTTCGGGAAATCGAGGATGTGCCTAACGGTGTGATGACTGTTACCCGTAGCCCGGAGAATCCCGAGGCCGTCGAGGTTCTTCAACGGCACGTCGGCGAGATGAAAGCTCTTCTCGAAGGCGGCGGCCGGATGCGAGCCTGGGACCCGCTCTTCACCGAGATCTTCGATCACTACAAAGAGGTCGAGATGGTCGTCGACACGCTCGACGACGGCGTACGGGTGACCGAAACCTCGGCGAACCCCGAGGTGGTGAAGCTGATCCGGGCGCACGCGCGAAAGGTCAACGAGTTCGTGGCCAAAGGGCCGGCGGCCGTCCACGAGCCGACGTCACTGCCGGACGATTATCGAGACAGCGAATAGCGAGATCAGGAGAGGAGCATGAGATAGCGGGACGCTTGCTAGACTCGGCAGCAAATGTTGCCGTGTCGAGAAAGCCGGTGGGTGATAGGTCTCGCACTGGCTCTCCTCTTCGGACCCTTGACGGAGCCCGCTAGAGCATCTGAGACCGCCAGGACGGCGCCCTCCGCGCCTCCGAAGGTCAACGTCGAACGAGATTCCTCCGTTCGACCGACGCACGACACAGCCACCGGCGGGTGGCCCGGGTTTCGCGGACCCAACCGGGATGGCGTGTCTCAAGAGACGGGGCTGCTCGACTCTTGGGCGGCGGACGGTCCGCCGGAGGGGTGGCGCTTTGCTGCCGGGGCCGGCTACTCCGGTATATCGATCGATGGCGATCACGCGTTTACGTTGTGGCAGGAGGAGGAAGAGCAGCGGCTGGTTGCCTTTGATGTCGGCAGCGGAAAGGTTCTCTGGAAGCACACAGTGGGGCCCGCCTTCAACAGCCCCTACGGCGATGGGCCGCGATCGACGCCGGTCATCGACGAAGGGCGCGTGTTTGCGATCGATGCCGGAGGTCGTCTGGCCGCAGTTCGGGCGAGCGACGGCGAGGAGATCTGGTCGCACGACCTGGCGCAGGCCTTCGACGCCCGGATCCCTTCGATCGGCTACGCCTCGACTCCACTCGTCGAGGGTGATCTCCTGCTTGTCGAAGTGGGAGCCGCCAAAGGGGCGTTCATGGCCTTCGAGAAATCCACCGGCGAAGTGGTGTGGGCGTCGCAATCCGACGAGCCGGCCTATGTGTCCCCAATCGTCCTCACGTCGAACAACAGACGGCAGGTGGTCTTCTTCAGCGCCAGCGGTCTTTATGCGCTGGCTCCCGGCGATGGACGGCTACTCTGGCATCACCCCTGGTCGGCGCCGTGTCCGGCGACCGGAATTCCCCTCAACGCGGCGAGTCCGGTCTTCGTTCCACCGGATCGCGTCTTTGTGTCGAGCGCGTATGGCGACCACAAGGGAGGCGCCATCCTGCGGCTGGTCGAGCGCGATGGCCATCTCGCGACCGAAAGACTCTGGCACGCGCCCTTGATCGACAGTGAAGTCAACACGGCGGTCCTGGCCGACGGTCATCTCTATGGGTTCAAGGGGGGCATCCTCGTAGCTGTCGATGCGGCAACCGGTGAGTTGAAGTGGAGCGCGAGGGGGTACGGGCGGGGTTCTCTGATCGTCGCCGACGGAAAGTTGATCGTGCTCGGCGAGCACGGCGATCTGGCCCTGGTCGAGGCGAACCCGGAGGCGTATCGCGAGCTGGCCAGGACTCGGATCCTGACCGGCCGCTCGTGGACGGCACCCGCTCTGGCCGATGGCCGGTTGTTTCTCCGCAACGCCGAGGAAATCGTGAGCGTCGATCTCGCGAAGAAGAAGTCAGCCCGTTAGAGTTTCGCTCCGGGACCCCGTATGAGCGAACCGCGTCGGAACGTCCTGGACGGCATCGGCAACACTCCTCTGCTGGCGCTGCGGAATATCGTGCCGCAAAACGGTTCGCGGATTCTTCTGAAGCTCGAATCGCAGAATCCGACGGGCAGCCTGAAAGACCGGATGGCGCTCGCCATGATCGAGACGGCGGAGGCGGACGGGCGTCTCCGGCCCGGGGGATCGGTCGTCGAGTACACCGGTGGCAGCACCGGCGTGTCCCTGTCTCTGGTCTGCGCGGTCAAGGGATATCCTTTGCACATCGTCACTTCGGATGCCTTCTCCGCGGAGAAGCTCGATCACATGGAGATGTTGGGAGCTCGGCTCGAGATCGTGTCGAGCGACAGCGGGCGCATGACGGAAAAACTGACCCGGGACATGGTCGAGGCGGCGAGGGTGCTTGCGGAGAAGCCCGGGGCGTTCTGGACGGATCAGTTGAACAACGCCGACCCACTCGCCGCGTACCACCGAATGGCCGAGGAAATCTGGCGTCAGACGAGAGGAGGCCTCGACGGTTTTGTGCAGAGTGTGGGGACCGCGGGGTCGCTGCGAGGAAACGGTGAAGCCCTGCGCCGCAAGAACGAACGGATCCGAATCGTCGCGGTCGAGCCCTCCGAGTCCGCGGTTCTCTCGGGCGGCCCGACCGGCGCCCACAAGATCGATGGGGTGGGAGCAGGTTTTGTGGTTCCGCTGTGGCGAGAGGACGCTGTCGACCAGATCGAGCGGGTGTCGACGGAGGAGGCCGTGGCCATGACCGTTCGCCTGGCCCGAGAAGAGGGTCTGTTTGCCGGGACATCTACAGGTGCCAACGTCATCGCCGCCCTGCGTTTGGCCGAGCAACTGACGCCCGAATCGACCATCGTCACCGTGATGTGCGACACGGGGATGAAGTACTTGAGCACGCCGATGTATCGAGCGCACACGAGCTGGAGACTTCTGGAATGAGCCAGAATAGACTCATAAGCATGTCCACCCTAGCGAGCAGTTCGGCCGGCAGAGAGCCTCTGCTTGGCCGCACCCCGGAGGAGGCGGTCTCGGAGCTGGTGGCCAAGCTCGGAGACAAGGTCTTCGCGTTCAGCATGAAGTTTTGCGGTAACCGCGAGGACGCCGAGGACCTGGTGCAGGAGACCTTTCTGCAGGCCTTCCGGAAGTGGGACCAGTTCGAAGGCCGGTCGAGTCCGGCCAGTTGGCTCTACACCATCGCGGCACGCACCTGCCAGCGAAAGAAACGCAAGCGTGTGGGGGAGCCGGCTCGCATGGCTTCGCTCGAGGAGGAGCTGCCCTCGGGTCTTGCGCTTGGGGCCAAGCTGCCTTCCCCGGACGACGGACCACTCGAAGAGAAGCTCCGCAGGGAAGCCGTGGAGATCGTTGACCGAGCGCTGGCCCGGCTTCCCGTCGACTACCGGCTACCCCTGGTGCTCAAAGAGATCGCCGAACTGTCGCTACGCGAGATCGCCACCATCCTCGAGATCAAGGAAGCGACGGTCAAGACACGCGTGCACCGCGGGCGTCTTGCCCTGAGGGCGGAACTGGTACAAAGCCTGGCGAAGGAACACCAGCTACACACGGACCATTCCGAACAGGTGTGTCTCGATCTGCTGCAGTCGAAGATGGAGGCCATGGATCGGGGGGCGGAATTCCCGGTGCGCCCGGAGGATCTCTGCGAACGATGCGGAGCCTTTCTCCAAAGCCTGGACATGGCGGCCGATGCCTGCCGCTGGGTGCATGGCGGCGAGCTCTCGGAAGAGCTACGAAGTCGACTTGCCGGTGGCTTCGAACGTACGGGCTGCTAGCACCGAAACCGACACCGGGAGCCACGGTGGTGGGTTGTGGGAGTTGACGCGCCGTGCAAGGCGCGATCGTGGAGGCACTGTACGCCGCTGTCGGGCGGCGAGTCCGATGGGGTAGGCGAGTACGAGGTGGCTCCCGGCATGGTTGGTTGGAATCTCGAAGAGGGAAGTTGACTCCCACTAGGTGAGAGACACGGGCGCTCGAAAGGTTCCGCATTCCTCTCAGAAACTGAGAAAGTCAGGCCTTGTCGCGAAACGGAATTTTCAGCGAGTAGACGTTCCCCTCGAGGCGACTTTCCAGTGCATAGCCGCACTTGTGGAAGACCCGCATCATGCTCTTGTTGTCCGCCAGGACATCGGCCGTGAAGCCGGCGATTCCCTGGCTCTGGGCTGTCTGGACGAGCTCCGCCATGAGCCGGGTGCCGATGCCCTTGCCCTGCCAGTCGTCCCGCACCAGAAACGCGGCTTCGGCGAAGTTGCTGCGCGGGTCCTTCAGGTAGTGGGCGATGGCGATCATCTGAGCGTCCTCATCGAGCGATCCGGTGAGCACGACGAGTGCCATGTCGGCTTCGTAGTCGATCCGCAGGAACTCCTGCAGCTTCTTGTGCGGCATCGACCGGATCAATTGAAAGAAGCGGTAGTTGATCGACTCGGGTGAGAGCTTGTAGAAAAGGTCGTGGAGCAGCGCCTCATCCACTAGCTTCAGAGGCCGCAGAAAGGCCCGGGATTCATCCTCCAACTCGATCCAGCGCTCCAGCTCCTCGGGATAGGTCGAAGGCCGGATGGGAAGCTCGATCTGATCGGCGTAGACGAGATTCCTCTCCTTTGCCTCGGCCATCAGCCAGGGTCGGAACTTCGGATCGGCGATGTTGATCAAGGCGACCGCGCGCTCGCGGACCGTCTTGCCGTGAAGATAGGCCGAGCCGTATTCGGTGACGACGTAGTGGACGTCCCCTCGGCTCGTCCCGACGCCCGCCCCCGCTTTCAGAACCGGGACGATACGCGAGATCGTTCCCTTTGCGACTGTCGACGGGAGTGCGATGATCGGTCTGCCTCCTTTGGATCGAGACGCGCCACGGGTGAAATCCACCTGGCCGCCGATACCGCTGTAGAACATCTCACCAAGAGAGTCCGAGCAGACCTGGCCCGTCAGATCCACTTCGATCGCCGAGTTGATCGAGATCATCTTTTCGTTCTGCGCGATAAGGAACGGGTCGTTCACGTATTCCGTCGGGTGGAATTCGACCAACGGGTTGTTATCGATGAATTCATAGAGCTTGTGCGAGCCCATCACAAAACTGGCGATGATCTTGCCTTGGTGGATTGTCTTCTTCGAATTGTTGACGACGCCGCTCTCGACCAGCGGAATCAGCCCGTCGCTGAACATCTCGGTGTGCACCCCAAGGTCTTTGAAGTCGGTCAGATAGTGCAGAACCGCATCGGGTATCGTTCCGATACCGAGCTGGAGGGTGGCGCCATCGACGACCAGGTTGGCGATGTGCCGAGCGATCTTTCGGGAAAGCTCGTCGGGTTGGCCCTGAACCGCCTCTAGGATCGGTCGTTCGCTCTCGACCATCAGGTCGAGATCGCGGACATGAATAAAGCAGTCGCCGGAAACTCGCGGCATCTGTTCGTTGATTTCTGCGATCACGACGTGAGCCGACTCGGCCGCTGCCTTGACGATGTCCGTGGACACGCCATAACTGCAGTAGCCGCGCTCATCGGGCGGGCTTACTTGAATCATCGCCACGTCGATCACGACTCGCCCGGATCGAAAGAGCCGTGGGATCTCCGAGAGAAAGACCGGTGTGTAGTCGGCCCGTCCTTCGTTGACCGCCTCACGGACGTTGGGCCCGATGAAGTAGGCATTGTGACGAAAGCGGTTCCCAAAACGGGGTTCGGCGTAGGTGGCCACTCCAAGGGTCAGGATGTGTACGATCTCCGTGTCGGTGAGATCCTCGCGCGCCGACAGCGCATCGACCAGAACCTGCGGCTCGCCAGCCCCCGAACCGATGAAGACACGATTCCCGGGTCGGACAGTCGCCACGGCGTGCTCGGCGCTAACCACCTTCTCCGCGTAGCGGCTCTTCCATTCGGTTTTCGGCATGGCTCCGAGGATACTAGGGTGGTTGCCGCTGGCAGCCCTCCTTTGCCCTGCGCTCACCACATGACGCGACTGGATGCGGCACAGGCGCTTCGACCTCGTCCTGTGCCTGGACCGGCACCGACATCCGATGCCAATCACTATGAGGCGCGAAGTTGCGGGAAGGTTCCCAAGAACCGGCTGCAAAGGATGGCTCCAGAGGAGAGTGGGATGGGCAGCGACCCACAGGGCGAAGCCAAGAGTAGACCGCCTGCAAGATCGGGCAGGCGTGGTGGTCAATGGTGTGTGGTTGTCCGAAGAGGCTCTGGACGCGCGGCTGGAGGAGCTAGCCGCGCGCTGGGTGGAGTAAGGAAAGTCGGGAGAGAGGGGTTG
>Ga0224508_10005316_pt1 | contig 10340 bp, 6 predicted proteins | sample SF_Jan12_sed_USG_4_FD_170157 | JGI IMG/M metagenome (GOLD analysis project Ga0224508, IMG submission 170157) | Sediment microbial communities from San Francisco Bay, California, United States - SF_Jan12_sed_USGS_21 | ecosystem: Environmental > Aquatic > Marine > Sediment | place: USA: California... | reverse complement strand
GGATGTTTCCTGGGTCATAATTGATGGGGTGCGATCGATGGCCGCCGAGATTTCGCCGGCATCGTAGGTCGCACCGTAGCCGTCGCGTTCGGTGGCCTGGGGTGAGTACCTGCCGGTGAGGTGCCATAGCCCGTGGTAGGCTGCGCCGATCGCAGGCCCGGAATCCTCGGCGGCCGGCATGATGTATACACGGTTGAAGCCGGTCTCGCGGATGATGCGTTCGTTGGCAACGCTGTTGAGCGCAACACCGCCGGCATACACGAGATTGCGGCTCGGACACAGCTCGCGCACCCTACCGACGAGATACAGTAACGCATGCTCGAGAGCATTCTGTACCGAGCAGGCAAGGTCTTCGTACTGGCGCTTGGCATTCGGCCAGTGCTCCTTTGCAGTAAAACGCTTTGGCACATCGTCGAAGAACACAAAGCGCCCGTCGCGGACTTCGAAGAACTCCCCTGGGCCGATCGTTGGTGAGCCGTACGGTGCCAGCCCCATGACCTTGCCGGCATCCATCGGGTCGCCGAAGATCTGCGCAGCGGCGGCTGAAAAGAGCCCGCCGAGGCTGCCGAAGCCCGGCATCGATGCGCCAACAGGCGGTGGGTTCAGCCATCGGCCCTGGTCGACCATGTGCTTCTCGAGGGCTTTCAACGTCGTGCCCGCCGCATGGTAGATCGAATTGGTCTCGCCGCCGGCGACGCCGGAATCGATAACCGCGTTCTTCTCGTCGCCGGAGAGGTCGTTGGTCGGTGATCCCATGCCGTCCACGATCAACACAGCGGCCTCGTCAAATCCGGATGTGGCGAACGCGCTGATGGCGTGACCAGCGTGGTGCGAGATCGTCAGCGTGGGGATTCCGTTGGCCTGCACATTGAGCATCCGATTTGCGGTGAGCTGGTTCTCGGGCAGATGAATATCCGTCTGCGCGCAGAGGACGACCAGATCGAGGTCGGCGGCGTCGATGCGACCCTGATCAAGGCAATATTGCACGGCCAGCGACGGATGTGCTCCGTACAGTTTGGCCCGCTTCTTGCCGACGAGCCGCTCCTCCTGCACCGCGGCGACGACGCGATCGCCGTGCAGCAGACAAGCGGCGCCATTGTGCGAGGCACTGAGTCCAAGGACCCAGGGATTGCTGGTGGTGGACATTCGCGTCTGCTCCGTTACTTTCGACCGGCGCCGTATTGGTTTCAGAAGCCTCGGTTTGACCTAGGTTCTACAACAGGTAGCTGTCGATGACGATGCCTTGGGTCACTACCGACAATAGCGACAAAGCGGCCAGAACTCCACTGCGAGAAGCCCCTTAGAAATGAGGCGATTTAGTCCTTGCTCAGCTATGTCGGAGTAGGCCCCTATCGACCACTCTGCGAAACATCGAGCTCGGCAAGCAACTCTATGAACTCCGGCTCATCCCGGATGGGATCGTAGTAAGGCAGGAACGGCTCCAGGAAAGGCATGGCTTGGCTCCACGAGCGCCATTTCCCCATAGGTCCCGAAGTTCATGAATTTGCCATCACTGCCCCGGCTTCTTTCAAGATGCGCTCGCGCCGAGGGCAGCAACTCGGCCAATCGGTCTTCGTATCCCAGGAACCAATAGGTGATGATCCGGGCGATAGATTGTTGGGAGAGGTAGACACCAATGTCGGATTCCTCTGTATCCAGTCAAGCTAACAATTGTTCAGCCCGCATGAAATCCTGATTTGCGATTTGCGCGTTCCATAAATCTAACAATCGAGACGTATCAGTATCCCCCCAAAAAAATCCTCCGCTTTCATGGTCCTTCTGGATGGCTTCCAGGTCTTCCGCCCAGCGACTTATATTACGATGCTCGCGCAAATCGAGCATATTGCTCCAGTAGGCGAGTGCATATACGTCGAACCCCGAAGCATCGATTACGAATCTTGCCTCGTCGTAACGGTGAGAAACGATCAGGTCACCGACCAGGCTGATAATCGGCCCCGGACTGCGTGGATCCAGTTGGCTCAATTTTCGGAACGATTCAGCCCGCCCCTCCAGATCGCCCAGGCGGCGCTGGATCCAGGTCTTGACCTGGAGCAGGCGGATGTCGCTGGGTCGCATGCCCTCCGCCCGCATAATCAATTCGTAGGCCCTCGTGAAATCCTTCAGGGTGTAATAGGTGTAGTAAGACTGTGCGATCAGGTAATCGGCCGAATTGGCTGCCAGGACGCGGATGCGCTCCAACAATTGCTCTGCCTTGGGAACCAACTCAGGGTCTTCCTCATGGAAAAAATTCTCGAAACTCAGATAACCGACCAATTCAGCCATGGCCCGGGTAAACATTGGGTCCAGCTCGACGGCCTGCTGCAGGGCCTGCCGGTATTCCTCGTTTTTCCAAATGCCCTGGGCGGCACCAATCTCGAGCGCCCTGCGGAAAGCCCGGTAGGCCGCCATGTTCTCGGTTGGAATGACCGCCAGCTGATTGACATCCTGCGGCGTGAGCGTGGTATGCATCGCCGAGGCGATGGCGCGGGCGATCTCCGTCTGTACCTCGAAGATATTCACCGCCGTCAACTCCCGGTCATAAGTCTGTGCCCACACGTGTTCGTCGGTTCCCGCATCGATCAGCTGGGCGTTGATGCGAATCCGGCCGGCGGCGCTTTGGACACCGCCTTCCAGGATGGCGTCGGCGCCCAGGGCGGCGCCGATCTCGCGGATATTTCTCGAGCTGTCCAAGTACTCGAGTACAGAGGTGCGTGAAATCACGCGAAGGGACTCTAGCTGGGCCAGTTGCGTCAGCAGGTCGTCGTGCACGCCATTGGCGAAGAACTCACTCTCCCCTTCGATGCTGGCGGCCGGAGACGGGAAAAGGCCTGCCACGTACTAAATGACCGGCCCTTCTGGTGTGGTAGCGGGGGCAGGATGAACGCTGCGCTGCGCGCTGGCGTTTGTCGCCGAGCTTTGCTCGGCTCGGATGATCTTCGCGGGTTGACCGGCAACATCCTGTTGCCGGCCCTTCGGGCGAACTACGTTCGGTTCAAGTAGGTCAGGTCGCTCGTATAGAACGAATTTCAGCATGAGAGCGAGGGCATCCGCGATTCACAAGGTTGGCAGTCTATATTGATGACCAGCGACATGCTCTCAGTGATTTTGGGCTCAGGAAGCTCAGAAACCTGCGATGCGCTCGATCAGCCAGAATGCGGCAATGCCGCCGACAGCATAGGCCGGTACCTGCTGTGCCCACGTCGGCCATTCACGGCGCAACCTGCCCAATGCCTGGATGACGACCAGGATAAAGGCAATAAACAGCAGTTGCCCAATCTCCACGCCCACATTGAACATCAGTAACGCCAGCGGGACTTCGTTCTGTGGCAGGCCGACATCGATGAGTGCGCCGGCAAAACCGAAGCCATGAAGCAGGCCGAAGACGAAGGCCACGATCCACGGAAACCTGGCGGTCAGGCTGGACTCGCCGCGGTTGACTTTAACCAGCTCGCTGGCCAGAAACAGGATCGACAGCGCGATGGTGGCTTCAACCGGTGGGCCCGGTACCCACATCACTCCGAGTGTGGCAGCGGCCAGGGTAATACTGTGTGCCAGCGTGAAAGAAGTGATCGTGATCAGGAGTCGCCGCGCGCCGCTGACGATCAGCAGCAGCGCCAGCACGAAGGTCAGGTGATCGAACCCGGACAGAATGTGATCGATACCCAGCACGGTGTAATCCCAGGCGATCTGCCACGCGGAGCGCTGCGCAACAACCTCCACCCAGGGATGACTGGGCCGCGCGATCGCTGTGGTCTCGCTGCCATCGAGCCAGACGAAGCGCAGGAACACGTCGGTGATCGTGGCCTCCAGACCGTGGAAGCGAATTATGCCGCCGTCGATAGAACCGTCCGGCACACTTACGACGCGCCGGTGCAGTGCCGAATCCGGCAATTGTTTAACCGTCGGTTCACCCACGGCTTGCCACTGCTCGGGCAGCTGCAGTTTCGCGGGATGGGGCTTGCCGTAATAAACCGGCGCCCGCCAGATGACCTCGTAACGCTGGGAAGTCAGTTGCCGAAGCTCCAGTGAACCGGGCTGTAGTTCGTGAGCGAACGCAGGCTCTACGAAGCCGTTGCAGACCATCAGCAGCAGGCCTAATACCAAGACGAATATTCGCTTCATTATTCTGCGTTGTCCGCTTCGGCTGTCGTGACAAGATCGCCACCAGAACCCTGCCCGCGTTCCGACGATTCGATCGTTACCTCATAGCCTGCACTCAGCTTCTCGTAGGCCAATGACTTCAGTTCATCCCGGCGCTGTGACAGGTAATCGCGTTCCACGTTGGCGCGAATCTCCGCGAGTTCAGGCAGGCGCGCGTCCACGCGGTCACTTACCTTCAGCAAATGCACCCCAAATGCCGAATCAACTGGCCCAATCCAATCATCACCAGGCGCCAGCCCGACGACGTCCCGGGCAAATTGCTCCCCCAGTGCGCGTTCGATCTCGTTCTGTGTCGCGAGCGTGTATGCGTAAGGAAGCAGTGTCGGGTCGCCCAGCGACTCGGGCGCCGCACCTTCATTAAGACGGGCCATTATCGTTTTCGCATCTGCAGCGATATTCGGGCGCCGGTCCGGATTCAAGTAAACCTGCTCAAACGAGAGCTGCGGTTGGGCGCGATACCGATCGGAATTTTCTTTCAGGAAAGCCGCCAGCGCCTCATCGCTTACCTCCTCGGCCGACAGGTCCTCGAGGATGAATTCCAGTTTCATACGCATGCGTCGCCGCACCAGAGGATCATTCTGGTCCAGGCCCATGGCAAGGGCTTCGCGGTAGAACACTTCCTCACGCACGTGATTTTCGACGAGAGCCGCCAGTTCGGCTTCGGCAGGTTCTCGCATCCAGGTGCGTTCGAAGTTGGCCGCCAGCTGCTCGACCTGGCCGCTGCTCACCACGATACGATTCGGTGCCTCGCTGCCCTGTTCGCGCGTCAGGTCATAAAACACAAACAGGGCGGCACCGATTACAAGGAAATGCACCAGCGGCTCGCGCCAGAAACGCTTGAAGCGCATTGTCATGCCACCTCATCCCCTTCCAATTCAGCCTGACCCATCCAAGTCGTTTGGGCGTGTACCAGATCGTCGTGCACGCCGGCGGCGAAGGACTCGGCTGAAGTAGCTTGGTACATGCTAGTTACCCGTCGTTGCGTACAAATGCTGTCAGTCCACCCTTATGCAATCGCTTCAAACGGGATCTTCCGAACTTTCGAGAGATTTGCAGACTTTCTGGCTTGCCAGAGATCATAGTTGTCCTGCATAGCTAGCCAGCTCTCAGGAGATCGGCCAAGTGCCTTGGACAGGCGCAATGCCATCTCGGGACTTACCGCGCTACGCTCGGACACAATACGCGCCAGCGTAGAAGCGGCAACACCCAAATTCTCAGCCAACGACCTTATACTGATATCGAATGGCTCGATATATGTCTCCCGGATAAACACGCCAGGATGCGGGGGGTTATGCATAGCCATCAGTGATAGTCCTCATAGTCCAATACGTAGGCGTTTCCGTCTTTAAATTCGAAGGTCAGCCTCCAATTTCCGCTGACCCATATCGACCACCGGTTCTTTGCTCGCCCTTTGAGTGAATGTAGCCGATAACCAGGCACGTCCATATCGTCAATCACGCGAGCGGTATCTAGAGCCGCCAGTTGTAATCGTAGTCGACCTGCATGTTTGGCCTCGATACCGGACTTGCTTCCTGTCTCGTAGTAGCGCCTCAGCCCTTTGTGCTTGAACGACTTGATCACCGATTCAGTATAGCGTGTTGCGCACCACGCAACAAACTGTTTTTCTCCCGGACGTGACTAGAAACGCAAAAAGTCTCGTCGAAACGCGGCGCTTGACGTGCCAGCATATAAATCCGGTAAAAATGGTAGCGGGGGCGTGATTGCCATCACGGCTTGACCGGCAACATCCCGTTGCCAGCCCTTCAGGCGAACTGTGTTCGCCCTAAATCGCTCCCAGCGATTTAGTTGCCGCTCAGTTATTTCGGCCGGCTGAGCCGGCCTCAGAGTGCACTGTTCAGCTCGAACTTGGCCGCAAACCAGTCAAGGAATCTATCTATCTCCGGCGAACCAAGGGTCTCGAGGTTCGCGATAGTAGGTCTCGCTTGGGTCGCCATGCCATTTTTGGCTAACAAGTAGAGATAAAAATTCAGTGCCCAGGGTGAGACGTCGGTGGCGGTCGTGATGTGATTCGACACGTACTGTAATGCGGTCCCGTAATCACGTTTAGATGCGAACTTCCGTGCCAAATCCAGCGCGAAATCATCCCTATAGCCTTCCCGCTCCAACAGCCTATCGATAATATTCTGAGTATCCTGATCGCCACCCAAAAGCCATAGCGGAAGAGTCATCAGTGAGGTGTTGGTCAGCAGGTCGTCAATAGCTTCCCAAACAAAGGGATCCGTTTGCTGTTGGTAAACACCAGCTGTCGAAAGGTTCTTTATCAACCGTTCATACTGAAAAAAGTGTTCACTGTTTTTCTTCAGCTCCGCCGGCCAAAGTTGACTGATCTGTTCGCTATTCCTGAATCTCTCCAGTCGCTCCCCTTCATCCATTAGCCAATCGTACAGTTCAACGTACCCCGAGCCTGTTACCAGTCGCGACGAAATGCGGTACGGATAATTGTCAGTCACCGGAGCAACGTCGGCGATCAGCTCCGTGAGTAGATCGGAATCGGCCATGAATAGCGAGCCCAGTTGCTCTGGCAACTCTACCCCCAACGCAACCATTTCCCGACCCACGATTGGATCACGCCACTGTGCCGAGAACTGCGCCATGTCCCTTTCGGGAATTGCATCATTGGACCCTAGCAGCATCCACTCCATGCCGGCACCCGACCAAAGTGAGCAGTCGTCAAAGGCATTGCAGAAAGCTTTAACGATCGCCAGCATGTCGGTCGGCTCGAGCTGGTCGACAGGCAGCCAGTAACTCGCGTAGCCGCCAGGATTCAGTCGCTTGCGGATCAGCTCAAAGTATTCCTGAGAATAAAGGTTGACAACGCCTGCAATTTTAGGTGGCGGCGGCTCAGACGTAATCAGGTCGTAGCGGTTAGAGGTGGTGTTGAGAAAGAATCGGCCGTCCTCCACGTGTACGCGAACCCGTTCGTCCTGTAGCGGATTGTCATCACCGGGGTAGACGATCGAACTCATTTCCAGAACGTCTTCGGAGATATCCACAATGTCGATGGTCTGCAATCCACTCGAATCCGTAAGTGCTTTGGCTGTTGATCCCACCCCAAAACTGATGAGGAGTGCATTTCGCGTGTCTGGCTTGAATGCGAGCGGCAAATAGACATAGAGCTTCATGTATCGTTTGGCTGGCGTGGTCGTAGCTGACATGGAATAGCCGTTGCTGACCATGCGATAGTTTTTCGGCTCACCGAAAATATCCCGCCGATAGTAGCGAAGTGTTTCAACCTGTCCTTCGCGGGCAGCGACTAACGTATGATTTGGCAGCATCGCGACATGGTCGCCGAAGTACGATTTTTGCATCAAACCGAAGGGGAATAGGATCAGACACGCGACTGCCGCGGCAATTACGCCGCGACCCCACAGTATTGTGAGCCGCGAGGTCTGGTCCTCGAGCGGGACGACAAATGCCACCAGGCAATACGTAGCGGCGATAAGAAAGAAGGATGACTCCATACCAACAATCGGCAGCAAAATGAAACCGGCTACAAGCGAGCCCAACATTGCGCCAATAGTATTGCAAAAAGTTGCGATGCCCGCGGTTCGTGCGGACGAGCCGAAATCATCCTTGACGGCGCGGTTCACCATAGTGAACGCGACGCCGGACAATGCCGCAATCGGAAACATCAGGAATGTGGACGACCAGATGAATGCGAGGGTCGTTTTATATTGCTCGTTCCGGTAAAGGGAGAAGAAATCATAGCCCCAATACGTGAACACGACCAATGCCGCGGACGCCGCGGTGACGTGCGGCAGCCAGCGATAGGCTCGGTCGTCACGTTGAAACAGAGTCGCGGCTGCCAGGCCACCGACCGCTATGCCACCAAGCACGACGGCCAGCATGACCGCGAATATGAGACTTGTACCGTCCCGGGTCAGCAGCAAGTAGCGAAACCACACGACTTCCAGAGCTAACATCAATGCGCCGGAAAGGAACGCGACTGAAACGTAGCGGCGGCTGCGTACGTCGATCACCCGCGGAACGTCCGGCATAGAAAGCCCAGGCATCGGCGCAATCTCGTGCGTCCGCGAAAAATGCAATGCAATAAGTGCCGCCATCAAATTGAACAGCAATGCAAACAGACCGCTATTTATGATGCCAAACGCAGGCACCAGATATAGTTCGGTGCTGAAGACTCCAAGCATTGCACCCAAGGTGTTCCAACCGTAAAGCCATCCCATATTGGCCCCAAAGTTCGGATTCTGACGTGAGAGTGCCTGGGCAAGGACCGGCAACGTAGCCCCCATTGCGATAGCCGGAATCAACAGAACCCCGAAGGCGATCGACAAACGCACTGTATTAAGCAACACCGGCGTGTCTGTGAGGCTGCCGAGGGCCGGGCCGAGGAGGTTCGGTAATCGTGGCAGCAGCAGCACCACTGCAATTCCACCGATGCCAATAGCGAACTCCAGAGCGGCGTAGAGGCGCACGGGGTGCAAAACGCGCTTGTGCAGTCGAGCCACCAGTCCGTTGCCCAATGCCAAGCCGCCCATGAACGCCGCCAACACCAGGCTTGCGCTCCACACGCTGTTGCCCAGAGATAGCCCGGCGAGCCGAAACCACAACGATTCGAAGATCAGAGCGGAAGCGCCTGAAAGGAAAAAGATCAGGACTAGCGTTGAACGCATTATGTCATCCCAAAAAAAATCCAGTCTACCTGCTGCGCAGTAGCAGTGCCGGGCTCAGGTCACACAACGATGTCGTTCCAAAAAGCCGGGCAATAAGCATAAGAAAGAGCGAGAGTCGTAATTCAGGCAGGGCGCTCATTGGTGACTGCACTTGTCATTAGCAGACCCAATCGACGGTTGTAGCCCAACGTCTGCTTCTGAGGTGTGACTTCAACCGGTGGACGCAACACATTGGTTAAATGGGTCAGCCGGTGTTTCGAAGTCTGACGTTTTTCTCAGCCTCCCGTTGAGCTGTCTTGCAACGACGTTTAGTCGATTCTGATGAGCGTTTGAGAGATCCATTTGCGTTCTGCCAGAGTCAACGCCAGCCTCGAGCGTCTTCAGATGGCGAAGCGACATCGAGACTTGCCGCTATTTAATTTGGCCATCGACAGCAAGCTTCGCGCTTGTGATCTGCTGGAGCCGATTCAGATGCGTCCAGAGCCGGACGGAAGCCTATGGGCAGAATTCGACGCCCGTCCCGCGGCCCTCTTGAAGAAGGCCATCGGAACAAGTGTCGGATCAGATGATAGCAGGGGCGTGATTTGCCCTGTTCCGACAGCCCGATCACGAATTCGCCTGAAATAGCTCAGAACGGTCAATCAAAGGTTGTAACATACCGGTAACTGCGGGAATTCCGTCGGTCAACCACCGTCGCCCGCGAGCAACTAGTTGGAAGGGCGAAACACACATTGCGAATCGGGCTGTCGAGACTAGCTCAACAGCGGATGACTATGAAGAAAGCAGGACTATGCGAAATAAAACTAATCGGAAAAATCGCTAATGGAATTCTTCAAATCATTTATCGGCATCATGGTTTACGCGTCGCTCGGATTTACATTCGCGGCCGCGTATCTGAAAATAAACAAAATCTGGAAAAGAAAGCATAACGCTGAAGTTGCAGACAGCGTCTCCATTGTTGGAAATGTTATCTACGTAATTCCACTGTCATTCTTTGCTCTCAACTACATCTTTATCGCTCATTGGCAGGGTCTGATCGACAGTGTCATTTGGATCCTATCCGGTATTGTCTATATTCTCATCGGGTCTCGACTATGGGTTCAAAGTCATCGACACAAGACCTTTTGGACCCGGCTGCGAGAAGTATTGAAACTCGAGCGCTCTGAAGTCGGTGACCTTGCAAAGTCCTTTTTCCGGCCATCCGGCGCCGAAATAATTCTGAATATCCTCGCGCATTTTGCGTATATCGATCGCAAACTGACAGTGCGTGAAAAGGATTTCATACAGTCCTTCGCCGACACCTGGCACATGAATATCGATTGGACCGAACACAATCGCCTCGTGGCTGATCATCAGCCGGCCATTTTTTTTAAAATGCACAAAAAGGTGGAGCATTACCTGGATACATCGCCACCGGTGACGCAGGTTTCACAACTGATCGATGTCTTACATGTGCTTGCAAATATTGATGAGTCTGTCTCAGCTCAAGAAAAATTGATTCTGGAAGAAATAGATGGGTTGCTG
>Ga0224508_10005315_pt1 | contig 10341 bp, 12 predicted proteins | sample SF_Jan12_sed_USG_4_FD_170157 | JGI IMG/M metagenome (GOLD analysis project Ga0224508, IMG submission 170157) | Sediment microbial communities from San Francisco Bay, California, United States - SF_Jan12_sed_USGS_21 | ecosystem: Environmental > Aquatic > Marine > Sediment | place: USA... | reverse complement strand
TACGGGTCGTGCCGGTCAGGGCTGATGCCTAGACAACGGACCGGACGCCGTCGGCATCAACTCGATAGCGACGTCCCGACTCGAACTCGGCGATCGAGGGGACGACCACGATGGGACAGGCTCGGTCGTAGAGCTCACCGGCCACGAGGGCTCCCGCCAACAGGATCTCGTCGCCGTGATCGAGAACGATGGCAGCCGGTCCCGTCCCCAGCCTCAGGCACTCGGCGAGCACGCTCGACGCCGACGAGCTGCCCTTGCCGTGGGGCATCACCAGCACCCGTCCCGCCACTGAGCTGCCGGCCTGGGGATGCCGCTGGTCGATGATGTCTCCGCTGGCGGCGTCGACACCACCCCAGAAGCTGATCGGTGCCTCCAACACCAGCGCCTCTCCCTCGGCGAACCCTGCCAGCAGGACGCGCTGCTCAGTTGCCATCCCACCACCTATCGGACCTTGTTATCTCACCGGCGATAGCAGAGGCGACACAGTCTTCGGTCGAGCCGAACACGACCTGAGCTCCGATGTTGGAGGGTGCGTAGTAGGCCCACTTGGCCGAGTCGGTCATCATCACCTGACCTGGTTCCACCGACATGATCGGCTTGAGATAGGTGCAGGTGTCGGTGACGATCTCTACACCAGCCTCGAGCAGAGCATCGCCGGCGCTACTCGATGCCAAGACGTCGCGTCCGGTGTTGATCGAGCACTCGACCGTTGCCGCAACCTGGTGTGATCCGAAGAGCCGAGCGACTCGCTCGAGCTCAGCCGCAGACGCGTGCGGCGTGCCGAGGGCAACAGCCCCGAGAGGCCCGTTCGGCACCGTGCTGAGGTCGTCGCGGGCGCGGATGAGATCTTCGGCGGTGACCGTCACCGTCGGCACCTCGGCCGCGCCCCCAAGGGCGGCCTCCAGCGTTGGCGCCTCCGGCGTGATGCCGACCGCATGGAACATCGCAACGGCCCCAGAGGAGGCGGCGCCGGCGCCGAGTGCCTTCAGCTGATCCTCCGTTGCCGACTCGAGGCCCACGATGACGGGTACCCGCTGGCCGGCCTCGTACCCGATGAGGTGCCCGAGTACCGGATACAAGGCATCGCTTGCAATGACCTCGTCTGGAACATCGACGAGCTCGAAGATGATCCCACCTCGCCTGCCGGCGTCGAGATGGAGCCCCGCAGCCGGAGCGCGGCCGGTGATCGCCGCACAGATGTCCGTGAAGTCGCCATAACGCTCGGTGCGGGCGCCCAGCACCGAGTTGGCAAAGACGATGGCATTGGATTCACCCCAAGCCACCTGGTCTCCGAACGCCGGCCGCTGTTCGAGTTGATAGGGAGCACACGTCCAGGTGGCACGCCCTCCCAGCGCCTCGTACGCCGCCACCAGTCGAGTCGCCTCCGCCGCATGCTCCGTGTCGCCACGGTGCAGTTCTGGGTGCAGGAGGTCGAGTGATGTCACGTTGAGGGTGGTCGGCACCGCAACCCGACCACCCTCCGCCACGAGTCGCTCGGCGAAGTCGAGACCGGCCATGCCGTGGAAGAGGCAGGAGTCGATGTGAGCGCCCGAGATGTCGAGCAGTTCCCTCGCGCCCAATGCCTCCGCCACCGCAACCAGGATCCTCATGGCGATCTGCTCGGCACCGGTCTCTTCCCCCGCCAGCATGGCCCGATCGGAGGGAGAGAGGGCGAGGCCGGACACGGTCAGGGGGTGATCAATTCGTCTGTGCTCACGACGGTGGCGAACTCGCCGTGGAGATTGGTCGCCGTGATCCGCGCCAGCTCGTCTGCACTGACGGGCGAGCCGTCTGGGGCCACCATGTCGTAGGTATGAGTGGCGTCGAGGGCGAACAACGTCGTGTAGCCGAGGTTGCCCGCCATGCGGGCCGTGGTCTCGCAGCACATGTTGGTCTGGATGCCGCACACCACGACCGTGTCGATGCTCCGTTCCTGCAGCCAGCCGTGCAGATCCGGCTCTCCGTAGAAGGCCGAGTTGACCGACTTGGTGACGAGGAGGTCCGACTCGCCGGTCAGAACATCTTGGAAGTCGTTCCCCTCCTGCCCCGGCCGCAACGGCGACTCGGGCTCAACCGAATCGTGGCGAACGAAGACGATCGGGCGACTATGCCTCCGCCACTCTCCGAGCAGCCTCGCCGTGTTGGCCTCCATATCGGGATTGTTGCGGCGGCCCCACCTGGCGTCACCGAAACCCTGCTGCACGTCCACCACCAGGAGAGCTGCGTTGTCTGGGATGTTCATGGACCGACGCTACCTCCTTTCAGCTGATCGATTGCAGCAGCCACAAAGCGGCCATGCCGACTGCGATCGTGGCCAGCACGTTCCTGGTTCGCCACGCCACCAGGGCTGCGACGATGCCCGCCAACATCCGCTCGTTCCACGGATCGAATACGAGCTCGGGATGGGTGAGGCTGGGTGTGATGAGCGCGGCCAGCACCGCCGCGGGTATCAGCCGCAAGGCTCTTCGGGCGAGGTCGGGAATCTCGTCGGCGCTGCGCTTGAGGAGTCCTATGAAGGAGTAGCGCAGCACCAGGGTCCCGGCCCCGGCAAGGCCCATCACCAGCCAGATCTCCCAGGGAGCGAACGACGTCATCGCCGCGACTCCGCGACAAGACCCGCCGCGATGCCGACCATCGCGGCCAGGGGAAGGCCGAGGTTGTATGCCAGCGGCTGGGCCGCAACTGCGGTCAAGCCACCGACAACCGCAGCAACAGACGTTGCCCTGTCGGTGATGGCGGGGAACAACAGCGCCACGAATACCAGTGGGATGGCGAAGTCGAGAGACCACTCGGGAGGGATGCCGGAGCCAACGACGACACCAACGATCGTCGATGACTGCCATGTGGTCCACAACGCCAGGGCCGCTCCGAAGTAGTAGGCCAGCTTGAGGTCCGGCGGCTCCTCGACCTCGCCGTAGCGGATGATCGAGGCTGCGAACGCTTGGTCCGTCAGTAGATATGGGGCGGCCAGCTTCTGCGGAACCGAGGCAGTAACGAAGTGCGGAGCGAGCGAGGCGCTGTACATCACGAAGCGCGAGTTGATGACAAGAACCGTGAGCGCGATCACCACGATGGCGGCGTCCCTACCGATGAGTTCGTAAGCCGCTAACTGGGAGGCTCCAGCGAATACGACCGGCGAGAACACGATGGCCTGCAGACTGCTCAATCCCGACTCAACCGCAGCGACACCGGCGATGACGCCAAATGGCACCACTCCGATGAGGATGGGAGCGATGGTGAGGACACCCGCTCTGAAGTTGTGGCGTCGCATGAAGCAGGGACCGTATCAGCGTTAAAGATCATGGGAGCGTGGGTAGCCTCGCCGCCATGGTCCGCCCCTCGCCACGACCCTGTCCGGCTTTCGAACTTCGCGAAAGAACATGACGCCGACACTTCCTCGACAGGTCACCGGACTCCGGCACCGCTACTTCGCGGCCGTTCGCGATCAGGCGGACGCCGACGCCCTCGCCCACAGTCTCACCACGACAAGCGGCGGGCAGCGCCGTCGACTCGTAATGGTTCTCGTCGTCTCAGCCGTATCGCTGGTGCTGATCCAGCTCGGGAAGAACGGCGCCGAGCCCGGCTGGCTGACCTCGCTGCTGCGAGGGATCGGTGCCGATGGGCTGGCCGCCGACGCCGAGGAAGCATTGCTCAGTTCCGACAATCAGCGCTTCAACCAGCTGGCGTTGTGGGCGGCCGTCCAGATCTCGGGCTACATCATCCTTCCCGTTCTCCTCGTCAAGCTCGTCCTTCGCGAGAAGTTCAGCTCATATGGGGTCACGGTTCCCCGACTCAGGGACAGCTCCATCTACGCGGTGGCGTTCATCGCGTTCGCCCCCATCGTGGTGCTGGCCTCCTTCACCCAGCCCTTCCAGGACCGCTATCCCTTCTACAACCTCTTCCCGGGCGAGAGCATCTGGCCATACCTCGCTGCCTGGTGGGTCCTCTACGCACTCCAGTTCGCAGCACTCGAGTGGTTCTTCAGGGGCTTCATGGTGCACGGCCTCAAGCCGGTGGTCGGATACTTGGCTGTGCCGATGATGGTGGTGCCCTACTTCCTCATCCACCTGCAGAAGCCTGCGCTCGAGGCCGCCGGCGCCATTCTTGCCGGCATGGCCCTTGGCACTCTGGCCCTCAAGACTCGGACCATCTGGTGGGGCGCTGCCCTTCACGTCACGGTGGCGATGACGATGGACCTCTCATCGCTGACGCAAAAGGGCCTGCTGTTCTGATGAGAACGCTCGAGGCCGCCGCAGTCGGAGCGGTGGGGGCGGGACTAGGCGCCGCCGTGGGGACTCCCTTCGATCTGACCGTCGCCGGAGCCATCATCGGTGGACTCAACGGCCTCGGAGCGGGGGCCACGGGCATATACGACTGGCGGTCGCCAAAGGGTCCGCTCGGCCTGGTGCTCGACTCCACCTGGGGCCTGCCCCTCGTCACCGCGGCGCTGGGGCTCCATATCGCCAACTTCGTGCTGCCGAACTCCGATTACCGACGGGACCTGTCGGAGCGGGCCGGCTACCACGTATACGGCGGCGGCGTCTACGCCCGCCGCGGGTTCGTTTGGACCGTCGGCAATGTCGTCAGCAATGCCAGGCCAGACGATGCACGCCGACTCAAGATGCTCGCTCGGCACGAGGGCCTCCACGTGTGGCAGCACCGGATCCTGGGCCCGCTGTACCCGCTCCTGTACCTCGTATGGATGGCCGCCGGCGGTTTGGCCGGCACCGCGGTGTGGGCATTTCGGCGGGGATCGTGGTGGAAGACCGTCGAGACGATCGCCTACTACGACAACCCATTCGAGACATGGGCATACCGCCGCGACGAAAGATGGCCCCACCCGTCGGCAGATCGATCCCTGTCCTGGGGAGGCAGCCACAACCAGAGCGTCGACTAGGCCTCTCTGTGGCTGGTCCGCCAGCTGCCGATGCCGATGAAGACACCGGCGACGGCGACAACGAAAGCCACCACCGCGGCCTGCTCTGCCCCCCAACGCAGAACCACTAGCCCTGCCGCCACCAACGACATCCCCGCTCCCACGATGATCACTTGCGAGGTGAAGCTCAGCGCTTCCCGCCACTTCGGCAGCAGGGCCGCCACCAGATAGGCGATCGGAGCGAACACGAGCGGGGTGTAGACCAACAGCAACGTCTGCTCATCGGTCACGATGGTGTCGCCAACGAGGCAGCTCCGCGAACCGACCTCCCCAGCGCAGGCCCCGAAGTTCGAGGAGTTGATGAGGAGGAACCCGGCGATGGCTGCGATCACCGCGCTGCGGCGCTCGCGATGGAATCGCGCTACTGCGGGCTCTTCTTCAGTCACCCAACTGGCTCGAAGCGAGCGGTGAAGTGACGCAGCCACTGTGGCTGCTCGGTGATGCGGTAGCCAACCAGTTCCCGAGCCGAGGATGCGACATCGATGATCACCTCGGCGACATAGTCGATGTGGCTCTGGGTGTAGGTGCGGCGCGGGATGGCCAGGCGGACAAGCTCCATCTTCGCCGGCTCCTCTGTGCCGTCTTCGAGGGTCTTGCCGAACATGACGGAGCCGATCTCCACGCCGCGGACTCCGCCGTTGCGGTAGAGCTCGATGGCCAACGCCTGTGCGGGATACTCGGCGATCGGGATGTGGGGCAGCAGCTTGGCCGCATTGAGGTAGACGGCATGTCCGCCGGCGGGCGAAACGATGGGGACGCCGGCCTTGGCGACCTTATCTGCGAGGTACTCCGTCGAGCGGATGCGATATCGCAGATACTCGGGATCTGTCACCTCGAGGAGGCCTTGCGCGATCGCCTCGAGGTCGTAGCCGGCGAGGCCGCCGTATGTCGTGAAGCCTTCCGTCAAGATGAGGAGGTTGCGGCAGTCTTTGGCCAGCTCGGCGTCGTTGAGCGCCACGAAGCCGCCGATGTTGGCCAGCCCGTCCTTCTTGGCCGACATCGTGCAGCCGTCGGCTAGCGAGAACATCTCCTTGGCAATGTCGCGGGGATGAACATCGGCGTAGCCGTCCTCTCGCAGCCTGATGAACCAGGCGTTCTCGGCAAAGCGGCAGGCGTCGAGGAAAAACGGGACCCCCGCTTCCGAACAGACTTCTTTCACCGCTCGCAGGTTCTCCATCGAAACGGGCTGGCCGCCTCCGGAGTTGTTGGTGACGGTGACCATCACGAATGGCACGCGATCGACACCAACGGCGTCGATCGTCGCCCGCAGGGCTTCGATGTCCATGTTGCCCTTGAACGGATGGTCGGCCTCGGGGTCGAGGCCCTCGGCGATCACCAGGTCCCTGGCCTCTGCACCCTGGTACTCGACGTTGGCTCGAGTCGTGTCGAAATGCGTGTTGTTCGGTACGACGTCGCCCTCGTCTACGGCGACCGAGAACAGGATGCGCTCGGCGGCGCGGCCTTGGTGCGTCGGGATGACTTCAGAGAAACTCGTTAGCTCCTCGACCACAGCGCGGAACTTGTGATAGGACCGACTGCCGGCATACGACTCGTCACCCATCATCATCCCCGCCCACTGCCGAGAAGACATAGCTCCTGTCCCCGAGTCCGTGAGAAGGTCGATGATGACCTCTTCCGCCCTCAGCCCGAACAAGTTGAATCCGGCTCGCACCAGCGCCGCCTCCCGCTGCGCCGCATCGGGCATGTCGATCGCCTCAGTGCTGTGAATCCGAAACGGCTCGATGATCGTGCGATAGGGCATGGGGGGCCTCCTCTCATCGAGCATAGGGCAACAGAAGAGGCCCCAGCTTTGGGCTTTGAGCCATGGGCTCTGAGCCGGACTGACGATTGACGATCGCCCAAGCCTGTGCAGCTTGCCCAAAGCCCAGAGCCCAAAGCCGCGACCGCAGGTCGCTCTAGACGCTCGTCAGTTGGTGATGGCTCGAGACCGACGCCACGCGGCGGGCTGTCTTGATCTCGGTGCGCCAGGCCAGCCAGAAGATGACACCAGCGGCGGCTCCGCCGAGGTGGGCCAGCGACGAGACGGAAGACCATCCACCAAGCTGGTACCACACGCCAACGAAGTTGAGGGCCAGGAAGATGGCGCCGAGTGACAGCGCGGACACTCGGATCCAGCGGGCGATGGCCAGGATCGGAGCGAAGACGAAGATGCGGAACGGAACCTTGGGGAAAGCAAGTGCGAAGACCGCCAAGAGGGCGGCGATGCCTCCGCTGGCTCCAACCAGAGGTATGGCCGGCAACGGATCGAGAGCCATGTGCGTGAGAGCCGCGGTAGCCATAGAGGCGGCCAAGATGACGACGGTCCGCCGGTGCCCGATGCGCTGCTCAACGGCCGAGCCGACAACGATCAGGAAGTAGAGGTTCACAAGAAGGTGGATGATTCCGCCGTGCAAGAAAAATGAGGTGACCAGCGTGAATCCCCCAGCGCGACCCGGCTCCGCAGGCACGAGACCGAAACGGGCAACTGCCTCTTCCAGTCCGTAGAGGTAGGCGGCGATCGTGGCTACGACCATCAAGAGACCCACGGTCCAGGTAGCGGGAGCGAACACAGGCCGTTGCCCATCCTCTCTCGCCGGAAGCCCGAACAGGGCTGCAGCCCATTGCCACGGCTTCGAAGGAGGAAGCGGAGCCCGCGACTGCAGCGATTGCACTTCGGCCGCTGTCAGGATCTCGCTTGCTCGCACCGGCAACTCGCCCTCGGGAAGGCGCGGCCGCCGCGGGAGCTGCCCCCACTCTCCCTCGTCGATCCAGGCGATGTGGCAGCGACGACACAGGTCGAGATCGACGACCCCAGCCTCGCCGGGCGCCTGAACGAGGGCCATGGCCTTGGCACAGGAAGGGCAGGACCTGCCGCTCGGCTGAGCCGATGCCGACTGGCGCCACAGGTCTGACGCGATGCCGCGGTCGAGCAACAGGCGCAGCGGACCCATCCCGACGGTCCGACCATGGTCCGATCGGCAATGCCAGGCCGCTCCGTTGACGGTGGCATCGTGACCGAGCGGAGAAGCGCACTCCGGGCAGAACAATTCCATCAAAGAGCCTTCGGAACGGCCACGCCGATTCTTGAGTCGTCAGACCAACAGGTAACTAGTCAGCAGCGCCTAGCCGGTGGACTCCTCGAGGCGGCCGATGGCTTCCTCGATGACGGCGAGACGAGCCGTACAGGTCTCGTCGACGACGGGTGGCACCAGCTCGATTATCCGTTTGGCAGCATCGGCAAAGGCAGACGCCGCACCCGATTCCGGCCGCGCTTCGATCACGGGGAGCCCGTCGTCGCCGCCTTCTACGACGAGAGGGTCCAGAGGAACCGAGCCGATGAGGGGCACACCCAACTCATCAGCGAGTTCCTGGCCACCACCCTGCCCAAAGAGGTTGTAGACCTTTCCATCGTCCGATGTGAAGCCGGCCATGTTCTCCACCACCCCAACCACTGGCATATAGGAGCGACGCGCCATGTCGGCAACGCGCGCCGCCACCTTCTGGGCAGCCTTCTGCGGTGTGGTCACGACCACCATCTCTGCCTGCGGCAACAGCCGGGCCAGGGCCATCTGGATGTCTCCAGTCCCCGGCGGCATGTCCAACACGAGGTAGTCGAGGTCGGATGGCCATTCGACGTCACGAAGGAACTGCTCGAGTGCCTTTGACAGCATCAAGCCCCTCCACATGAGGGCGGTGTTCTCGCTGTCGACCATCAAGCCGGTCGATACCAGGTGGATGCCGCTTGCCACCTGCGGAACGATCTTGCGATCGTCATTGGCCTCGAGGCGGCCCTCGGCCCCAAGCATGCGCGGGATCGAAAAGCCCCAGATGTCGGCGTCCAGCAAGCCAACGTTGAAACCGAGGAGCCGCAACCCAACCGCCAGGTTGACGCTCACAGACGACTTGCCAACTCCACCCTTGCCACTGCCGACTGCGATCACCCGAGTCATCGGATTGACCATGGTCGGGGCGGCGTCCTCTCTGGCCTTGAATCGGGCCTTGGACATGACCTCGGACCGTTGCGACTGGGTCATAGCCGTGACCTCGACGCGCACCGCGGCAACGCCCGGCATCGCTTCGAGTTTGCGGATCACATCACTCTCGATCTGATCCCTCATCGGACACGCAGCGATGGTCAGCGCTAGATGGACGATGACGGTGCCGTCCTCGTTGATGTCGATGGCGGGCACCATGCCGAGCTCGACTACATCTGCGCCGAGTTCAGGGTCAACTACGCCGCGCAGCGCCGATTCGATATCAGGTTTAGTGGGAACAACTGCCATCTGAGGCGCATTGTACGGGGGAGGGGTTCTAAGCCATTAGACAACTTCTGCCGATATAATCCCGCCCACACAAGGAGACGACAGCTTGATCACACTCACCGCACCAGCCGTGGACAAGGTCCGCGAACTCGTGGCCGCCGAAGAAGGCGATGCGGCGCTGCGCGTCGGCGTCAAGCCAGGTGGCTGCTCCGGCTACAAGTACGAGATGTTCTTCGACACCAACGTCGACGAGCTCGAAGACTTCGTCAAGGATTACGACGGCGTCAAGGTCGTCATCGACCGCGCCAGCGGTCAGCTGATCCAGGGCGCCGAGATCGACTTCGTTGAAGGCCTCCAGGGCACTGGCTTCAAGGTCAACAACCCCAACGTCACCAAGGCCTGCGGCTGCGGCCAGTCCTTCAACTAGCCGCCAGCTCTAGTTCGAACCCACCTCTTCGGAACTTCCTGTCGCGCCGCCCATGAGGCCGATCTCACGAAGCCACGGAATCGTGGCCTGCACCCCCGACTCCAACGTGTGGCGCGGTTGCCAGCCCAGCAGCCTCTTGGCCTTCGAGGAATCGATGGTCACGTATCGATTGACATGATCGAGATTGGCGTTTAGCTCTCTCAGGTAGGTCCCTTCCTTGGCGAAGGGCTTGGCAACGAGGCCACCGATCTTGGCGAGCGGGGTGGGGATGCCGAGATACCGCTCGTGGCCGGACAACCGCGACCATGCAGCCATGAACTGGCGCTGCGTAGGCGGAGGATCGATGACGCAGTTGAAGATCTCTCCCTCGGCAGCCGGATGGACCGCAGCGGTGGCGATGAGGTCGGCTACGTCGTCAACGAACGCGCAGTACATGGCGCCGGCTCCCTTGCCGATGAAGACCACCGGCTTGCGCTTCCCCCTCTTGTAGAACGAGGCTGCGAAGTAGTGGGCTCCCGGCCCGAATATGCCGGCCGGACGAATGATCGTGTAGCTGAGGCCGGTCTCCTCGGCGACCCGGCGCACGGCGTCTTCTGCTGCTGCCTTGGTGATGGCGTATGCCTGGTTGGACGGGCTCGGTGGCGTTTCCTCCGTGATGACAGCGCGCTGACCGATGCCGTAGACAGCGTTGCTGCTCACGTGGACAAGCCTCTCGA
>Ga0224508_10005314_pt1 | contig 10342 bp, 8 predicted proteins | sample SF_Jan12_sed_USG_4_FD_170157 | JGI IMG/M metagenome (GOLD analysis project Ga0224508, IMG submission 170157) | Sediment microbial communities from San Francisco Bay, California, United States - SF_Jan12_sed_USGS_21 | ecosystem: Environmental > Aquatic > Marine > Sediment | place: USA: California... | reverse complement strand
TGCTCGCAGCACTGGAACGCGGCGAAGCTTGCCTGGTTTTCCTGGGCGATTTGGTGCACAGTCAGGAAACCGAGGAATTGGAGGATATGGAGTCCTCCGTCTTCATACTTGATCTGTTTGCGATGCTGAAGCGCCGCTTTCCCAGGAATATTTTCTATATCCGCGGCAACCACGAAAGTTTTTCGCCTGACGTCGGCAAGGGTGGCGTGCCGCAGGGCGTGCTGTTGCGCAAACATTTGAAGAAACGGCGCGGCAAGGCCTATGTCAGCGAGATCGAGACGTTGTTCAGCGGGCTGGCATTCGTAATACAGGGCAAGGACTTCGCCGCCTGTCATGGCGCTCCGGTCCGCTCAAGGGTCGATCGCGATACGCTTGTCAATATCCGGCGCTATCCCGGCATCCAATATGAACTGGTATGGAACCGGTTGCGGCAGGGAAACCGTCCGGCCGGCTATGGCAAGGGAAGCGTCAGACGTTTCCGCCAGACGTTGGGCCTGTCCAAACACGCGCCGGTGATTGTCGGCCATACCCCGCTGTCGTCGGAAGAGGTCTCCTGGCTGGATATTGGGGGCATCGTCGGGCACCACGTTGTCTACTCCGCCCATACCCATCGCGTGGCCGCGATTGTCATGAGCGACGGGCGCATGACGCCGCTGGAATTCGTGCCTGAAGCGGCACTCGCATTCCTCAATGATGAGCTGAATGCCTAGCTGCCAGCTGCGCCGGGCGAAAAATTGTCCCACCCTGGCGCGGGGCATTTACAAGCCTGTTTGCCGTCTCTTTTTCTGCCCGGTGTTCCGCTCAGCCCATAAACATGCCGCGGAGCGTGAAATAGAACAGGGCGGCAAGAACCCCGCCGATCGGCAGGGTAATAATCCAGGACATGATGATGCCGCCAATCACGCGCAAATCCAGCGCTCCGATTCCGCGGGCCATGCCAACCCCGATAACCCCGCCGACGGCAATATGGGTGGTCGACACCGGCATTCCTGTTCGTGACGCCAGAACCACGGTCGCCGCCGCCGCCATGGTCGCGCAGAATCCGCGTGTCGGCGTCAGTTCCGTGATCTTGGTACCGATGGTCCGCATCACCTTGTAGCCGTATGTGGCAAGGCCGGCGACGATGCCAATCCCGCCGACCACCAATATCCAGAGCGGCAACTCGGATTTCTGAGCTACCTCGCCGCCCGATTCAACCAGGCCGACGACGGCCGCCATCGGGCCAACACCATTAGCGACGTCGTTGGAGCCGTGGGCAAAGGCCATGCCGCACGCCGTGAACAGCATCATTGGGACAAATACCTTCTCGACGCTGGCGTAGTGAAAATCCTTATCCGCCTCCTCATCGACTTTCACTCTCTGGATCAGGAGGTAGCCGATAAACGCGACACCCGCGCCGAACACCGTTGCAACCGCGAAGCTCGCGGGCACGCCAAGGTCGATCTTGAGGTGCTTCAATCCTTTGAACATCGTGACCAGGGAAATGATGAAGCCGACCAGGAACACATAAACCGGCCCCCAGCGTTTTGCCGCCAGGAAGGGTTGCGGTGCGTTGAGGATCAGTTTGCGGATACTCATCATCAAGACGAAGGATATCGCCCCGCCGAGGAGCGGCGACACCACCCAACTGGCGACGATCTGACTGATCTTTCCCCAGTTGACGGCTTCGATGCCGATCGCCGCGATGGCAAAACCGACCACCGCGCCGACGATCGAATGGGTCGTCGATACCGGCCAGCCCCGCATCGAGGCGAGCATCAACCAGACGGCCGCGGCCAGCAGGGCCGCAAGCATCCCGAACACAAGAATTTCAGGATTCTGCGTAATGGACGCAGGATCGATGATCCCCTTGCGGATGGTCTGGGTGACATGTCCGCCGGCAAGGGCCGCGCCAGCGAATTCGAAAACAGCAGCGATAATAATCGCCGTCGTGACCGTTATCGCGCCGGAGCCAACCGACGTGCCCATGACGTTGGCGACGTCGTTGGCGCCAATGCCCCATGTCATGTAAAGGCCAAAGATGACCGCCATGACGACAAACAGCGTGCCGTGCAGTTGAATAATTTCCATGATCCCGTTCCCCCAAAACTCAGCGGGCGAGCAACAGCCGCAAGCGATTTCCAACTTTTTCGGCGTAGTCCGCCAACTCTCCGATCATGCGGATCAGGTCGTACCAGAACACGACAGACACGGGATTCATCTTGTCCTCATGGACAAACAGGCTGCGCGCCAGTTCGAGGCCCATTTGGTCGGTATCGGACTCAATTTTGTTCAGCTGTTCGACCATCTCGATCACAGCCTCCGACTCCGGCCCGCGAAAACCGGTTTCCACCAGTTCATCCAGGCGCTCAATGATGCGGCTTGCCTGATCGCAGGCGTCGACACAACGCCGCACCATGATGAGCAGCGGCTGGTCCATTCCCTCCGCCACTTCCATTTTTCGCTCAACCAGCAGGCCGGCGATATCCTGGGCGGTATCGGCGATAGAGTCCTGGAGGTCGAGCACCTCAAGCAAGTCTCGTCGGTCGACGGGCATGAAGAGACTTTTGGGAAGATGCGCGCGCAACTCGTTCTTGATCGCGTCAGCCTCGTTCTCAAGCTCGAAGATCCGCTCCTTGACCGCCTCAACCTTTTTCTGGTCGCCCTTGCATAGAGCCTCGAACAGCTTCGTGACCTGCGCGGCGCATTTTCTTACGACGCGCATATGCTCCTGCATGGGTTTAAAGGGCGATCGCCCAAACAGGCTTGCAAATGGGGTGCTTCTGGCCATTGGCCAAATCTCCCGGGTTCGAACGTCTTTGCTTATTTACTCTTTCCGGAACGCCCTTTCTTGCGGCCGGAACCGCTCTTCGATTTCTTCTTCTTGTCGCTCTTCTTGTTTTTGGCCTTTAGCTTGTTCTTGGCTTTTTTCTTTTTTGATTTGGATTTGCCTTTTTTCTTTTCCTTGGCCGCTTTTTTCGCGATTTTCTTGCTCTTGGCCGCTTTAGCTTTGGCGCCTTTTTTCTTCTTGGTCTTTTGCTTGGGCTCGCCTGTCACGACAGCCACGGATGCGGTCTCGCTCGGCTCTTTCTCGTCTGCATCGCTCACCGGAGATTTGGTCTTAAGCGGCGATGCATCCCCGCTTGGTGTTTGCGCGGATCTGGCTGGCTGCTCTTTCGCGCCCGTATCGCTCACCGGAGATTTGGTCTTAGGCGGTGATGCATCCCCGCTTGGCGCTTGCACGGATCTGACCGGTGGCTCTTTCGCTCCCGTATCGCTCACCGGAGATTTGGGCTCAAGCGGTGATGCCTTCTCGCTTGGTGCTTGTGGTGTTTGCGCGGCCTCGCCCGGTGCCTTTGCGTTATGCATGCCGACTGCAGGGGATGGTTCCTCCGCCGGCTTATCCTCGCTTGACGCCTGCGAGGGCTTGACCGCCGCCGATCCACCTGTGTCGCCGGACCGCAGCGCAGTTTCGGGCGAGGACGTTCCGTTGAGCAACGCCTGCGCAGAGTCGATCAGCTGTTCCGCCCGTATTCTGCTGACCCCTGGCACGGTCGCCAACTGGTCCACCTTGGCTTCCGCGATATCCTCGACGCTGTTGTAACCTTTCGCGGCACAGGCAGACGCCAACGCTGCACCCACGCCCTTTAGCTCATCCAGCTTATGCATGCCGATCCCCTCCTTGAGTTCAACTATACTCCCCAATAGGGCTCCCGTAGGTCTCTCATCGATACGGATACCGCTCCAGGCGCACACGAGAGCCCGCGCGTCGCTGCAGTCGCGATAACCGTCAATCGAAACCTTCGTTTGTTGCGTAGGAACCGCCACCTTCTGGCGTATGGGCGTTTTCCCAGCTTGTTATGTTTAGTCAATGAAGGTCGCCGCCGCGATGATACAGATCAATTTTCGGCCTGAAATACGCGTCAGGGTCTGCGTATTTCCACCACTGCCTCCCGGGCGTGCTGCGGCAGCTAGTTCACCCTGGCCGGGACTAGCTGGTCACGACGGCGCATGGCCGCAAACCAGAGCTGGCCAATTGACTGCGAATTGACCCAAATCATTTCGAGTAGCCTGAAAACCTCCTAAAATTGTCAGGCTGGCAATAGTTGTTGCACCATCATTTCTGACGGCGGGCGCGACCGAGGCGATGCCGGTCAACGGCACACGGTTGACGCGACCGTGGAGATGTTGACGCGGGGAGCAGGAGGGGAAAGCTCGTGTCTGGCATCGGATCTTACTGGAATGACATCGCCAGCATATTTTTGGTCGATACGGCGCGCCTGCTCGAACCGGGTATGGTCGCGCGATTAGTGCTTCAAGTGTTTCTGTTCGGCTGTTCCGCCTTTTTTTCCGGTTCGGAAACCGCGCTGTTTTCCCTGTCGCGGCTGGACCTTCAGAAACTGCGTCGGGAACGTCATCCGAAATCGGAAACCCTCCACGCCCTGCTGGACGAGCCGCGGCGTCTGATTATCTCTATCCTGTGCGGCAACGAGTTGGTGAACATCGCCGCAACGGTCAATATGGCCGGTATCTTGATAGCGCTCTATGGGCCGGAACAAGCGGGCTGGATCAACATCATCGTCATGTTTCCTTTGCTCCTGCTGTTCGGGGAAGTTACGCCGAAAACAATCTCCGCGAGCAACCCCATCGGTATCAGCACCCGTATTGTAGCCTCGCCGTTGGCCCTGTGGAGCCGCATCATCACACCGTTAAGACGCACCGTTCGTATGGCCGCGGGCGGTATCACCACCTGGATTGTCGGGGGTGAGCAGGCGCCTGAAAATATTTTGCGGGTCGATGAGTTTCGGGCGGTTCTGGAAGACGTGGCCGAAGAAGGGGTGCTTGACGCGACCGAGCGGGTGCTCATCGACAATCTTTTGGAAGCCGGCGAGACGGAAATCGTCGAAATCATGACACCCAGAACCCGCATCAAATTTTTGGAAATCGAGACGCCTTTGCCGGAGATGTTCGAACAGTTCAAGGCATTCCAGCACCCCCGCGTCCCCATCTGCCATGGCCGCGCCGACAATTTTGTTGGCTTTCTGCATGCAGAGGACGTCCTCAAATGGACCATGGACGGCGTAGACTTGAATACGTTGCGCGTGGAAGACGTCATGCATGATCCGGTCGTGGTTCCGCCGACCAAAAACGTCGATGAGATGTTCGATTTTTTTCAGGCGAACAACGCCCGCGCAGCAATTGTTCTAAATGAGTTTGGCGGCGTCGATGGCCTCATCACCATGCGTGACATCATCAAGTTCATCTTCGGTGAAATCTCCGAAAGCGTGTCGAGCCAGGCCTATTACATGGAACATGATGACAATGTTTATGAGGTCCCTGGCGACATGAAACTGACGGACTTCAACGACCTCACCAATTTCGGCATTGAAGACCCTCGGATGACAACAATCGGTGGCGTAGTGTTTCGCCATCTCGACCGCCTGCCGCAGGCCAGCGACACGGTCGTGATCGACGGCTGCGCAGCGACCGTGCTGGCGATGAAGGGCCACCGTGTGGCCCATGTGCGCGTTGCCAAAATTTCGGATCCGACGGAAACACCGGCGCCGGAACCGGATGATCGAAAGGAGGCATGACAATGGATCCCTTCGTGGCCGTTCCAGTCATGATTGTCCTGCTTTTGCTGAAGGGCTTTTTCTCCGGTTCCGAGATCGCGCTGGTCAACGCTGACAAGATTAAGCTCCGCCACGCCGCCAAACAGGGGCATCGGGGCGCCGAATTGGCCTTGAAGTTGCTGCAGAAACCCGAAATCCTGCTGAGTACCACCCTTGTTGGCACGAACATTTCCACCATCGCCCTGACTACAGTCGGTACGCTTATGATGGTTGGCTGGTTCGGTCAGCGTGGCGACTTATATGCGTTCCTGGCCTACACGCCGGTGTTTCTGGTCTTGGGGGAAATCGTCCCGAAGAGCGTTTATCAGCAGAAAGCATCCGTTCTCACGCCGATTATCATCTTCCCGCTCAACTGGAGCGCCAAGCTGTTCTATCCGGTGATTTTCGTCTTTTCGCGGATCGCCCGTTTCTGTGCCCGGCTGGCGGGTGCAGGCAAATCGGAGCAGACGCTCTTTATCACCCGGGAGCAGTTCCGTACCCTTATAGACATGGCAGAACAAAGCGCTGCGCTGAGCGAGTCAAACCGCGGCCGTATCCGCCGTGTTATCCGCTTTGCAGACACCACCGTCGCCGAGGCGATGGTTCCAATAGCACAGGTTATTTCGCTGGACCGGGAGAAAATCGGCAAGAAGCGAACGCGTTCCGCCATAGAGCTGGTGCGCAAGCATGGTTTCAATCGCCTGCCCGTCTATGACAAGAACACATCCAACATCACTGGCATCGTCACCATGTCTACGTGGGAGATGCTGGCGGTTCATGCCAATGAAAAGCCGATGTCCGATATGATCAAGCCGGCATTCTATGTGGCTCCCAATCAAACCATTGATGGTTTGCTCCCGGAGCTTCGCAAACGCGAAGACCGCATGGCTATCGTCGTCGACGAGTTTGGCTCGGCCGTCGGCATGATCACGATGGAAGATATTGTCGAAGAGGTGCTGGGTGAAATCGACGTCGGATACGATTTCGAGGAATACCAGACCAAGAGACGGCACGAATTCACCCAGTTAGACGACGACGTCTATTTGATGGATTCCCGAGTTTCGATTTCGGAGGCTAACGAGATATTGGGAATTCATATGCCCGCAACCGAATTCCATACACTGGGCGGACTGGTGATGGGACGTTTACGGCGCATACCGCGTGAGGGAGACTATATCATCGAACTCGGCTACCGGCTGACCGTTGCCGAGGCGACGGAGAGGTCGTTAGCGAAGTTGAGAGTCGAACCCAATGCCGATGCGCAAACCGGCGACGCAGCGAGTAAGGCGAAGCAGCGCCAAGCAGTTCAGCAGGAGGGACCGGCTCAGCCAGCCAAGGCATGCGCGCCGAAGCCAGGCAAGAAAAAGTCTAAGAAAACGAAACGCTCGGCAAAGAAGGCGCCGGCGGACAAAAAGAGGAAATGATGGCCAAAAAATCGAAACAGCGAGCAAAGTCATCCGGGGCCACGACAGAGGCAAAGGAAGAACCTTCGGTATCGCCCGACGATACGTCGGCGCATCACGTCGAACGGATTGGCGCCGACATCAAAGCGACCAAGAGCAAACTCCCGAACAAAATTTATGAAAAGGAACTCGCCAAGCTTCAGATCGAACTGGTTAAGCTTCAGGAATGGGTCAAAGCGAAAGGACTCAAGGTCGTTGTTCTGTTCGAGGGCCGTGACGCGGCCGGTAAGGGCGGCACGATCAAGCGGATTACACAGTGCTTGAACCCCCGCGTCGCCCGTGTCGTCGCCCTCGGGACGCCAACCGAACGCGAAAAGACGCAATGGTATTTTCAGCGCTACGTGCCGCATCTGCCGGCTGCAGGCGAGATCGTGTTGTTTGATCGAAGCTGGTACAACAGAGCTGGTGTCGAGCACGTCATGGGTTTCTGCACGCATGAGGAATATGAGGAATTCATGCGCTCTTGCCCCGAATTCGAACGCATGCTTGTGCGCTCGGGGATCAAGCTCATCAAATATTGGTTTTCCGTCAGCGACGAGGAACAGGAACGTCGGTTTCAAAGCCGCATAACCGATCCCACCAAACGCTGGAAGCTGAGCCCGATGGATTTGGAATCACGCCGCTGCTGGGTCGAATATTCCAAGGCCAAAGATGTCATGTTTGCGCATACGGATATCAAGCAGGCGCCCTGGTATGTCGTAGAAGCTGACGTCAAGAAGCGCGCACGGCTGAATTGCATCAGGCATTTTCTCAGCCTGATCCCCTATGATGATTTGACGCCCGAACCGATTGAACTGCCGCCACGAACCGACTCCAGCAGCTATGTGCGTCCGCCGATGGAGGATCAGAACCTGGTGCCGGACCAGTATGAGGACGTCGAGAAAAAATAGACAGACGGTCGTGGCGCCCGCCAAGGTTGCGCTAACCAAATTCCTTGATCAGCTTTTTCGCCTTTTTGCGTTGCTTCTTGCACGTCTTGATCTTGGTATTCAGCTTTTTTCTTTTCTTTTTCGACTTTTCCGCCTTGTGCTGACTAATCAGCTTTCGCTGCTTTTTATTCAGCTTTTTCAAAACCTTCTGCAGAGCCTCGCGCTTTTTCGAGCGCTTCAGGCTGAGAGATTTGAACACATTACCTAACTTCATTTGACTGCCTCCCTATCGCAGCGACCGGCTGCACCGTTCCTGTTTGCATATCAGAAAAAACTTGCCATTTCGTATCATCAGCCTGCCGACATCTCTTCGAGGTCCTCCTCGTCGAGGCCAATCAGTTCTTCTGCTTCCATTTCCGCAACGTCCCGCGAACCAAACAGCGTTCTGGCGATGTCCGTCAGGTTCCATATGGCGTTACGGACATAGCTGTGATCGTTCATCAGCGAGGTGCCCATCACGGGCGTGATCCTTCCTTTGCGAATGAGCTTGTCCAGCGTGCCGTCGACGACGCTGCTTTCCTCGTCGATCGCGACGCGATAGATGTCGAGATCTATGATATTGCGATCGTCCTCGTCCTCTTGGCGCAACTCGTTGATGTCTCGAAGCAGCATCGCCAATTGAATCCTAAGCGCGTTATATTCGTGGCGGATGTCGTCGTCCTTGTCGACCATGTAGCGCGTAATATTTTTGCGCAGATGCTTGATGCTCTTCACGACCAGGACGATCTGCCGGCAAGTCTGGCGCAGGCCGAACAGCTGGTCGGAAAATTCCGTTGGGATGTCGCCTTGCGCGCGGCTGATGAATTCCAGGATACTGGCATAAAGCGCTTTGACTTTTCGCTCGTAGATTTCGTCGAGGTCAAAGTCGTGAATTTCGCGGTCATTGTTTATCAACTTCTCAAGATCATCGGCAGTCAGGATTTCAGTACGATGCAGATTGATGCCATGCGCAACGATCTCAAAGGCATTGTCATAGAGGTGAATCGTTTCGTTCCTGACCGCCTCCAGCAGAGTCTCGGGAAAATCCAGCACCGAGTCATTGAGATATTTTGGCTCGACCACATCGACGACCGGCGCCGGTATAACCCGCTCCAGAAAATTCACCAGCTGGGTCACAAAGGGGACCAGAACGGCGACGCCGATAACGTTAAATATGGTGTGAAACACGGCGAGCTTTAGCGTGTAGTCGTCGGCGCGGATGCCGACCGTATCCGCCGTCGTATCCACCGCCCACATGATTTGCTGAATGAGGGCGATGGCGATAATGCCGGTAATCACGTTGAAGATTAGATGGCCGGCGGCCAGCCTTTTGCCCTGGTAGTTCGAGCTCAAGGAGCCAATAATTGCGGTGATGGTGGTGCCGACATTGGCGCCAATAGCGAGCGCCAGCGCATTCTCGTAAGTTACCTGCTGTGCGGCAAGCGCGGTGATGATCAGCACCAGCGTGGCGTGTGAGGACTGCATGACGACGGTCGCAAACACGCCGATCCCGGCAAAGGCGAACAAGCCGGCATAGCCCGGCATCGCGAACTGCGTCAGATCGATGGTCGACCGGAAGGCCTCAAAGCCCTCCTTCATGTGGTGAATGCCGAGGAACAGAAACCCCAGTCCGGCGAGGATGTAGCCGATGCCCTTCATAGACCGGTTGTTCTGGAATACCAGAACGATGCCGAACACGAGCATCGGCATCGCATAGGCGGAGATCTTCACCTTGAGACCGAAGCCGGCGATAAGCCAGGCGCCGGTTGTGGTGCCGATATTGGCGCCGAAGATAATGCCGATCCCGGCGGCGAGCGCGATCAGCTCCGCGCTCAGGAATGAAATCGTAATGACTGAAACAAGGGAACTCGACTGCATGATCGTCGTCGTAACGATGCCGAAGGAAATCGATTTCCACAGCCGGTCTGTCGTGGTGCTCAGTAGCCTCTCGAGCAGCCCGCCGGTAAAGGCGCGGAAGCCTTCTTCAAGAAACAGCATCCCGAACAGGAAAATGGCGACGCCTGCCGATATCTGCTTGAAATCCGGACTGATCCAAAATCCATAGACCAGAATGATGAAGATGACGGGTAATAGTATTCGCCGGATCATGAATGCTGCTCGATTCTGTCACTCAATCGACGAGCTTGCGACGACAAAGCCTATCGGGCCAGACCGACGCACCCTCCCATTCCCGGCGCCTTGAGTTCATTTCCGGGGAACAACAAGGATCCCCTCAAACAGAAAACCGGAGAATATATTCTGGTAGCAGAGATGAAGACATGCGCGGAAACTCCGTGCCATGACCTATGTCAAGATCTTCTGGACGAGCTCAAACAATGGGACAGGCGCATGACGTACAGCCATCGGATACGCCTGGTGG
>Ga0224508_10005313_pt1 | contig 10343 bp, 15 predicted proteins | sample SF_Jan12_sed_USG_4_FD_170157 | JGI IMG/M metagenome (GOLD analysis project Ga0224508, IMG submission 170157) | Sediment microbial communities from San Francisco Bay, California, United States - SF_Jan12_sed_USGS_21 | ecosystem: Environmental > Aquatic > Marine > Sediment | place: USA... | reverse complement strand
CCCGTTGAAATCGTTTTCGGCGCGTCCGCGTGGAGTGTTGCGATTGATAAAACCACGACTAGCGAGGTCGTGAGCTGGAATCGTCGCAGAATCATGTAGTTTCTCCTTTTCTGGAATTGGTCAACATGAATTCGCTCGCCCCCTGATACGCCACAATATATAAAAACTTGTCGATGCGTGCTGGCTCACGGGAAAGATGGATACCTGAAGATACGAAGGAGCCCGACGATGAATGTGATTTTGCTGACCCTGCTGGTGCATGGTACGATTGCACAGAACAACGATCGCTGGAGTTTTGCCCATTCTGCTGGACGCAACGCCAAGCTTGGTGTTAATGCCAATGGCCACATTGACGAGGGACTCATCACGAATGAATAGCTGCGCAATTCGCTGGGCTACGGTTTCCTTTCCTTTGTTTATGAAGAAGACAAGACACAGAATAAACGCAGGAATCACTTTTATGACACGACAAATCTCCGTCGCGAGCGTCGTCACCACATGGTTTGCCGTCGCCTGCTTCACGCTTGCGCAGACAACGATCCTCGTCCCGGTCGGATCGATCCGATTCTCAATGCACTTGATGAAACTCAAGACGGGCAACTCTCGACCGCCGAGTCACGTGGTGCGACCAGTCAAACTCGAACAACACCTTCAATGGCTCGTCGTCAGGTAAACCGAGGTCGGCGTTTATCGAATTGTGGTCCTTAACCTCGATGAGCGTGCCGAGTGAAGCGAGGCAGGCTATTGATTGCGTTCGACTTCGATTCATTCTCCTCGAAAACTTGCCCGCCATAGTCGAGCGCCCTAACGATGAAGCCGAAACCTTCCTGGTCACCGATCTCAATGTGGCCGTAGCTTCGAACCCATTAAGCGATGGCCGGGTAGAACCGTTCGACCTGATTGTCTCCGTTACCTGTCAGGGGATTCGATTTGGACTTCTTAGACATGTTCTACTTACGGTTGGCAGTCATTGAAGCTGATATTCTATCGAGGATTTTTCCAACACGGTAGAATCAGATTCAGATGAGGCCGAGCGGTTGCAGCTAAGAACAGCAGGCATCAAGTCAAGGAGAAGGCCATGCCCATAAAAAAGATGAGAGAGCTTCTGGACGACAACGGCATCAGATACGTGACGTTCCAGCACTCGCCTGCCTATACAGCCCAGGAAATCGCTCAGTCGGCCCACATCTCAGGAAAGAATCTGGCGAAGACCGTCATGCTAAAAATCGACGACAAAATGGCGATGGCCGTGGTTCCTGCCTCGCACCAGGTAAACCTGGAATCGTTGAAGGACGCTGCAAGCGCAAGCAATATCGAACTCGCCAGCGAGCAGGAATTCAAGGGCATGTTTCCAGATTGTGAGGCCGGGGCAATGCCTCCATTTGGAAACCTCTACGGCATGAGCGTATTCGTGTCAGAGGCGCTAGCAGAAGACGAAGCAATTGTCTTCAACGCCGGAACGCACACTGAATTAGTCGGACTGGCTTATCGAGACTTTGAGCGACTCGTAAAACCGAAGTTGGGCGGCTTCTCGGCTAATTCGTGAGGTCGATTAGAAAAAGCGGGGCGAGAATCGTCGCAAAGCGGTAATATTGCACTATCCTTTGACTCGGTGCGCTGTATACTCCAAATGTCACGAACGTCGTGGCAGCAGAGATAGGATGCAAGTCTGAACGCTTTTGAGTTGTTCTTTTCTTCCCGCCCCATTCTGCGTAGCAGAGCTTCTCCGTAAGTTTCCGCTTCGTTTTTTGTGGCTCCATCTGCTTTCGTTTTCTGGCGACGGTTTGCGCACTACGAGTGCCGCCGTGTGCCATAGGTTCTTACATTGGAGAGCAGAAATGCCACAAGGTAAAATCAAGAGGTTGGTATCGGATCGAGGTTTTGGATTCATCGAAGGAGAACAGGGAGACGATCTGTTCTTCCATCACTCGGAGGTCCAAGGAGCGACCATCGAGGAACTGCGTGAAGGTCAGATGGTGGAATACGAAGTTGGGCAAGGCAAAAAAGGGCCGTGTGCAACTTTGATTCGGGTTCTCGTACAAACGGCGTAACTCGGCCAAATCCTGACGACAACTTCGGTGACAAATCACCAGCAGACGCCCCTGGATCGTTGATCCGGGGGCGTTTTTGTTGTTGGGTGGTTCAAAGCGCTCGTGGAATTCGAGAGAGTGAATCTCGGTTGTTGCGCCTCTTTGTAGAACTTAGCAATAAGGTATTCGCCTATGATGACCTCCAAAGCCCGTCACAACAAAAAAAGCCCTCGCCACAAAGAGAGGGCGAGGGCCTTGTATTCGTCGAGAACACTGAGACTCCGGCCATCGCAGACCGCCATCGACTTTGGTCAAGCACGGCCCTTCTCGGACCTAACCGCATCACAACTCCGCATTGCAAATGGGGGTGATGAACCAGTCAAACGCAGGACCAAGCCTCAAGCGAAACTGGACAGCAGTGGAACTCGCGCCTCGATATGGATTGCTCTAAAAAAGGGTTTCAAAAACAACACTCTTCGTTTTGCTCCATACACGCTCTCCTTCAAAAAGACACGGTACGAAAACGAGCATATGTAAAAAGGCTATTTTGAACGCTCTTCACCTATTAAACATGTCGTCAATTCGCTGGAAAGTCAATCAGTTTTCTTGGGACGATTTTAGGCTCGTTTGATCTGCCCAAAAGCCAATAACAAGTAACACGCCGATCATTTCCGCACTGCCTCGATTTTTGCTCCAGTTTCCACAATCCTCATTCTCAATGCTGAGTATCTCTTCCCCGTGATTTCTCGGTGAATCGCCATGCCTAGTGCCTTTTTGGTTCCGACAAGTATTACCAGCTTCTTGCCTCTCGTGACCGCTGTGTAGATCAGGTTTCGTTGCAGCATCAGATAGTGCTGCGTGTGTAGCGGGATCACGACGCAAGGAAACTCTGAGCCTTGGCTCTTGTGAATTGACAAAACATAAGCGAGTGCCAGTTCGTCCAGGTCACCAAAATCATACTCAACGGGCCGACCCTCAAAATAGACAGTCATCGTTTGTTCAATACGGTTGATCTTCTCGACAATCCCAAGGTCGCCGTTGAAAACGTCTCGGTCGTAATTGTTCTCGGTTTGGATGACCCGATCCCCAATGCGAAATGTCCAGCCAAATCGCTGTACATCGGGATCACCTTCACTTGGATTGATCGCCTCTTGCAATACTTGGTTCAGATTCCTGGCCCCCAAGAGAGAACGATTCATTGGCGTCAGCACTTGGATGTCGGACTTTGGGTCGAAGCCAAAGCGAGTGGGAATGCGCTCTTTCACCAAACGCACTACCATGTCCTGGATCGCCTCCGGTTCATCGGACTCAACGAAATAAAAGTCGGTCAGTGCTTCGGATGACGATAGTTTGGGCATTCGACCGTGGTTGATGTCGTAGGCGGCCGTGATGATTCGGCTCTCGCGGGCTTGTCGAAATATCTCGGTCAGGCGCACGACGGGGATCACTTTGGAACTAATGATGTCGGCCAATACGGAGCCAGGGCCAACCGAAGGAAGCTGATCTACATCTCCGACCAGGATGACGCACGCTTCATCGGGAATTGCCCGCAAGACTTGGTGGCCGAGCACAACATCCACCATCGATGTTTCATCTAATACAAACAGATCGCCGGTCAGTCGATGGTCCTGATTGCGTTTGAATTCTCCGGTGGCCGGATCGAATTCGAGCAAACGATGGATAGTCTTAGCTGTTCGCCCTGTCGTTTCGGCCAATCGCTTAGCAGCCCGGCCTGTTGGTGCGGACAACACGCATCTCAATTTCTTGGCCGAGAAGATTTCCAAGATACTGCGGACCAAGGTAGTCTTGCCTACTCCTGGTCCGCCCGTGATGACAAGCAACTTGTGATGGCACGCCTGACGGATTGCTTCCTGCTGCGCATCAGCCAACTGGATGTCCAATTTTTGCCCGACCCAGGCGATGGCTTTTTCTACATCGATACTTGGCAGGGGATGTGTTGCAGCCGAAGCAATCCGTTGAGCCGACTGTGCCAACCCAACTTCGGCCCGATAGAGGGCGGCGAGATAAAGCCAAGGCTTCCCCTCAACAGATTCACGAATCACGCTTCTATCTTGGACAACGACTCGCACGGCATCTTCGATGAACTTCTGTTCGATCTCGACCAGTTTGATCGCATGTTCAGCCACGCCCGATTCTGGATAGCCGCAGTGTCCATCGGAAGCCAAGTCTTGCAGCGTGTACTGTACGGCAGCCCTTGCCCGATACGGACTGTTACGATCAATGCCGAGCTTTGCCGCCAATTCGTCAGCAGTCTTGAACCCAATACCACGGATATCATTGGCCAGTTGGTACGGGTTCTCTTTGATTTTGGCGATCGCCTCGTGACCGTAAGTGCGGTAAATGCGAACGGCCCGTCCTGGCGTGATCCCATGCTCGGCTAGAAAGAGCATGATCTTACGAACCTCCTTTTGTTCTTGCCAGCTTTGGCGGATGCGTTTGAGTCGCTCGAAACCTATACCTTTGACGCTCAACAGCATGTCGGCATAGTTCTCGAAAATGTCGAGTGTGCGTTCCTTGTAGACCGAGACAATCTTGGCGGCGATTTTGGGACCAATACTGCGAACTGCCCCAGAGGCGAGGTACTTCTCAATTCCTGCGGCGGAAGCAGGATGTGTTGTCTTGAGTTCGTCGGCTTTGAACTGCTGCCCGTGCTGACGGTCGATCACCCAACGACCACTCGCTTCGACATGCTCACCCGCCGTGACCGAAGTCGTACTGCCGACAACGGAGACAAGATCATCACGTCCTTTGACCTTCACCCGCAGAACGGCAAAACCGTTCTCTGGATTATGGTAGGTAACTCGTTCGATAAATCCGTTTAGAGTTTCGGGCATCTTCAATCGTTCATGCCAACCCTTCCGTCGTATTGTTCGAATACGGTCTTCACATGCAGGGTCAACATTGCGGCCAACGCCTGATCATCGGACGATAGCGCTGTGTATGGATCAAGCTCCCCACTGCGAGCGGACAATTTGATAGCGACCAGAACGTGTTGTACATCACCGGGATGATTCGTTGGTTCTTTGAGTTTGATGGGCAAATCGAATAACACGTCTGACAGAGACAGATCAACCGTTGCCTGTCCCGATGAGGAAACGGAAATGCCGGGCACGATCTGTTGTTCCTGTTTCATTTTGACCAGCGCTGCCGCCTATTTTTCGACCGGAGCGTCTGAATCTTTACCCCACTGGGACCAACCACGCACAAACACTTTGACTTTTGGGTAACCGGCCAATTCCAATGCGAAAGCCTCGACCGAGGCTCGTCCACCGGATTGTCAGTAACACACCGCCGTTTCGGCTGGCAAGATTCCTTGCTTCCGAAAAAGTGAATTCAACTGCTGTGTTGTTTTGAAACGTCCATCTTCGGACAACAAGTGAGTCCACTCCAAGTGGATCGAGTCGGGAATTCTTCCATCTGCAAACTCGCCATCGCTACGGGTATCAACGACTTTGACGTTCTCTGTGTCGAGCGACTTCTTAACGGAATCAATTTCGGCCAGCCGATCCGCCTGAAATTGTGGCTCAAATCTTGAAGGACTGATGTCAGGTGTTGAACTTTCCACTGGTCGATCCTTCTTCGTCCACCATTCCCAACCACCGTTCAGCAGTGAAGCGTTTTTTACGCCAACGTATTTGAGCAACCACCAGATGCGGGCGCTATCTGAGACTTTGCTGCCGTACACAATTACATGAGTGTCGCTAGTGACCCCCAGCGAGCCAACTCTCTTTGCCCAGCCTTCAGCATCATGCAGGCCATTTTCTGCAACAGCCAAGTTCTTCCAGTCGCCAGATTCAACACGGACTGCACCAGGAATGTGAGCTTTTGCATATTCGATTTGAGAACGAACATCGAGAACTCGCAGAGTCTTGTCGTTCAGTTTCTTTTGGAGTTGATCCGGTTCGATCAGAAGTGATGCGTTTCGCTCCGTTTCCTTTGCGTTGTCCTTGTCGACAGCAAGGACTGTCATTGCGCAAATTAACAGAGTGCCGGTTAATATATGCAGCTTCGCTTTGTCTTTTATGGCCACAGTTAGTTTCCTTGTTGGATGGAGTGACGACATACATCACGACAGTCCGCATTTTCATCGAGATGCAATCGACGGACAAGCTGCGTGCAGAATTCAGCACCGCACCATTTTCCAAATACATGCCACCAGATCGCCGTAAACCGAGCATGCTTGTCAGTAAACAGCAAGCCTTACGCTTCGTCCCACCATTTCCTCAGCAGGTCACGGCTCAGCAGCAATTGTTCTTTGTACGGAGTAAACACTTCCAGGGTAATCGTGCCATCGTATCCCGTGGCCTTCAGTTGCCGGATGTGTTCCGGCCAATCGGTTGACCCGCATGGCGTTGCCCCAAGCGACAAATGCTGATCGGCTTTACCGTTGTTGTCAGAAAGAGGGACATGTGCCAGCTTGTGTCCCAAACGGGCAAGGTATTCGTTCCAGCAATCGGCTTGTCTTTCCACTTTGGCATGACCACTGTCTAGATGAAATCTCAAGAGTGGAACACGTTCCATGATTGCCACAAAGTTATCTAGTTGATCTGGCCCGCCGCTTGGTACATGTTCCAAGACAATCGTCAAATTGAATTCCGCAGCTTCTTTGCAAAGTGGTGCCAGAACTTCGACATGCCAATCGACAGTCTGTTCAGCCGTAAAGAACCTTGGTGGCCTTGAGTAATGCAAGTTCATGATCGTTGCGCCAATTTCGTGGCTTGTCTGAATACATCGGCGAAACTCATCAAGGCACGCTTCTCTAAGGCGAGCAAATGGCGATCCAATTGGAAGATAATACGCTGTGTGACCAACCACACCCAAATTGTTGCGTTGCAAACTTGATTTGATGGCGGCGGTATCGATCTGGTCAGTGCCAGCGGCGGGCGGTTCAAACGTAAAGTCCACGAACTCAAATCCGTTTTGCCGATCCATTCAATTTCTTCGAGTGGATTGCGACCGGGATGGTTCATAACGCCAGTTTGCATTTGATGGCCTCGTTGAGACTTGCGGTTTTTGATCCCCTCAGTTTTGCGTTTTGCGAGAGATTATCCAAGATGGCAGAGAATCGCCTAAGAGTTGATCGTAAATTTGGTATGCTCGGGTATCACTTCGCGGGCAACGTCTGAACAAACAAGAGAGCACGCCCAATCCACTTCTTCAACTCCTCGTCTTCATCCACGCCTTCCGGCTCGATCATCACCCAGCCCTTCATCGACCGGCCCGTGATGTCAAACTCAACGACGGACGGTTCGGCCAATGCTCCTCTGTAGGAGTCAAGACCGATCCGCACGATCAGGTTTTCTTTCCAGACTCCGACGAGCATGTTGCCATTGAGCAGGAAGCCAACGCCGCCGAACATTTTCTTCTCTTCGATTCGAGTTTGTCGTTCGAGCATTTCGCGAATACGCGCGGCAAGTGTTTCGTCGTAAGCCATTGTTTGTTCCATGTGTGAAAGAGACTACACATTGTAGTCAGAAAACCCCGCCGCCAAAGACAGCGGGGTTGGGTCTCACTTCGTCCCATGCTTGGTAGAATCTACAAGCGTCAAGAAGCTATTCAAGGAGCATTCCCGTGAAACGATTGCTCATTCCCAAAGAGGAATTCAAATGAGCCAACACTACACGCACTTTGTCGATCTCGCCAAGGAAGTCGAGCCGCCCGAAGATGGCATCCTGACTCGTACGCTATTCAATGACGACGATGTAAAAGCAGTGATCTTTGGGTTCGGCCAAGGTGAAGAATTGTCTGAACATACGGCATCGATGCCCGCCATGCTGCATTTCATCCAAGGCGAAGCAACTTTGACTCTGGGCGATGATATCGTCGAGGCACATTCGGGCACCGGGTCCACATGCCTGCGAATTTGAAACACAGCGTAAAGACAGCAACGCCGGTACGAGGTACCCTTTCGGAATTGCATCCTTGTAACCACCTGAGACAACAAATCTTGCCACAATGGACAGGCCCGAAATTTATGCAAAATCTTGTTGGTAAAGCTGCATTTGGTTTTGAATTGCCGAATATCAATGGACAATTGCGGGAATCCGATGACTTCGCGGGACGCTGGCTGCTGCTGGTGTTTCACCGGCACTTGGGATGACTGCCTTGTCACGAGCACCTGTCGCAGTTGCGACAGCAGGAAGCTGAGTTCGAACAGCTTGGAGTGCAGATCGTTATTGTCACATTTCAGTCCGGTCCAATGGCAGAAGCCTATGTTCGCGAATCGAAGCTAAGCTGGCCGCTGCTTATTGACGACTCACTGCAACTCTACAAAAGCTACGGCATGGAACGGGGCCGCTGGCAAGACATCTTTGGCTTGGAATCGATCGCCTCTTACGCCAAACTTATGATGCGTGGCCGCAAGCCGCGTATGCCGGCCGGTGATCCTTATCAACTAGGCGGTGACGTACTGATCGATCCGCGAGGGATCGTGCGACTTCACCACGTCGGTAACGGTCCCGCCGACCGCCCCTCGGTCGAATCCATCTTGAAAATCGTCCGTGACGCAGATCAGCAGAGCTGATAAAGATCACCCCATCATGCGTTGCATGGACTCGTTAATCCCGTGCACCAAGGACACGCCAGCGGAACGTCCACGACAATGCACTTGCTAATGACATCCCACGAACCACACTATTCTGAAGACATAAATTCGGCACGTGCGTCCACAACTCACACCACGCGATCACCGAGGAGAAAAGTCATGCCGTGTTACATCACGTTTTCGATGCTAACAGGAACAGTATTTGTTCTCTGTACCGGGCTTACGACCGCTGCGATTAGCCAACAGATCGACTCGATAGCCAAATTGCCTATTAACGCCGAAAAGCTGATGGAAGATCATCCATTGCGTCGATACGGTCGTGGTTTCCCTGGAACGATTCGCAACAGATTGTCTATCGATCAGATTCGCGATTCTATCGGGCAACATGACAACGAGATCGTCGCCGATCTTTCAAAGGTTGCCCAAACACTGGATGGTCAGCGGCTCGATCCCGACCGCATTTACGGCAGCTTGGCTTGCGGTCCGTACCCGTTTGAGGCGTCGGAAGCAGAGTTCGCTTATCCGCGCTTTCGTCGCGAGAGTCCCATCAGCCACGGTGTTGGGCTCGTGGACGTGGGCTACTTTCTGCCAGAGAAAACGAACAGCGAGGGATGGACGGACGCGGGACAGGTCGCCATTCGTATCAAATTGCTCCACGAGCAACCGGGGCGGGATCTGGACTTGGGAGTCTACGACACATTTTGCATGTTCTGGCAGTCAGGTGAAGACGAGTTTGAGTTGTTGCCATCCATTGTGGAAGGTCCGATGGTCAACCTCGTGACAAGCGACCGTCCGAGCCGTTGCGTGATTTCGCTCGTGACCAGCCAAGCTGTTGTGGCCCATGTAACACTCAACGATGGCCGCTGCTTCCGTTCACGTACGCGAAGAAAGCGCCATGAAATTCTGTTGACCGGCCTACGGCCAAACAAGAGATATCAGTACCGCGTAACGATTGGAGAGAACACGACTCGACCCTACGAACTGCACACCGCTCCTCAACCGGGTGAAACGGGATTCCGGTTTGCATATGGAGGGGATAGCCGAGAAGGCGCGGGATTTGGTCTGGAGTCACACATGGGCTGTAACTACCTTGACCTGAACCGTCTTGCATCTATGGCCTACCACCAGGATTGTCGGTTTCTCTTGCAAGGCGGGGATCTGGTCAATGGTTACACTACCCGCCCAGAAGACTATCGCACGCAATTCTACGGCTGGAAACACGCCATGATGGGTTTCTTACATGAAAGGCCCGCGTTTCCCGCGATGGGTAACCACGAGTGTTTAATCTACAACTTCGACGACGGTAGCAAGTATGGGATCAGCGTCGACATGTGGCCTTATAAAAACAGAAGCTCCGAATCCATTTTCGCCAAAGAGTTGGTGCTTCCTACGAACGGTCCTCAACAGTCGAATCCCGCTCGTCCCTCGTACCGTGAAAACGTCTATTCGTTTCAATACGGGTGCGTGCTCTGCATTGCCATAAACAACAACTATTGGATCTCCTACGCGGCCGATCAGTACGGTGGGTCGCCGGAAGGATATATCCTCCAAGACCAGTTGGACTGGGTCAACGGCGAATTGCTTCGTGCTGACGACGACCCCGCGGTGAAGTATGTTGTGGTCTACATGCAGGAGCCGATGCTGCCCAATGGTGGACACATCCAGGACGCAATGTGGTACCTGGGCAACAACAATATACGAGCACACACCTGGAACGGAAGGAAACTGCAAAAGGCAGAAAAGGGCAT
>Ga0224508_10005312_pt1 | contig 10343 bp, 10 predicted proteins | sample SF_Jan12_sed_USG_4_FD_170157 | JGI IMG/M metagenome (GOLD analysis project Ga0224508, IMG submission 170157) | Sediment microbial communities from San Francisco Bay, California, United States - SF_Jan12_sed_USGS_21 | ecosystem: Environmental > Aquatic > Marine > Sediment | place: USA... | reverse complement strand
CGCTTATGCCGAGCGCTTTCAACTTATCGACATCGGTCTGGTTTGTGAGATCAGGTCGCGCGGTGAGCGCAAACTCGAGAAGGGCTTGGGTTCGCTCATCAACCCTCGCCTGGGTATAGTCGTCAGCGACCTGCCACGCCGTGCTCGGGTCCACCCCTGCCTCTACCATCATCGAAACATGATGTTGAACGCAATAGTCACAGTTGTTTGCAGCGGATACCGCGGCGCCAATCATTTCCTTGGTGGCCCGCGTCAACTCGCTGGTATCGAGCATCACCGCCTGATAGCGCCGGTTCTCCATGGTTTGAACTTTTGGCCATAGACTGAGTATGCGCTCCGTGGAGTAGTTTGCCCCGTTAGCCTTGCGGCTACTCTCGTAGTTCTTCTTTACGATGCCCTCGGCCTCGTCATCGCTGATAGTCTTTATGTATGGCACAGCCACTTACCTCTAGTCAGGATTTCCGTCTTTAAGTTGGGGGAAGATAGGTCGGCAACTCCTGTTTCAATCTGCGAATGTGCTCAGGTCCGATACCACAACAGCCCCCGATGACTTGAACGCCTTGCGTCACCCAAGTTTTTGCGACTTCGATCAGCTCGTCCGGAGGAATGATGTCCACAAACTGCCAGTTGGGCATTTTGAAATAGCCGGAATTAGGATAAGCCCCGATCGGGCCTGACCAGTGTTGACGCACAAGCTCAATACCCGGTGCAGTGTCGTGAACTTCACTGTGCATGACGTTAATCAGACCGGCGCCGAGGTCTGTGACCGCACTCACAACATCTTTGAAGTCTCTTTCCGGATAATCGAAGGTCGCTAGTCCATCAGAATCTCGCGAGCGCTTACAACTTACCCCCACCCACACTGGTAATCCAGTCTGCACCGCTGCCTGCACCGCGGGGCGAGCGCTCTCTGGGCGCTGCAACATCTCAAGTGCAATCAGGTCGACACCCGCCTCGGCCAAGAGGTTGGCTTGTTCTGTAAACGTCGAACGCAAAGTTTCAGGATTGAACCACTCGGGATCTTCTGGACGAGCCATAAAGCTAGACATTGAACCCGCGATGGCCACCGGTCGATCGGCAACAGCATCCCGTGCCTGCAAAGCCAGTTCCACCGCTTCACGGTTAAGCGCTTCGACCCGATCACCATAGCCAATGGGGTCTAGCAGGTGTCGGCCGGTGGAGAAGGTGTTAGTGATCACAACATCGGCTCCAGCGCGGATGTAATCCTCATGGACTTCACGCACCACATGACCGTATTCGAACAATGCCTGTACACTCCAGGCGAACTCGTGCATTGGCACGCCGCGCGCTTCGAGCTCGGTGCCAGTGGCACCATCGATAATGACGACTTCGTCGCGCTCGATGCGTTGGTGAAGCCAATTTGGACCTGAAGCAATTTTCGCTGGTGTCATAGCGACACTATATCACCGGCAATACGATTGTTCCGGACGTCATTCGACTTTTGCATCGGGTAAGAATAGAGTCAAATGTGTTACACAAACAGCTCACCCTGAACTTCTTTGTGTGGTGTCCCAAGCGGTGCTTACGATCAGGTCCCACATGTCGCCGATAAATAACATCCATGAGCTCAATGGGTTACGAAATAGAACCCATACGTTTCACGATCGTATTGATGCAGGCAAAAAATTAGCTGAAATGCTGTCGAGCTATAGTGGCAGCGACGCGTTGATCCTTGGGATTCCAGCTGGGGGCGTACCTGTGGCCGTGGAGATTGCCAGCAGACTTTGTCTTCCCTTGCATCTCGCTGTGATCAGTAAAATCTTGCTTCCATGGACCACGGAGGCGGGCTATGGCGCAGTCGCTTTTGATGGTAGCGTTTGGATTAATGAACAATTGGTATCGCGTTTTGGCTTGACCTCGGAGGACATAGAGAAGACCACACAAACGGCAAAGCTTAAGGTCACACAACGTGTTAGACAGCTTCATGTGACACTGCCTGATCTAGGTGGACGGTCAGTCATCGTGGTGGATGATGGACTCGCCGCCGGATCGACGATGCGCGTGGCAATATCTGCAATACGCAATAAAGACGCTGGACAAATTATAGTTGCCGTACCCACGGGAAGCAGCCGATCCGTTCAACAGATCGCCAACATGGCCGAAGCACTATATTGCGCTAATATTCGAACGGGACTCAGCTTTGCTGTCGCCGATGCTTATGAACGCTGGTCTGATGTGGATCAAGAAGAAGTTGTTGCCCTGCTCAACAAGTTTGGTAAATGAGGGAAGTGCCAACGACTCCGCTCGCCTCAGAGAATATCCCTCCTTTTGAGCCAGGCGCGCAACCACGAGATTCTATTGTAATCCGGCGTGGCAACGGTTTCGGCTTTACGGTACATGTCTAGGGCTAAGTTTTTGTATCCACTCTTGCGTGGATCAAGGGCACCGGCGTTCTGGTACAGCAGGGCATAGTCACGGGCCATCAATGAATAAGCATATGCATTGTCAGGATTGAACTCCACTGCTTTGCTCGACGCAATGATTGACTCATCGTAATTGCCTAGGCGATAGTGCAATAAGCCAATAAAACTATGTCCAAAGGCATCGTCCGGTCTTTTGTCGACGTAGATCTCGATGTCTTGTAGTGCGGTCTCATACTGAAAGAACGAATTTACGTTGTAGATGGCGGAGTATTTATAAGGCTCAGCCGCGTTCTGATTGAGCGTTTTCGCTTTCTCAAGCAGCGGGTGTATATGATTAGCTCGGCGACCCGTGATGACGTTAAGCCGAGCGAGTTCCATCACCACTTGGTACTCGTCCGGATTGTCGCGGTATATCCGCTCTAGTGTGGCAATCCGCTCGGCAATTTCCTCATCACGTTCGCAGGAGTACAGATCCTCACCTTCCAATGGCAAGTCCTTTCCAGTGGATTGGCGCACGTCCGACAGCAGCTCTACATAAGGATAGTTGCCTTGTTCCACCATCCAATGAGGATTGGATGCCATCACTACTAAGCGGCGTTGGTGAACGATATCGAACTTCCAACCTTGCGCCGTGTTGCAAAACAAAAATGGCGCATTATTCCACCCTTTGATATTGCCGAAGTAGATTGCGGCATGATCGTCATCCTGCAAGACCTGATAGTCTGCATTTTGCCAGTGACCAAGCGCGGCTTTGGTTCGGTTGTCGGGATTGTTCTGATCTCCCATAGCGAGTTTGGTCATTTCGGTATAGATATCGGCCTCAATATCCACACCTTTGCCAGACCATTTGGTCAACATCGTCCGCCATGCCTCGTCAGGCGATGCTGCACCGGGCGAGCGACCATCAGTGGAGAATGCAGTGGACGTCTGCCTATTGTCCTGGTAGCTGGCCAGGCGTCGCGTCGCACCACCGCCGCCTGCCAGCAGTTCACGGTCGAGCTCCGTGATCATCCCCGGCGTGTATTCATCCTGGTGTTTGATTTGGGCACGGCGTTCGATCTCTTCCATCACCGCGATCAATCCGGTGCCGATATCGCCCCTCAGGTAATACGGTCTGAGCTGGAGGTCTTCGATGTAACCAGTAAACGTGTCTGTGAATACATCTTCAAGTTCATAGCCGACCTCCAGCTTAACCTGACTTTCCTCATTGACCAGCAGCAACAGCAAACCTCGACCTTCCTGGTCTTTACCAATGTCCCAACCGTTGACAATGTCGACGGCAAGCTCTTCGATGCTGATGTGCGATCGCATATCAGGCAAACTTACGATCACGGACTCGATATGAAACTCTCCGGAGATGCGACGAAGATACTGGTGTGCACCTTCTTGGTAGTGCGTCAGGATATTTGCGTAGTCAAAGAGGTAATGATTCGCTCGCGGGCGTTTTTCCAAAGTAAAGGGTGAAAGGACCGAGGGATCCGCGTCGGTACCCAATTGCCTCAACAGCGCCTTGGTAATGATCGACACACCGATTAGCACCACCAGCAGCACAACTGTGAAACGGAGTATCCGCATAACTCACTAGTCACTGCGCCCGAACGGATCTTTCAACCCTTCCAATGCCCTAGTCTCAGCTTGGAAGTAAGGCTTAGATTCGAACCCAAGCAAATCCGCAATGATATTGGACGGGAACCTGAGCAGCCTCGTGTTGTAGTGCCGAGAAAATTCGTTGAAGTTTCGCCGCTCAATAGCGATACGGTTTTCAGTACCTTCGATCTGATCCTGTAGCGTTAGAAAATTCTGACTCGCCTTGAGGTCTGGATAGTTTTCCACTATTGCAAACAAGCGCGCAAGCGTCGATTGAACCCGTCCTTGCGCGGTCTCAACTGCCTTGAGCTGTTCCACTGTGTCAGGTGGCCTACCACCGAGTGCGTCACTCGCCCCCAAAGCATTGGCCCGTGCCTCGGTCAAAGCAGTCAGTGTGTCGCGTTCATGCTCCATATAAGTCTTGACTCCGTCGATTAATACGGGAACCAGATCGAGGCGCCGTTGATAGACATTTTCCACCTGTGCCCAGCCCGCATTTACTTTTTCTCGCGACCCCACAAGACCGTTGTAAATCAATAGTGCGCTGACACCGATCAACGCCAAAATCACGAGAATCGCGATTGTCAGCGATAAAGTGGCAGTTTTACTCATAGTCGTTCTCCTTTCAGCATTCAGTTCTCTCAGATCGATGATTCGGGCGTCGGGCTCATCCCCCTTCTGCATACTGGTTTCAGTGTGAATTCCCACATCATCGCTTTGTTGAAACCAGATCGAGCCACCCCCTAACCCAATCAGGAAAAACGCACCGCAAATCGCAAACAATAGAATGAGCCGGCGTCTAGTCGAGTCGGTAGTCCGGTGCAGTTGTTGGACAAACTGTTTGTCCCGAGTTTGTTGCGCCTTAATGGATTCACCGAGGCGCTGCGCCTGTTCCGATGTGATCTTCCCTTGTTCCAGCATTCGCGCTACACGCGACTCGTCTGAGATCTGTTTCTCCACTCGACCCGCCCTCTCAAATTGCATCGATCATCCGCGTTCCTTGTTTCGGGGAAATACGCCCTGCTTCGATGTCCTCCAGAATATTCTGTTTGCGCTGTTCGTCTTTGCGCTGCCCTACACGCATCTTCTCGATCAATTTGTCCAACCGACTGCGCACGGTGGGATAGGAGACACCAAGCAGTTCTGCCATCTGCTTGAGGCTGCCACTGGCCAGTACAAAGAGTTCCACGAACTTCTGGTCTTCCGGCGCTAAGCGGTACAATCTTGGGGTATAAAAGTGGCCCTCATAGGAGAGCCCACACTCCTCGCAGGTGAGCTTTGTCACACGCATGCTGCTTGCGCAGTACGAGCATGTATTGGGAACATCCAAACCTGACCCCGAAATTCTTTAATAATATTAAATAATATAGTTACTACTCTTTAATAATAGTAATAAATTCGCAGATTGCAAGTGATTTCGTTGATTTTCAACCCGGGGGGCTCGCATTAAGTCGACCGCCCCTGTCTAAAAGCTGGGGAAACAGGCCAAAAGAGGATGCAGGCAACGCGCCTTGAGAATCGTTCTGCCGGTGCTCTGCTACGAAGGTCGGATCCCGAGCATCGCTTACCGGCGACTATGGCTATTCTGTTCAGTCACCCGAGTGCTGAATGCAAGCCAGCGACCACACGGGGGCATCAGTAGCGAATCATTGTTTGCCCATGGTACGACACGACTAGTCCTGAAATTATAAGCAACACCCCGCTCACCTTACCGACTACTTGACCGAATGGAGCTACCTTCTCAAGCAATACGAGGACGGCGATGGCTGCGACCCAAACAAGATTCATCACGCCGCCGAAGAACAGCAGCCCCATCAGGAACCAGCAACAGCCAACGCAGTACGCGCCATGTTCCATTCCCATCATCAGCGCGCCTGCGTTGCCTCGACGCCAGCGTCTAGTGATGAACTCAAGTGGTGAACGGCAACGCTTAAGACAGGCATGTTTCAGTGGCGTCAGCTGATAAACGCCGGCACTTACCAGCAGTAAGCCGCCCAAGACCGGACTGGTGCTCACCATCATTGGAGAAAGCAGAGCTGCCTGATCGAACATCCATTGCAAGATCGTGGCGATAAAGCTAAAGCCGGTCCAAGCGACAAGGTACCCGGCGATGAACATGGTAGTGGGTGCAAAGGTATGACCGCGTTCACGCTGCTTGCGACTTACCATAGCAAACAACAAAATCATCGGTGCGGCACTTGGAACCATCATGCCAATCATCATCACCGACCACATTAGCAATAGGAGCACAAAGTCCAACATGCTCCATGACTTGACCTGAGCCATACTCACGGCGTTATCCATAGTCATGGGCATATTGCTCATGTCTGCCGCCATATCGACTAGATACAGCCATGCAAGCCCGGTGATGACCACCAGACTGACAAGAACAATCACCCGATCGCGCTTTAAGAGCTGTTCCAGCGCCTCCGTACCCGTCATCACACCATTAACAAGCCAGAGTCAGTCGATAACACCTTCTGGGCCGTACTGGGCATACCACATCGATCCGCACCAGTTGTTATTCTCATATGTGAACTTGTTCATTCCCTTAAAACGGCCGCTTGACATTTCAGCAACTCGAAACTCAAATCCTTTGGGTAAGACGATTTGTGCGTGGTGCTCAGCCCCAGTCACTGGATTGCGGATGGGCTCGGCGCACATCCCCAAATTGGCCTTCATCATGCGCATCGCCACCAACGCGGGACAATCTCCATGGGTGGGCAATGAGTTGAATTGGCATGGGAAACCATAGTCGCAATTACAATTGACAAACTCGGGGCCTTATATACTCCAGTCAACATAAGCCATGATGTTTCCTTCTTCTGATCGTAGTCACAGACGCATTGACGGTCCGGATTAGCGGGTCGTTAGACAAATTCCGAGTTGGATCAGCTCATACATTGTGCGATTTGTAGTTCTATGTTGCAACGGCTCGTCAGAAACTTGTAATCGCTCGGCAACGCACGCGATACCAACCAAGGGTGCCTTAATGCAGCGATGACGGTAGGTGTGTACTCAGAGTGAGACGCTCAATGAACGTCAAAGACGAAGCGCAGAGTTTCCCAGGGTCAAGGAGCATTATTTGGCGCCATATGTTCGCCGGCGCAAACGGGAAAATCGCTGGATTATTTACTCAGCAGAGGGGTAAAGAAGCAGTCGACCGGAGGCTAGAGTCGTTAATCTAAATGGCCTGTATAGGAAATCGGGGTGATAGAGACCCTCTGGTGCTGCGTTGTTTCAGCGATTTCCTGTTGCGTCGAAGTAGGCCACATTGTGGGTCACCGTTTCGGCCGGCTCCGGCTTGCCAGCTACATCAGACTCTTCCGAATCCCCTGGTGCCGAGGCGACAGTAAGTGCCGGGGTCAACTTGTGAAACGATGTCTTGCGACGCTGTAACGGCTCATCGAATTTAAGTGGATTGGACCGTCCCCAGGTCTCTATTTCGAGCAGCAGGGGCGATCCGCTGTCAAATGCTTGAGCCGCATAGCCCTCCAACATGTCGATGGTGACTACAGGCTGATAAGTTCCATCGTAGACGACACCTGTTACCGTTTTCACATCGAGTTGCACCGGGATGGTGAACGGCCCATTGCGCGCAATTGTCTTTTGCGAGCTCGCGATATAAGCCATATGCGCAGGACCTAGGCTTTGTACCTTTGTAATAACCGGTGTTTCGAACCGTCCCCGTGGGCCACCCTCTTCGTCCCAAACCTCAAGCGTGATCCCCAGGTGACCGCTATAGTAGTCGGCGACGGGTGACTCCTCGGGTTTCCACCCTTCCGCTAATGTGATCTCCACACCTATGTGCTGCCCGGCTCTAATCACCTGGAATGTAAGCGTATCACCGGGACTATGGCTGCTGATCACTCGCTTCACCTGATCCACACTAGTGACGGGCAACTCGCCAATCTGGTAAACCACATCCTTAGCTAGCAACTTGTCCGCACCGGGACCTTCGTTTGGCGTCTCTGTCACAATGATCGCAGCGCGTCGTTCAGGGACTCGGAACAGCGAGGCCTCGTCAGCCGTCAGTCCGGTGATAATGTCATCAATCCCGGCGTCACCCCAACTCGGTGGGCCATTGCGTAGTGTTTCCGTTTCAGACTTGACCAAATTTATGGGAAGGGCATAGCCAATACCGATGTTGTTGCCCTTCGGCGTTACCAAGATCGCGCTGTTCATCCCGATCACTTCACCTTTACCATTGAACAACGCTCCACCGGAATTACCTTGATTGATGGTGGCATCGGTTTGTAGGTAAGGCAGCACACCGTGCATAAATCTCTCAGTGTGAGATACAATTCCGCGGCTGATGGAATCCGGGTTGCGACCGAGCGGGTTGCCAACTGCGTAGACTTCGTCCCCCTGATGTAATCTATCAGAGTCCCCAAGCACCACCTCGGGTATCCCCTCACAGTGCGACATGCGCAAAATCGCGATATCTGATCGAGGGCTAGAGTTCACCACGATCGCAGGAATTCCTGAGGACTCCGACCATTGGCGTGGATACACCTCTACATGAGCGGCATCGGCGATCACATGATGGTTTGTCAACACCTCACAGTTCTTGCTGGAGATTAGGAAACCAGAACCAGTGGCGGGCTCCCAAACTGAATCGCCCACTGAGTCTACGCGAACATGCGAGAGTGTCTTTATTGAGACAGATGCATTGAGCATGTTCTCGGTATCGACTTGTTGCTGCTTATCGTACCAATAGAGCCCAGAGGGCACTGCAGAAACCAGCAGCCCCAACACTGCAATTCTCCACGCGATTGTAGTTTTGCTAGTCATGTCTAACGACCCAGTCTAGCTAGTGACCCACGAAAGTCTGTGAATAAACTCACACCGACACCCCTACTTGTTGGCTTTTTGTATTGATAGAGTTGCAAGATACGTGCCAGAAACGGATCGGCACCGAATTGTGTCTTCAAAAGTCTGGGGATGGCTTAGAAATGAGTGTGTTACAGAGGAATGTTAAATCGTTGGCTAGGATTCAGAGCGACAATCTGCCGCAAAATGACACTTATTGCCGCATAATGTCACGCCCATGTACCTTTGCGGTCATCGCATGGTGCCGTGCTCGGACCCGGACCTAGGTTTGCTAACGCCGTCCGGCGGCCGCACCACATGCTCGCATTAACCCAATGAGGTTTGCATCATGGATACTGGTATAACAGGTCGCAAAGCCATTGTTTGCGCGGCGAGCAGAGGCTTAGGCAAGGGTTGCGCGATGGCACTAGCAAAGGAGGGAGTGGACCTGGTTATTAATGCCCGAACAGCGGGGACTCTAGAGCAAACGGCTGAGGAAATACGTCAAACTACGGGTGTGTCCGTGGTAGCCGTCGCCTGCGATATCACTACACCTGAGGGACAAACCGAGACGCTCAATGCTTGTCCTGACCCGGACATATTGGTGAACAACGCTGGCGGTCCGCCTCCCGGTGATTTTCACGATTGGACCCGTGAAGACTGGCATGCAGCAATCGCAAGCAACATGATCGCACCGATTGAGATGATTAAAGCCACGGTGGATAAGATGATCGACCGAGGCTTCGGCCGAATCGTGAACATCACCTCCAGCGCCGTGAAAGCACCTATACAAATACTGGGTCTTTCCAATGGCGCCAGGGCCGGGCTCACTGGTTTTGTCGCAGGGCTCTCGCGTCAGACCGTGCGACACAATGTCACCATTAACAACCTATTACCTGGTCCGTTCGACACCGATCGACTTAGCGCAACACTTGACGCCCGCGCTCGTCAATCCGGCAAGACACTTTCGCAGATAATCGAAGAGACGCGAAAGTCGAACCCGGCGGGGCGATTCGGCTCCCCCGACGAATTCGGTGCAGCTTGCGTATTTTTATGTAGCGCCCAGGCGGGTTATATCACGGGGCAGAATCTGCTTCTGGATGGCGGCGCATTCCCCGGTATGCTCTAAGTCCACCAATCACCGCGCAACGATTGCTGGGACAACAGAGCTAATCCAATAACTTTCCCAGAATCGGGGTTCAATCTTTCGCCATAACATCGAAAGCAATTGAGATACGTCTCTGAGTGGATCGAAACGGCACCGTCTGATGATAAAAGTACGCGGGAAACAATAGCATCAACCCTTCTTCCGGCTGGATGGTGCGTGTCACAGGTTTGGCTTTACAGCGCAGCTCTGACGGAGGGCGACCCAACTCAAACCAACCCGCTTGCCCAGCAGTTTCGATCTCTTCGGGTACCTGCACGTAATACACACCGCTCAGGTATCCATCCAGGTGAATATGCGGCAACAGATTGCCCTCGAAATCCAGCACCGCCGCCCACGAGGCCAGACGCCAGCGTTGCGGCAGATTTGCAAGAAACGGATGTGTTGGATCGGCT
>Ga0224508_10005311_pt1 | contig 10346 bp, 8 predicted proteins | sample SF_Jan12_sed_USG_4_FD_170157 | JGI IMG/M metagenome (GOLD analysis project Ga0224508, IMG submission 170157) | Sediment microbial communities from San Francisco Bay, California, United States - SF_Jan12_sed_USGS_21 | ecosystem: Environmental > Aquatic > Marine > Sediment | place: USA: California... | reverse complement strand
GAATAGTAAAGGTGCCAGTCGTGACTACGTTTGCGATGGATGAACCCGAGATGAGCCCAGTAGAAGCCGACGCCACCACCGCCGCTTTGGCCGGCCCGCCACGCATATGGCCCAACATGGAAAATGCCACCTTGATAAAGTAATTTCCTGCTCCAGCCTTATCGAGTAACGCGCCGAACAGAACAAACAAAAACACGAAACTTGTCGATACACCGAGCGCAATGCCGAACACACCCTCGGTTGACAACCATTGATGCGACATCGCCTTGGAAAGACTCGCTCCCTTGTGGGCAATGACGTCGGGCATATAGGGGCCACCAAATGTGTAAATCAAGAAAACGGCGGCCACCACCATCAGTGGAGGACCCAACGCCCGGCGCGTGGCTTCCAGCAGCAACAGCATGCCGCACACCGCAACGACTAAGTCAAATGTCGTAGGAGCACCTGCACGGTCGGAAAGCGCCGCATAAAACCAAAACAGATATGAGGCACAGAATGCGCCGACCAATGCGAATATCCAATCCTGAGTTGGTATGTGGTCACGAGGTGAACGCTTCAACGCGGGGTATGCAGTGAAAGCAAGAAAAATCGCGAATGCAAGATGAATAGTCCTTGCCTCGGTGTCGTTTAGAACCCCAAAGTTAAATATAAAAGGCAATGGCGAGGCATACCAAAGCTGGAATAACGACCAGATAAAAGGCACCACCAGTAATACTTTCCCTGTGACACCTGCGGGCGTACGTGCGCCGGTGTCCGCTTGCGCGATCATCTCCTGTAGTTCATCGTTGTTTGCCGTTTTATTGTTTTGTTGTTCAGCACTCATCGCTGCATTCTCCTGCTCTTCTTTTGGCCGGTGAACAACAAGCCACCCGCGTCACATCAGACCTCTCTCTTCAAAATAACGTATTGCCCCTTTATGCAAAGGCGCTGTCAAACCGTCCTGCACCATCTGGGATGGTTCCAGACCCGCAAAGGCTGGGTGCATCTTGCGGAACTGCACTAGGTTGTCAAATACGGCTTTGACCACGGAGTACACCACCTCCTCGGAGACATCCGACGAAGTCATAACGGTTGCCTTGACACCGAAAGTGCGAACCGGATCAGGCGTGCCTTCATAAATCCCGCCAGGTATCGTGGTAAACGCGTAGTAGGGATGGCTGGCCACCAATTTTTCGATGGCAGGCCCCACCACGTCGATGACGCGAGCATCACATAGAGCTGCTGCCTTGCCCACAGATGGATTGGGGTGGTCAACTGTATAGACCATGACTTGGACCTTGTTGTGACACAGCGCCAATGACTGCTGCGAAGCGGGCAGCTCTTCGGCAAGCTGAAAATCCTCCTTAGTCCATCCCTTCGCCTTCATCACCACTTCCATAGTCGCGCGTTGACCGGATCCTGGGTTACCAATGTTGACCCGGCGTCCTTTGAGTTCATCAAAGGAACTAATACCCGAGTCATCCCGAACCACGACGGTAAATGGCTCCCCGTGCACCGAAAACAAGGCGCGCAGGTTATCCAACTTCTCGTCGGCGAACTCAAACGGACCACTTTGGTTGACGGCGTGAAACTGCCAGTCCGACTGGACGATACCGATCTCTATCGCACCACGGCTAACATTGGTGAGATTGAACAGCGATCCTGCGGTTTCAAGCGTCTCACAGCTAAGCCCCTGCGCGCCAGTATCAATCAATCTGCAGATTGCGCGACCAACCTGATAATAGACACCCGACTTACTGCCCGTGCCGATTACGATGTCATCGGCGCGGGTTATTGGACTTACTATCAGCGCGAATATCAGCAGAGGGGGTAAAGCCAGCCGTGCGAAAGTATTCATAATCGCCTTCCGGACCCGTTCACTCACCGCAACAGCGCCATGTTTTATTGTTCTTCACGGCGCCTAACAACGCGCAGAAAAATAGGAAAGGGGGAGCGGTTAACGCCCCCCTTACCGGTCACATCAAACCCGCTTCTTTATAATATTTCACGGCACCGTCATGTAGCGGTGCGGATAATCCATCCGTAATCATCTCTTCCTTATTTAGATTCGCGAACGCCGGATGCAGCTTTTTGAAATCGTCAAAATTCTCAAACACTGCTTTGACGACCTCATAAATCGTTTCCGAAGATGTATTGGTAGAGCTAACGAAGGTAGCACCCACACCGAAGGTTTTGACGTCGTTGTCACTTCCCCTGTACATCCCGCCCGGGATGGTGGCATGCCGGTAATAGGCGTTCTCTTCAACCAGTTTATCTATCTCGGATCCGCTCACCTCGACGATGACGCTGTCACACGTGGTCGTGGCCTCTTTGATGGAACCGCTGGGGTGCCCCACGGTAAACACCATGGCGTCGATCTTGTTATCACACAAGGCTTGGGACTGCTCTGCGGATTTCAGCTCCGAGGCCAATGAAAAGGCAGACATATCCCAGCCCATTGCCTCCATCACCACTTCCATCGTACCGCGTTGACCAGAACCTGGGTTACCGATATTGACACGTTTACCTTTGAGATCAGCAAATGTCTTGATACCCGAATCGGCGCGGGCGACCACCGTAAAAGGCTCAGGATGAACTGAGAACACTGCACGCAAGTCCTTGTTCGCGCCCTGCTCCTCAAACTTACTTGTCCCGTTATAGGCATGATTTTGCCAATCGGACTGCGCCACACCCATATCGAGCTCTCCGGCGCGGATGGTATTCAGGTTGTAAACAGAGCCACCGGTGCTCTCCACCGAGCAACGTATGCCATGCTCTTTACGACCTTTATTGACCAACCGGCAAATGGCGCCACCAGTTGGATAGTAAACCCCAGTCACACCGCCGGTACCAATAGTGATGAAGTTTTGTTCTGCTGAGGACGCTATCCCTGAGCTCAAAGAGCCCACAATCATCAAGCTAGCCGCTAGTAATGTAGTAACGAGATTGTTGTGCTTAGACGTCATAAATAACCCTCCAAAGGCATGTACTGTGCTCAGGTGAAGAGAGAAGCAGCTCCACCATCGACGGAAATATCCGAGATTCATCATAACTCAACGACGGACCGCCCTTCAATGAAAGCGACCAATGGTTGATTCCCGTCGTATTAGAAAAGGTCTAATTATCAAGGCATCACTCTGGCCTCCCCCACGGTCCTCGACCCTCGATTACCGCCAAATTGTCTTCTGCTTCAATTTTTGTGCGTGCGACCGATCTTGGTGTATGGTCGAATCATGCAAAAGGCGACCGCCGTAGATGTCACTAACAGCCGAATATTTCATCGCCAAACCCGGTCGGTGCTACCCATTGTTGCACACGGCGATGGTCCCTATGTCGTGGACACCAATGGCCGGCGCTACTTGGACGCGTCGGGAGGCGCGGCGGTGTCGTGTCTGGGCCACAATCACCCAAGTGTGATCGAGGCCATCAAGCAACAACTCGACCGCATCCCTTACGCCCACACAGCATTCGTGACTAGTGAGCCTGCGGAACAGTTGGCCGACGTTTTAGTGAGCGTCGCGCCCGAAGGCATGGAGCGTGTCTATTTTGTTTCCGGTGGTTCTGAGGCCGTCGAAACCGCACTTAAGCTCGCACGCCAATACTTTGTCGAAATCGGCCAGCCACAACGGCGTCATTTCATTGCCCGTCGTCAAAGCTATCACGGCAATACCCTAGGTGCCTTAGCCGTAGGTGGCAACCAGTGGCGACGACAACAGTTCGAGCCGTTGCTTATCGAGACCCACCACATCTCTGCTTGTTACAGCTACCGCGATCAACAGAAAACAGAATCCGACGAGCAATACGGTTTGCGTGTAGCCGATGAACTGCAGCAAAAGATCGAAGAACTTGGGCCCGATTCTGTCATCGCCTTTGTGGCCGAACCAGTGGTGGGCGCCACCGCGGGAGTGCTTCCTGCAGCACCCGGGTATTTCAAACGGGTGCGGGAGATCTGCGATCGCTATGGCGTCCTGCTGATTTTGGATGAAGTCATGTGCGGCATGGGACGCACTGGCACATTGTTCGCGTGTGAACAGGAAGGCGTCAATCCCGACCTCGTTACAGTCGCCAAGGGTCTCGCTGCCGGTTACCAACCTATCGGCGCGTTGCTCGCTAGCGGTCGGATCTATGATGCCATCCGCGATGGCTCTGGATTTTTCCAGCACGGCCACACCTTCATGGGACATCCCACCGTGTGCGCGGCTGCGCTTGCCACCCAGAATGTGATTCGTGAGGAGAACCTGCTTGATAATGTCAAGCAACAGGGAGCCGCATTGATGCACGCACTGCAACACCAATTCGGTCAACATCCGCATGTCGGTGACATCCGCGGGCGGGGTTTGTTTATCGGTATGGAACTAGTGGCCGACCGTGAAACCAAGGCACCATTTGATCCTACGTTAGCCGTCCACGCGGCCATCAAGCGCGAGGCGATGACAGCAGGTCTCATGTGTTACCCCATGGGAGGAACCATCGACGGACGCCGCGGAAATCATATACTGATCGCCCCACCGTTCATCATCGATGAGACCCACGTTGAAGAAATCGTCACCAAGCTCAATACCGCGATCAGCGCTGCGATCACATAAGTTCGGTTCGAATCCCGCGCAAAAAATGTAACTTCTTCGCCAAGCAAATCACCACGCGGTTGATTTCTCCAGGTCCAGCTCGGTTGCCACGACTTTGGCTTTTCTGATGTTGATGTGGCTCGGGGAGTCCGTAGCGGCGCGGCTTGCAGGCAACCTCTCAAAGCGCACAGTCGGATAACGAACTAGAATAGTGCCCCACCACCGACAATCCAATCTCATTTCCACTGCCTATTCTCCCCTTTTGTCAGTGTGTGGTTTATGATGAGTGCATAAGCGGCAATATGTGGTTCGCGCTGGAGACTTGGTGAGATGGCGGCGACATCAAATGACCTTTGCGGGGTGATTCCACTTACATACCCGCCTGAAGAAGACGGCGTCGCACACGGGTTACCCCGTGCGACCTACACCAGCGAAGACTTTCTCAAAGCAGAATACCAGCACTTATTTGCAGACCACTGGACCTTCGTCGGTTTTGCCCACGAGATTCCCAACACTGGCGATGTGCTGCCAGCGACTGCTGCGGGCCAACCCATCGTGCTGGTACGCGATCAGAAGGGAGAGGTAAAGGCGTTTCACAATGTGTGCCGACATCGGGGCCACCCAGTAGTTCTCAAACCATGTCGCGGCGCCAAATCATTGGTCTGCCCCTATCACGCATGGACTTACGATCTCGATGGGCGCCTCAAGCGTACACCACATTTCGGTGGCTACACCAAGTCTATTGAGTCATTTGCCTATGAGCGCTATGGACTTCGTCCAATAAGATGCAAGTACTGGCACGACTGGGTCTTTGTGAATCTCGGAGGTAAGGCCCGGCCCCTAGAGGAGTATCTAGGACCGGTTTCCCGGCGACTGGAGGCCGTGGACTTCGAACATGTAATGCCAATCGCCAAACTCGACTTGGGCATTGTGCAAGCGAACTGGAAATTCTTGATCGAGAATTTTATTGAACCGTATCACGTACCCGTGGTGCACTCTCAGTCCGCAGGCGGGCAACCACTTGCCGATCACCACATGATCGTGGACGGATACTGCGTTGGATGCGCAATCGACGTCTCATCGGAAGCGGTATCGAATGACAGGGATAAGCTGCCGCAGATGCTCGATATGAGCACACGCTATCTAACGCTCTTTCCGAACTTCGTATTGGCTTGGTATCTGCCCGACCAACTTGGCGTGCATCTAAATGTGCCCGAGGCGCCCGATCGCACACGTCAGTGGCGTGTGATTTACCATATCGGCAAAGATATGCCCAGTGACGAACACGTCCAGAGTCTCAGCACCTTATGGACTCAGGTCCATCGGGAAGATCATGCCGTTGTTGAAGGCTTACAGCGCGGTCGAGCCTCTCCGGTATTGGACGACGGTGGCCTGCTATCTCCGCATTGGGAGACTAGCGTACGCCAGTTTCACAAGCTAGTTGTGGACGCCCTCAACGAGGCATAATCAAAACAAGACTGCTGCACGACCCACGCAGTGACACTGTACTAAAATGAAATCACCACTCGCTGCGACCTGCACTACGCTGTATCCGCCACTTATATAAAACACTAAGATCTTGGCGAGTATCTAAAGTATTCAAGCCCCAGGTGTCGATTCGATGCGGAAGATCGTTCGCCTCGTTCTACAATAGCAGCCAATGACCATCGAAATATTCGGCATATGTGCGGTGAGCGCGATGGTTCTTACTTATTCGCTCGAGGAACGATCGCCGCTTTTTGTGCTGGGCTTTGCCGTCGCATGCGCAGCTGCTTCATTGTACGCAGTTTTAATTCAGTCATGGCCGTTCGCGGTTGTTGAGGGGGTGTGGTCCGTTATTGCAGTACGTCGCTGGATACGCGTCCGCGCCGCCGGGTAAGCTAGCAGCAAACAAGGCCGCATCGGGACGGCCTCAGGACCACATGCACAAACGTGAAAAAATTCAGTCGCGCTTACAGCGGCTTCTCTTTCAGCGTGAGCGCAATGTGCCAGCCTAGCCATCTTTTTCTCAACTGCAGGGGTGTGTCATCATCGAGTCCACGATACCGTTTCTATGACTACCCACGCCATGAGCACCAACAGTGTCAACATTAGCCATGCAGATGGAGGAACACGCGCTAGCCGAACAACCTTATGAAGCAAACTCTCGCAATCTTAGTCACAGCAATCCTCTCCCACGCAGCCGCACACTCATTCGCAGGCCAAGCAGAAATTGTAGAAGCGTCGGCGGACTGCGAGCGTTCCGTCTGCGAATTTACGGCCACTATCCGCCACGGCGACACCGGCTGGGACCACTATGTGAACCGATGGGATGTTTTAACCCCAGGTGGTGAGGTTCTCGGGACCCGCGTACTACACCATCCGCACGTGGATGAGCAACCGTTCACGCGCTCACTATCAGATGTTGGTATTCCAGATGGTGCAAAGAAAGTTCGTATTCGGGCGCATGATTCCTTGCACGGACATGGATCTGAAGAGTTTTTGCTAGACCTCAAGCTGTGACTGAGCGTCCCGACAACGTCTAGCGATCTATCCATTCCACAAGTGTCGTCACACCCATACCCACACCTACGCACAAAGTGGCGAGACCATAAAACGGCCGTCGAGCTTCAGGTGCCCGTCGCTTCATCTCATGCAAAAGTGTGACCATAATGCGGGATCCAGAACAACCTGTGGGATGACCCAGAGCGATAGCGCCACCGTTCACATTGGTGATGTCGTGACTTATCCCTAGCTGACGCATGCAACCCAAGGTCTGCACAGCAAAGGCTTCATTGATCTCAATCAAGTCGATTTGTTCGAGCTTCAAACCCAAACGCGCGAGGAGTTTTCGCGTGGCGGGAACAGGACCATAGCCCATCACGCCGGGATCAACGCCAGCCACGGCTGAACCCAGCCACCTCACCATAGGTTTGAGATCCAACTCATCAGCCTTGTCGCGACTCATTACTAGCAGCGCCGCGGCACCGTCGTTGATTCCACTGGAATTGCCCGCAGTGACGGTACCTCCTTTACGAAACGCAGGGGGAAGCTTACCCAGTTCCTCAATGTTAGTCGCAAGTTCATAACGACCATTTGTTTTGCGATAGCGGGGGTGTTCGTCCAGCACCACGGTCTTAGGCGATCCGCTGCGCTGCGGCACTTCCACCGGCACTATTTCATCAGCAAACTTACCCTCATTGATTGCGGCTACGGCACGTCGATGACTCTCCAAAGCGAAGGCATCCTGATCCTCACGACTGATCTGCATCTCCTCAGCGATATTCTCGGCCGTCTCGCCAAGACTGATCACCGGATGCATCGCGTCCATCTTTGGATTAATGTAACGCCAACCCACGGTAGTATCGTGCACCTGCGGCGGCTTGTTAGTCGGAAACCGGTCGGGTTTGGACATGCTCCAAGGTGCTCGGCTCATGGACTCCACGCCGCTGCCAATATAAACGTTTCCCTCACCGGCTATGATGGCCTTGGCAGCTTGGTTGACGGCCTCCAAAGCAGAGGCACAATTGCGATTTAAGGTAATGCCAGGAACTTCCACTGGGAATTCCGCGAGCAACAGCGACATTCTAGCCACGTCCCGATTGTCTTCGCCCGCCTGGTTGCCGCAGCCGGCGTAAACATCGTCTAGCAGTGAAGGATCAATGCCGACTCGCTCGATCAACGCGCGATAGCTGAGCGCGAGTAAATCATCAGGACGGACGCTTGCAAGCACGCCGCCGTATTTACCTATCGGCGTGCGCACACCATCTACAATGACCACTTCTCTCATTGTCAGACTCGACCTACTCTGTTGCGGGATTCAAAATGAAGTGATCGAAGAAGGAGACAGGCATATCGCGAACAGATATAGTCCGGCTGGGACGGCAAACCAGTATAAGTCTCGTTACCGCGCATCTCAAGGTTATGAAGGGTTTCGCCAAAGTGACGCAGGATATGAAGGATTCGCAAGACAACGATCGAATCGCCAAGACCCGGATTCACCCCGAGAGGACGGCACCGGCCGCCGATGCACAGCTGCCGCCCGGCAAGTTGAAAGTGGTGATCACCTACTTGGAGATGTCGACACCACCTCGACGCACTAACCGATCCCAGCGGGCTGAAAAGATCGCAATCATCCGCGCCGAGAGGCCCACAACCTCGTTTTATAGATATTTGTACAACACCGTTGGCGCACCCTGGTTATGGTACGAACGCCGCGTGCTCGATGACTCAGCGCTCAAGCAAATCATCCACGATCCGCAGGTTGAGATCTATACGCTCTATGTGGGCGGCGTGCCGGCTGGATATGTGGAACTTGACCTACGCCACAAACACGAAGTGGAGCTCGCCTACTTCGGCCTTATGCCGGAGTTCATCGGTCGAGGCCTGGGCAAATACCTGATGGACTGGTCGGTAGACATGGCGTGGTCGACGAATCCCAACAGAGTGTGGGTACACACCTGCAACTTGGACCACCCGAAGGCGATTTCGGTCTATCAGCAGGCGGGATTTGTACCGTACCGCCAGGAAACGCTGATCATCGATAGACCGGAGCTCTAACCTTCGACCTTTGATTCGCTCGTCTCTTTGCCAAATTACCTGTGTTCGGCATTGAAAGCTCGCTACATATCGTCTAAAAATGGTTACATATCTCCTTGTTAAGAGAATTCTTGGCTCGCGGAATTCCGGCGACTGAGGGCAGATCATGGGACTATGGGACAAGATTACTGGTGAGTTTATCGATGTCATTGAATGGACCGACGATTCAGATGACATTATGGTATATCGCTTCGAGAGATTCGGTAACGAGATCAAGTATGGAGCCAGGCTCACTGTGCGCGAAGGTCAAGCGGCGGTCTTCGTCAATGAAGGAAAACTTGCCGATGTCTTCCAGCCAGGGATGTATCAACTTGAGACTAGTAATGTACCGATACTGTCCACACTGAAGGGCTGGAAGCACGGATTTGAAAGTCCTTTTAAAGCGGAAATTTATTTTTTTAACACCCTCCAGTTCACCGATCTTAAATGGGGAACGAAAAATCCCATCATGTTGCGAGACAAAGAGTTCGGTCAACTGCGCCTGCGAGCTTTCGGCACCTACGCAATCCGCATAAAAGAACCCGTCAAGGTGTTGCGTGAAATTGTGGGCACCGACGGCGAATTCACCACAGTGGAGATTACTAACCAGCTCCGCAACCTAATCGTGTCACGCTTCGCAACCGTCATTGCGGAATCTGAAATCCCTATTCTTGATCTTGCAGCTAACTACGATGATCTGGGAGTGTTTGTCACTTCCAAAATCGCTGCGGAATTTGCCGAGTACGGCTTGGATGCAACCAAACTATTAGTGGAGAATATCTCCCTTCCCCCCGAAGTCGAGCAAGCACTCGATCGGCGCACCAGCATGGGTGTTGTCGGAAACTTGAGAAACTATGCGGCCTTCCAGGCCGCGGAAGCGATGCAGGCTGCCGCCGAAAATCCTGGAGGAAGTGCCTCGGCCGGTGTAGGCATGGGAATCGGGTTCGCTATGTCGCAAAAGCTTGGCGAGACGCTGTCTACGTCTCCGACGGATGAGAAACCTCCACCCATCCCGGATAGCGCTGCGCCCTATTACGTCGCGGTAGACGGCGAGCAAACGGGTCCTTTTGACGTTGACACACTGAAGAGCCAGATCTCCTCTGGGAGACTAATCCGTGACAGCCTGGTATGGACCCAGGGAATGGAAAATTGGGCACGGGCTGGCACCGTTGATTCATTAGCGCACCTATTTCAAGACATCCCCCCTCCCCTACCACAGGCCTAGGTTAGAGTCGAATAGACTTT
>Ga0224508_10005310_pt1 | contig 10349 bp, 6 predicted proteins | sample SF_Jan12_sed_USG_4_FD_170157 | JGI IMG/M metagenome (GOLD analysis project Ga0224508, IMG submission 170157) | Sediment microbial communities from San Francisco Bay, California, United States - SF_Jan12_sed_USGS_21 | ecosystem: Environmental > Aquatic > Marine > Sediment | place: USA: California... | reverse complement strand
CAGGGTGACCCGCCAAACGAAGCGGAGGAACTATGGCAAATATCGGCCCGAGCACCATCCGGGAGATCATCTCCCACAAGGGTTCCAAGGTTCAGACCGTCGACTGCGAAACGACCGCGAAGGAGGCGGTGCAACGTATGGTCCGATCCAACGTTGGATCGTTGGTCGTCACCAAGGACGACGCGATCTGCGGAATCTTCACCGAGCGCGACTACCTGCGCCGCGTCGTCCTCGACGAGCTGCCCACCGAAACGCGGTTGGCCGAGGTCGTCACCGAGCGGCTGGTGGTCGTCGATCCCGATCGCCCGATCGAGGATTGCATGGCGATCATGACGCAGGAGCGCATTCGCCACCTTCCGGTCCTGGATGGAGATCGTCTCGCCGGGATCGTCTCGATTGGCGACCTGGTCAAGCACGTTTCAAAGGAGCAGGCCAGCGAACTGCGCTACCTGAACGACTTTATCAGCGGTCGTTACCCCGGATAAAAAAAAGGGGAAAAAAAGGGGGTCAAGTCTTGGCATTGGACAACGGGCACTGGCGTGAGTCCAATGCCAAGACTTGACCCCTTTCCGCTTCAGCGATTCGGTGGCGCCAGGCGTTCCAGTTCTTCGAACCAGTCGAGGACGACGCGGATGTTCGATGTTTTAGAAATGTCGTGGCGAACGAACACGAAGTGCTCGCCGTCGGGAGCGACGTCGTAGCTCTGATCGGAGCCCGTCAAGACACCGAGTTCGCGGAAATCAAACAACACGGACCGCTCACCGACAGCAAGAGCGCCGGCCGTCCCGCGGATCTGCACCGCCACCAGCTTTCCGTCGTCGGACTCGTAATACAGTTCGGTTCCGTTGGGTGACCACTGCGGGTCGGTGCCTCCTTCGTTCGAGATGCGCCACTTCGGGCCCACCGTGCGAGCCTCCGGGAGGTACGAGCGCACGTAAATCTCCTGTTGCCCGGACTCGTTGGACTCGTAGGCGAGCCAGCGCCCGTCCGGTGAGAAACGACCGAGATCGTCCGAACTCTCGGTCGCCAGCAACGGCACGGGCTCGGAGCCGTCGGCGGGCAGCAACCACAGGTCGGAATCGTCGTCGGCGTAGCGCGAGTAGACCATTACGGCGCCGTCGGGAGACCAGTCCGTAGGAAAGATGTCCTCCTCTTTCTCGGATTCGAGCAGCACCGTCGGCGGCGTGCCGCCGTCAACCTCGTGGCGGTAGATCGCGCCTTTCCCCGCGGTAAAACCGGTGTAAGTGATGGCCTTGCCGTCAGGCATCCACTCGTGGTCGCTGACTTGAATGTCTCCGCTTTCCAACGGTCGCGTCATCTTGTCGGAAAGGCCGTGGAGGGTGAGGCTACCGCCGACCGTACTGAGTCGGGTACCGTCCGGAGAGTAACGCACGAACCAAATCGGCATCTTCTCCGAAGCCGGCTCCATCACCCCTTCACGATTGGACAAAATCAACTGGCCGTCCGTTCCCGAACCGGTCGCCTGGACATAGAACAGCGTGCCGGAAGGGGAGACCTCGAAAGCCTGGACATCGGACAGGATCGGAACGGCGGGACCCGTCGGCGCTCTCGATTCGAGGTCGAACGGCAGGGCCATCAGCGTGCCGTCGCGCGACTCCAGTAGGTGGCCGCTCGGCACGTAACTGCTCCAGAAGCCATCGTGAACAAGCTCACGCTCACCGGAATCCAGCGAGACCAGTTCCGTCCGAACGCCGGAATCGGTCCCGACGGCAAGGAGTCCGTGCCGGACCCCGGGCAGGACTTGTCTCAACGCCAACCCCCGCTCCTCGTCGTTGCTCGACACGTCGACGACGACCTCCGGTTCACCGCCGCTCGTCGGCATTCGGCCAAGCTTCTTGCCGTAGTCGTAAGCAACCCAGATCGTGTCGCCCAACCACACGACCGGTTCGGTCGGCGTGGTGGACTCGTACAGCGTGATCGTCGGTCGGTCTTCGAGCGAAACGCGCTGCAGCTTGCCGCGACCCAAGATCTGATCGGTATATCGAAACAGCACGATCGAACGCCCGTCGGGCGAGAACAATGCTCCCGAGCAACGCTCGGTGTCCGGGATCAGCCGCGTTTCGTACTCGTCCAGACGACGCAGGTAGTAACCTTTGTCGGTCTGCAACAGGATCGATCGTTCATCCGGCGAGACACGTATCGAGCCGATAGACAGATCTTCGGAGAGGGCGATGTCGAGTCTACTCGGCCCTTGCGGCGTTTCGTCAATTCCGGCGCGGCTCCCGAGCGCGCCCCACAACAGTGCGCCGGCCACGGCACCCACCACACCTGCTACGGCGACACGAAGCCACGACGCCGGCCGCCCACCGACGTCATCACCGGCCGATGCCGTCGGATCGCCCGCCAGCAACTCGTCGATCTCGATACTCGCTTCGCCGATGTCGCGCAGCCGCTTGGCCGGATCCTTCTCCAGGCAGCGTTTCAGCAAGCGCACCGTGCGCGGCGAGACACGACTCGTCAGCGCCGGCCAGTCCGGCTCGCTCTTCAGGATCGAGGCCAGCACGTCCGACACGGTGTCGCCGCCGAAGGCCTGCTTGCCGGTCAGGCATTCATAGAGCACGCAGCCGAAGGCCCAGACATCCGTGCGCTTGTCGACGACCTTTCCACGCGCCTGTTCCGGACTCATGTACGCCGCTGTGCCGAGGATCATGCCCGCGCGTGTGCCGGCCGAGGTCATCGTGGGGGACTGGCTCAGGCTGGAGTCCGCCGAGCCGGTCTCGAACGCCTTGGCAAGACCGAAGTCCAGCACCTTGATCTTGTCGTCCGGGGTGAGCTTGACGTTGGCCGGCTTGAGGTCACGGTGAATCACGCCGTTTTCGTGCGCCGCATCCAGCGCGAGGGCGATTTGACGACAGCTTTCTAGAGCCTCCTCGACGGGGAGTGGACCGCGCTTCACGCGTGCGGCGAGTTCCTCGCCCGGAACGAGTTCCATCGCCAGAAAGCGTTGTCCCTTCGACTCGTGGAAACCGTAGATCACGGCGATGTTGGGGTGATTCAAAGAGGCCAGCAGCTTGGCTTCGCGCTCGAACCGAGCCAACCGCTCGACGTCCTGCGCAAACGCCTCGGGCAGGATCTTGACCGCCACCTCGCGATCGAGGGTCGTGTCGACTCCTTTCCAGACCACACCCATGCCACCCGCCCCGAGCTTGTCGGTCAGGCGGTAGTGAAGCAGGTTCTGGCCGGACTGGATCGTCACCGGCGTATTCTACGCCGTGATTCGGCGTATAAGACTACCCATGATCAAGAGAACGCATCTCGCTCTGATTGCGCTGCTGGTCCTGGCCGCACCGGCGGCCCACGCAACCTGGGTCGTGATCCTGACGGATGCGGAAACCGGCGAAGTCGGCATCGGCCAGGCGACCTGTGTCTCCGGGCTGGATCTGCGTGCCGTGTCCGCGGTCATCGTCACCGGGAAAGGGGTTGCCACGGTGCAGGCCTTCGTCGACACCAGCGGCGTGTCGCGTACGACGATCCGTGACGAGTTGCTGGCCGGGACTCCGCCGGCTCAGATCCTCAACATGCTCAGCACGGGCGACCCGGACTACGAGGGGCACCAGTACTGCATCGTCGACGTGGACCACGGTGCGGCGACGTACACGGGAACGACCGCGCAGACGTTCAATTTCGCCGGTGGCCTGACGGGACAGGCCGGCAACATCCGTTACTGCGTCGCCGGCAATGTGATCACCGGGCAACCCGTGTTGGATCAAGCGGAGCTGGCCATCGCCAACACGGCCGGGAGTCTGTCGGACAAGTTGATGGCCGCGATGGAGGCGGCGCGCTCGATGGGCGGTGACGGCCGCTGCTCGTGCTCGCCGGCCGACCCGACGGGTTGTGGATCGCCGCCTGCGTCGTTCACTGTCTCGGCAATCAACGGCTACCTCGTCGGGGCGCGCGCGGGCGACACATCGGACTGCGCCTTCTGCTCGGGAGGGGATTACTACATGGATCTCAACGTCGCGTTCCGACCGCAGGGCAGCCCCGATCCCGTCACGCAGTTGCAGACCCTTTACGACAACTTCGTGACGGGACAGCAAGGACTTGCCGACGCCGTCGTGTCGCCGGTGACACTTGCTCCGGATTCGCTGTTGCCCGACGGTAGCTCGACGTCGCAGATGGATGTGCAACTTCTCGACATCGACGGAGCGCCGATCACGGCGTCGATCTCGTCGTTCGACGTCCAGCAGTCCGCGGACAGTGATGCGGTGACGAGCATCGGTACGCCTGTGGACAACGGCGGTGGCAGCTACTCGACGACGCTGACCGCGGGGGTGGTCGCGGGCGTCGACCTGTTTCTCGTCACCGCGGACGACGGTGTACGGCCGGTGATCCTGATGCCGAACCCGCGGTTACCCGTCGGTGTGCCGGGCGAGGTGCAGAATCTACGCTGGTCGGACCACGCCACCCTCGAGTGGGACGCCGCGACGGGCGCGGTCTCGTACCACGTCTACCGCGGCGACCTGAATCTACTCGGCTGCAGTTTCCTCGGCGATTGCCGCGACGACCTCGACGTGGATCCGACCGACCTGATGTTGAACGACTCGTCCGAACCGCTACCGGGCGCCGCGTTCTTCTACCTGCTCAGCGGTGTCGACGCCGCGGGCACCGAAGGCACCCTCGGCCTGTCCGATTGCGGCCTTCGCGCCGCCTCCAGCCCCTGTCCCTGAGGGGGTCAAGTCTTGGCATGAGACTCGGAACTTCCGTTCGCGGACTGTCGATTCGGCTCGTCGTGTCTCATGCCAAGACTTGCCCCCATTCAGTCTGGTTCGGCTCCGAGGAGTTTGTCGCTGAGTAGGGAACGCCCGCCGAGGGAAACGTAGAAGGCGTACGCGGCCAGTGCGAAGAGCACGACGGGCATCAGGAGCGCTCGACCCGCGAACCACGCCGAGAGATCCGTCGTGGAGATGAGGAAGAGACCGGGCATGAGGAAGACACGCAACGACAGGAACGCGAGGATCCCGACCCGCACAAGAATGAAAATGTGCAGGGCCCAGTAGAAGAGAGCCAGCGGAGCGTCAATCAGCGGTTTGTCGCCGCCGAGAAACAACACGGTGGCCAGGATGAGTACGAGAAGGCCGGCCGCGGCCCACAGCCGGCGTAGGATGACCCGAAAAAGCAACAGCGCGAACAGGTAGCCCAACGTGTCGCCGATGGCCTGCGTTATGTTGGAAAGCTCGCCGACCGCCTGGCGCACCCCGGCGAGGGCCGCCAGGGATGGCCCATGGGGCTCGAATGGAAGATCCATCCACTTCGGCAGCATCGAAGAACGCAAAAAGAAGGTAATGCTCAGGGCCAGGCCGCAGAGCGCGCCGATCAGGATGTCCCGGCCGATCAACGGGTCGCGGAAACGGCCCCGCAACAAGCGGTTCCAAGAGATGATGATGTGCGGCCACAACCGCCGGACGTAGGGCTCGAGCGCGATGTAGACGATCCAGATCAAGGCCGCAAAAAACAGCGGCCAGACGAGTCCCTCGAAGACCACCCCAATCTCCTTCGCCGTCGGTTCGTGATTGGCCGCCAGCAGCGTGCCGATCATGACGGTGACGAAGATGAACAGGGCTAAGCGGAATGCGCCCTGCCGATCGCCCCGACCGAGCAATAGATTCCGGCGAGCCAGCACGAGCCCGCCCAGCACGATGGTGAGCAGCAAGGTGATCATGATGGCGGCCTGCGCCGTAACGGAACTCGACACCGAAGCCTGCTCCTGGCGCCACGGTTTGCTCCACGGCGGCAGAACCTCGAAGAGGACCGCGCGACCTCGCCACGCGCCGGCCTCCACGCGGATCGGGACGTCGGGTTGCTCCGGGTAAGTCCCGTCCCACGCGCGCCGGACGTCGCAGTCGAAGAGTGGGTTCCAGCGCGGCCCCGCCGGGGTGAAATCGGCGATCTCTAAGCCGGCGGCGTCGAACAGGAAGGACCAATCCGGTTCGATGCCGGAGTCCTCGCTGTCGTCGATCTGCGGTGGGATGACGTTGAAGCCCAACAACGTGCCGCGCGGATCCAGACGGAGACCGATCATGCCGGACACGTTCGGCGCAGGGTCGTCCGGGGTCACGAGACTTTCATAGTTCAGTGTCGTGAGGTAACGCGGGCTTTGCCGGTACCAGAAATGGATCGGAGCCGGACGGATGACGCCGAGGTCGTTCCAGCGGTCTTGAGCGGGTTGTTCCCGGACATGGGCGAGGTAGGCCCAGCTGCGCGCGAAGCCGAACGCGGTGTCGACGGGAGGTTCGTCGTAGCCCGCCAGATCGATGATCCTTTGCGCCTCGACCGACAGCGCCTCCGGCGGAATGTCGAGAGAGACCTGCGCCGGCAAGCCTGCATCCTCGGCGATAAAGGTGCGGGCTACGAGACCCGCCAGGACGAGGACCAGGCAGGCCACCGCCACGGCCGGCCTCAACCCAACCGGTCGCACCCGCGTCCGCGACCATTTCAGGCGACGGCGTTTCGCCCGCAGCGAGGGCGGCGGCTAGTGGATCACCGCCGGGCAGCGCCGCCGAGACGGCCAGCGCCGAGTCCGGCCGGTCTTGCGGTTCCTTTCCCAGGCAACGCAGGATGATGCGCTCGACCGCCGGGTCGAAGCCCTCGACGTGGCTCGATGGACTCGTCGGCGTCGTGTCCTTGTGCAGACGCGCCAGTTCCGTAGCCGTCCCCGCTTTGAACGCTTGCTTGCCGGTGAACAACTCGTAGAGCACCAAACCGAGGGCGTAGATGTCGCTCCGGACCGTGACCTCTTTGCCCGCGAGTTGTTCGGGCGCCATGTAGGCGGGCGTCCCGGAGCGGATCTCCCCGTCCTGGATCGTCTTCGCCAGGCCGGCCAACCCGAAGTCGGTGATCTTGACCCGTCCGCGACCGTCGATCATCACGTTGGCCGGTTTGAGATCGCGGTGCAGGATGCCCTGTTCGTGAGCGGCTTGAACGCCGGCGCAGAGTTGCCGCGCGATTTGCATCGCCTTGTCTCTGGGCAAACGGCCGATGCGGCGCAACAGCGACGAGAGATCCTCGCCGTCGACGTACTCCATCGTGAGGTAGTGCTGGCCGTCGGTCTCGCCGATGTCGAAAACGCGGCAGACGTTGGAGTGGGTTACCTGGCGCGCGGTGCGAACTTCGGCGAGGAAACGGTTCAACCGGCTTTCGTCGTGTTCGAGCCCCGACGGCAGAAACTTGAGCGCGACGGTCTGGCCGAGTTTTAGATCGTCGGCGCGGTAGACCTCACCCATGCCGCCTCGGCCGAGCAACCCGACGATACGGTAGCGCTTGTCGAGCACGGTACCGGGAACGAAGCGCGAGCGGTCCAGCGACGGGTGAGAGGCGAGCGTGTCGCGGCTACCGTCAACACTCGTCTGCGTCGGCGCCGAGCCGGAAGCGTCGAGCGCAGTCGCACACGACGGACAGAAACGGCTTCCATCCGCAGCTTCGGCAGAGCATTTCGGACACCTCACCATGCGCGGGAGTATCTCACGGAGGCGGGGACGTGTACCGAACCGAGGTTTCAGGGACACTCTTGATCGCGTTTCGCGGCGCCGGCGTCCTCTCCCGAGTCCAAGAGGATAGGAGGTCCAATTACTCTTCATCTGTCGTGTTGCGGGTGCGCGCAAAGTCTTACTGCGTCCCTGAGACCCCTCTTTGGTACACGTCCCCTTTATCAATCGCTTTCCGTCTCGGGTTGCAGGAGCACGCAAGGTCTTAAAGCGTCCCTGAAACCCCTCTTTGGTACACGTCCCCAATCGGGGTAGGATCGGGGTTCACACCTACGGAGACCCCGATGATCGGTAAGCGGCTCTCGCACTTTCGCATTCTCGTGAAGATCGGCGAGGGTGGGATGGGCGTGGTCTACAAGGCCGTCGACGAGAAGCTCGGGCGAAGGGTGACGCGCCACTTCCTTCTCGCCCTGGTAGTCCTGACCGTCGTGGTGGCCTGCACCGCGGTCCGTGAAGGTCGTGTCACGAGTCATCGTGAGTCTCGCGACGTCCGGCCGGAGTCTACGATCGACGCGGCGCCCCGAGGGCCGTTCGGATTATCGATGGTCGCCGGCGCGGGGGACGAGCCGGTGGACATCGACGCGTTCGTGACCAACGACACCTGCGGCGAATGCCACGAGCGCCAGTTCGAGGAATTACAGGGCTCGATGCATTCGATCGCGCACTACGACCGTCTATACCGTTCCACCGCGGAGATGGCGCTACGCGAAGCGGGCCCCGAGGTTTACGCGTTGTGCGCGGGCTGTCACACGCCCCAGGGCGTTGCCAGCGGTCTGGTGCCGCACACGCCCGAGGAGCAACTCCCCGAAGTGGTTACCTCCGGTGTGCTCTGCGACACCTGTCATCAGGTCAGCGCGCTCAATGGCGATACGGGCCCGTGGGGCGAACCCGGCAACGCCTCGATCGTCCTGGCCGCCGACGAGGACCGGAAATTCGGCCCGCCCAGCGGTGACAACGACGCTGCCATCCACACCGTGGAGACGCGCGACTTCCTGTCAACTTCCGAATTCTGCGCGAGTTGCCACACGGTCATCCATCCGTTCAACGGCGTGCGGCTCGAGCACACCTACGCCGAATGGAAGGCCAGCCCCTACGCCGAGGCGGGCATCCAGTGCCAGGATTGCCACATGCGTAGCGTGCCCGAGGCTACTCGCGTCGCGCAGGACATGAAACCGATCGAGATCCTGGGCCTGTCCGATCCATCCGGCGAAACCCGACCGATCGCCCGGCACTTCTTTGTCGGCGGCAACAACAATGCCGACAAACTCGGTGGTGGCGCGAAGCACGCAAGGATGGCGGAGGAACGTCTGCGCAGCGCGGCGACCATCGAGCTCGATGTGCCCGCCGAAATCCGCGCCGGCGAAGCGTTGGACATCGAAATCACGGTGCGCAACGTGGCGGCCGGTCATAGCCTGCCGACCAGCCTGGTCGAGTTGCGTCGTATCTGGGTCGATCTCGCCGTCCTCGATGAAGCCGGCGTCGAGATCTTTCACTCCGGCTGGCGGGACGCGGGCGTCGATGTGGGGGAAGACGTGATGCGCTTCGGCGCGCTCGCCGGCGATGCCAACGGACAGCCGACCTACAAGCCGTGGGAAGTGACTCATTTCCTTTGGAAACGCTTGATCCCGGCCAAGGCGTCCGCGGCGGATGTGTTCCGCGTACGAGTGCCGAGCGACACGGGTGAACAACTAAGAATCGAGGCACGTCTGCTGTACCGGATCGCCCCGGAGTTCGTCGCCAGGGCGATCATGGCCGACCACTACGTCGACCTCGAAACCGTCGAGATGGCCTCGGCGGACGCGACGTTGACCGTCAATTAGGGGTCAAGTCTTGGCATGAGACAGTTCCTGCCGATCGCCGCCTGTCTTTTCGTAATCCTGTGTTCCTGCAACGGAGATCCCGTTCAGGAGAGCGCCGGAAACATCGATCTCGCCCGGGCCGCGCAGTACTTCCACGAATTCGACGCGCTGTGCAGCGAGGACGACGGCGCCCTGTGGGGTGTTTCCTTCTGCGGTCCGATCCTGATCGTGGATCCCGGGACGGGCATGGCGGTCGGCAATCAAGCGGATACAAACGGCGTGCTCCAACCGACCGGGAAGGTGTTTGCCGGACAACTTCCGCCCGATATCGGGATCGCCAACACCGCCTTCGACTGGGACGGGGCACGCTGGACGATGCTCATCTGGTGGTCCCTGGGCGGGGACGCCGACGATCGTCTGCGGCTCCTTGCGCACGAGTCGTTTCATCGCCTTCAACCGGAGTTGGATCTGGTCGCGTTCGGGGACGTGAACGCCCACCTGGATACCGCGGACGGTCGGGTCTGGTTGCAATTGGAATGGGACGCTCTGCAGAAAGCGCTCTCCGAAGAAGGGGAGACGCGCGCGGTGGCGGTCGCGGATGCGCTTGCCTTCCGTGCAGCGCGGCGCGATCTATTCCCGCGTGCCGCGGAGCGCGAGATACCGCTGGAGATCTTCGAGGGACTCGCGGAGTATGCGGGCATGAGACTCGCGGGGTTCTCCTCGCAGAAAGTGCTGCAGGCTGTATCGGCCAAGCGCGAGCAAGAAACGGGTGTCGTACGGTCTTTCGCTTATGTCAGCGGTCCACTCTACGGTTACCTTCTCGACGCTTCCGGTGTCGAGTGGCGCGAACGCGTGAGCAAGGAAACGGACCTGGGGTCGCTGCTCTCCGACGCGCTGCAGGTATCCGCTGCGGCGCCGGACGACGCGGATCGACGTGCGCAGCGTTACGGTGTCACCGAACTCCGCGCCACCGAGACCGAACGAGAGCGCAACCGCATGGAGCGACTCGCAGCATGGCGCGCTTCGCTGATCGACGCCCCCGTCCTCA
>Ga0224508_10005309_pt1 | contig 10351 bp, 13 predicted proteins | sample SF_Jan12_sed_USG_4_FD_170157 | JGI IMG/M metagenome (GOLD analysis project Ga0224508, IMG submission 170157) | Sediment microbial communities from San Francisco Bay, California, United States - SF_Jan12_sed_USGS_21 | ecosystem: Environmental > Aquatic > Marine > Sediment | place: USA... | reverse complement strand
GTAGTTTCGATACGCTCAATACCTTCAATCTCATCCCCAAAGAAAACAAGCCGATAACTATAGTCAACGTAAGGAAGATTCACGTCAACGGTGTCTCCCTTTACCCGAAAAGATCCCCGTTCAAATCGAATTTCAGATCGGGAATAGAGACTTTCCACCAAATTAAGCAGTAAGGTGTTCCTGCTAATGGTCTGACCTTTCTGAATTCTGATGATCCCACTCTTATAGTCTTCAGGGTTTCCCATACCATATATGCATGATACAGATGCCACGATAATAATGTCTCGACGCCCGGATAGTAGAGAAGAAGTCGCGCGCAATCTCAACTTGTCTACTTCTTCATTAATAGAAAGGTCCTTCTCAATATACGTGTCAGATACAGACATGTATGCCTCCGGCTGGTAATAGTCATAGTAAGAAACAAAGTATTCAACAGCGTTATCGGGGAAGAACTCCTTGAACTCGCTGTACAACTGCGCAGTCAAGGTCTTATTATGAGTCAGCACCAATGTAGGTCTCTCCACCTGACTAATTACATTCGCTATGGTAAATGTCTTACCAGAGCCGGTGACTCCAAGCAGTACCTGCGATTTTTCCCCATCCTCAATGCCACTAATTAATTGCTCAATGGCCTGAGGTTGGTCACCCGTGGGTTCAAATGGTGAGACTAGTTTGAAGGACATAGATCAGATGTGACAAAAACCACAATAATAAGAGAAAATGATATTACTTGCAGGCAGACCACAGCTTCTGTACAACCTATGATGTTACACCATAAAGTATTTGGACAAGGCCCTCCTGTGATCTTACTTCATGGCCTGCTGGGTATGCTGGACAACTGGCAAAACTTTGGAAAGCGATTGGCACATAACTATACAGTCTATCTGGTTGACCAACGAAACCATGGTAATTCACCGCATCAAGAACAAATGAATTATCAATTAATGGCAGAAGATTTGCAAATCTTCATAGAAAGCCAAGGGGTAGACCGGATCAGGGTAATTGGACATTCGATGGGTGGTAAAGTGGCTATGCAAATGGCTCTATCTTATCCTGACTTGGTCAGTCACCTGATAGTCCTGGACATTACACCCAAGCGATATACTTCTGGACACGATCAAATTTTTACTGCCCTGCGAAGTTTGAGTCCGGAAAACTACACCACACGGTCGGAAATTCAACGGGATTTAAATGGTAAGTTGAAGGACCCCACTATGGCCTCATTTTTATCGAAGAACATCCGTCGCGATCCAAATGGACGTTTTCACTGGAAAATGAATCTAGAGGGAATTTTTGATTCCATGTCAGCGATTCTGGAGGCACCTAAGATGGTTGAAGGACCTTACTTCGGACCGACTGTTTTCTTTAAGGGGGCAAATTCTGACTACGTTCTCCCGGGGGATCAAATTGAGATCTCGAGAATGTTCCCTCATGCCACGATTGAGGTAATATCGAATGCCGGACATTGGCTTCATGTGGACGCATCTGATCTATTACATCAAAAGATCGAGCACTTTCTAATGTGATATTCGGGGTTGGCAACCACCACTTGGGAAATTAATAGCTTTACAGGCCTCTGTTGAAACAACTGAGGCATCGTAACCGTTATTCTCAAGTAATACTTAGCATTATGCAAACCAAAAGGATTCTATTCATCAGTTTATTGATAGTGGCAGGATATGCCTTTATTGAATCAAATACTAGGCAATTCGAGATTAGCAAGAATCTGGAAATATTCACCAACCTCTACAAGGAGCTAAACACGAACTATGTAGATGATTTGGATCCTTCCAGTTTGATGCGGACGGGTATCGAGTCAATGCTTAGTACACTTGATCCATATACCAATTACATATCTGAAGCAGATATAGAAAGTTATCGATACATGGCTGAAGGAAAGTATGATGGTATTGGCGCGCGCGTTCTTAAAATCGGTGATTATGTGACCGTGGTGGAACCGTATGAAGAAGGACCTGCTATGCAAGCTGGAATCAGGGCTGGAGATCAGATTCTTGCCGTGGATGGACGTGATGCAAAAGGTAAGAAGACAGATGAAGTTGAGGACATCCTAAAAGGATTTCCGGGTACAGAAGTAACCCTTACGATGATTCGCCCGGGTCAAAAGGATTCCTGGGATGTCGTGGTGAAGCGCGATGAAGTCACTGTAAAGAATGTGCCGCATTTCAGTATGCTTTCGGAAGATGTTGGTTATGTGGTCCTAACGACGTTTACCAGTAATGCCAGTCGAAACGTTGCTGCGGCCATTCAACAACTTAAGAATGAAAATCCCAATATGAGAAAGTTGGTATTTGACTTGCGGGATAATGGCGGGGGATTCTTGAGGGAGGCCGTTAGTATCAGCAATTTGTTTATTCCTCGTGACGAAATCGTAGTCACAACACGAGGCAAAGTAAAAGATCGCGATCGAAGTTTCAAGACCAAGGAATCTCCAATGGTACCGGATATGCCCGTGGTAGTGCTGACAAACAAATGGACCGCGTCGGCGTCGGAGATCGTTAGTGGAGTCCTGCAAGATTTAGATCGTGGCATAGTGGTGGGTCAGCGAACATATGGCAAAGGACTGGTTCAGAATACGGTAGACCTTGAATATAATGCGAAGCTAAAATTGACAACTGCCAAGTATTATATACCCAGTGGCCGATGTATACAGAGCGTCAGCTATAGCGGTGATGAGCCTGTTGATATTCCAGATCAGGACCGGGCATCTTTTAAAACCAGAAAAGGTAGGCCCGTCTTAGACGGAGGAGGAATCACACCTGACATCAAAATCGAGGACACGAATCAGTCATCAATTGTCTCCTTTTTGCAGAAGAACCATTTGATTTTTCATTATGCGACAGCATTTCATCAAAAGCATGAGGAGATTCCCGAAGCTACAACGTTCTCCTTTAGAGAATTTGACGACTTTGTAGCATTTGTAAAGTCAAAAAATTTGGAGTTCAGAACAAAAACGGAGATGGAATTGGAGGAACTGGGGAAAGCCGCAAATGAGGATCATCTCGCCGATGTCATTCAAGAGCACATTGATCAGATGATCGCAAAGATATCGGACGAAAAAGCTGATGACTTATATGAATATAAAGAGGAAATAACAGCATTAATCGAAAAAGATATCGTTAGCCGCTATTATTACCAGACAGGCAAGATTAAAAAGAGTCTCAAAATGGACAAGGAAATTGAAATCGCGGTTGATCTGCTCGAGGATATGCCAAAGTATGAGTCTCTCCTTGCAGGTTCCTAGTTAATTGCTCCGTGGGCCTGATTCTTTGTATTGAGACTGCCACCGAAGTTTGCTCTGTCGCTCTGGCCCGTGAGGGTCAATGCATAGGTCATCACACAACCACAGAACCGTATACTCATGTATCTCAGATCAATTGTCTGATTGAGGAATGTTTGGCCAATAGCAGGGTGGATTTTAAAACCCTGGACGCGGTTGCGGTTAGTGCTGGCCCTGGATCTTATACTGGACTTAGGGTCGGTGTATCGGTTGCCAAGGGTATCTGCTTCGGCATGAACATACCTCTGATTTCGATTAATACATTATTAGCCTTGGCATCAGGTGGCAAATCATATGCTGAAAGAGGTGAGATATACTTATGTTCTCTTATAGATGCCCGACGCATGGAGGTATATACAGCAACCTATGACCGTAATTTTGAACTTATAGAACCAAGTAGGGCTTTAATTGTTCGATCAGATACCTTTGATCATTTACGCAACCAAGGAAAGGAAATCATATTCGTGGGGAATGGCACACAAAAAGTGCGCGAAATAGTCCCCATAGAAGGGGTGATTTTCACCAAAATAATCTGTTCCGCGCAGCATTTAGTTCAAATTGCAGAAAAAAAGTATTGTCAAAAGCAATATTCAGATCTGGCGCAGTTTGCTCCCATCTATTTGAAACCACCGCACATAACAAAAGCAAAAAAATTCATATAGTAAACATTTTCTGAATATTACATATGATATATTTATAAGATTTGATGTATATTTAAAGAGCTGAGTCCTGCTAAAAATAAGTGATTTCGACCCCCTGAAAGAAGTTTGGTACAGTTTTGGCTATCAAAAGGGAGGATTCCAAAAATGAAAATTACTTAGATATGAGAAAGCAGAAGAACGAAAATGTCACGCTTAAGCATGGAAAAAAGGATATCCTTCTGGATTATGCCGAGCTGCGAAAAGCAGTTTTGGTGCTAAGAGCGGTGAATCATAAGCTCCGACAACGGATTATTGATTTACTTGAAGTCGGTGAGTCAATGACCGTTACCGATATCTACATCAAATTACGTTTAGAGCAATCTGTTGCTTCTCAGCATCTGGCAATTTTGCGACGTGCTGGAGTAGTAAAAACAGAGCGGCAAGGGAAGTTTATCTATTATTCTCTTGACAAGGATAGACTCGCCCAAATATCCAGATTGGTTGAAGAATTGGCTGTATAAAGAACTATACTTTTAATTTAAAACTTGGTTTTATATCAGGGATTTATACGCGTAAGCTTATAGTTTTACTGCAACCCTACTGCGATAGCAAGATATAAATGCTGTATTCATGATTTGAATGCAGCATTTTTTATTTCAATTAGTTTGTATATAAATTTTTTTTAATGCATATTTGTTCTGACTAAGGCTTTTGAAAACGAAAGAAAACTACTCTTATGAACAGGACTAAGGTTACGTTCAATAACGAAAAACTGCAGTTGTCTTGTGAAATTGTTCGAGCTCTTGCCCATCCTCTTCGCTTAAGAATTCTCGAATTTATAGACACTCATAGGCGGATCAATGTCAATAAAATTTACAACACGCTGAAGATCGAACAATCGATAACTTCACAGCATTTACGCATTCTAAGGTTAGCGGGAATAGTTCATGCGGAACGAGATGGCAAATTTATCCACTATACTCTCGATTACGATACGATCGAGACCGCGCAGACAGCCATCGATCATTTCTACGGAAGGTATTAAATCTCCTTCTTGTTTTCCGATTGCATCGGGTTGACATCAACAACAGTGGGTTCGATGGCATGGTTCTCCATTTTTGAGAGATCCGTTGTAAAGAACTTCCTCTGAAAGAGGAGCAACATAACAATACCTACACTGATTGAAGAATCTGCGACATTGAAGACGGGCTTAAAAAACTGAAATTTGCTGCCTCCCAAGTAGGGAATCCAATCGGGCCATTGAGTATTAATCATTGGAAAATAAAACATATCAACAACTTTTCCTTGTAGAAAGCCGGCATAACCTCCATTCTCAGGAAAAGCTGTTGCTAAACCACCGTGGTACGGTGATTCAGAAAATATCAATCCATAAAAAGCACTATCGATAATGTTCCCAATAGCACCTGCAAGAATCAGGGCAAAACAAATCAGCACACCGATTCCTTGCTTCATCTGGATCATCTTGTGTAGGTAATAAATCAAAAATCCAACAGCCAGGATCCGAAATAGACTTAGCGCTAGCTTTCCTGTTTTTCCGCCAAAAGTCAAGCCGAAGGCCATTCCATTATTCTCTACAAAATGGATAAAAGCCCAATGTGTACCAAAAATGGCATGCTGATCACCGTATTCCATCTGTGTTTTGACCCAGATTTTGATCGCTTGATCCAAAATCAGTACTAACAAAATGATCAAGACTACAATATGTGACTTAGATAGCTTCAAAACCATTAGATCCTTGGTGGGAAAAAATTAATATTTGCCTCCGGATATTTTACCTTTTGACCCTGTTCTGTTTGGCTTCAATACTCAAAGTGGCATGGGGAACTGCCTTCAATCGTTCCTTGGAGATCAACTTACCGGTTTCTCGACAGATGCCATAGACTTTATTCTTGATTCGAATTTTGGCATTTTCGAGGTGCTGAATCAGTTTTCTCTGGCGTGCGGCAAGGTTGGTGATTCGTTCACTCTCTGCTGAGCCAATGCCATCATCAAGTCCCTTGACCTTCGAATCTGGATTGTCAGCTAATTCCGCCAGTTGATTGAGATAAAAGGTAAGTTGTTCTTGGGCTTTCGTAAGTTTTTCGTCAATCAATGCCTCAAATTCCTTCAATTCTTTATTCGAGTATCTTGTTTTTGTCGTTCTTTTAGCCATATCGGGTCATTTGATGAGAGCAATTTGCAAAATTATCTAAAATTTCGATAGTGGTCAGATTACTGTTCCGGTAGTACTTCCACTGCTTCATCAGTCCCTTCCCCATCTTCCACCAATGCCTTCTTTTTCAATGGGTTGTCATGATATTTCAGAAAGGAAGATCGATTTCTATGCAGGTCTAATGCCAGAAATAGAGCCTTCCGAAATGAAGAAGGATCAGCGACATTCTGCCCCGCAATGCGATGAGCAGTTCCGTGATCTGGAGATGTTCTGATGATATTGAGACCAGCGGTGAAATTCACCCCCTGTCCGAAATTGAGTGCCTTGAAAGGTATCAAGCCCTGATCGTGATACATAGCAAGAATACCATCAACTTTGCGAAACTCTCCTGAACCAAAAAATCCATCGGCACTATGAGGGCCACTAATCAGGCTTCCTTTCTTCTTCATCTCGATAATCGCAGGTCGGATTATCTCAATTTCCTCAGTTCCAAGTAAGCCCTCTTCACCAGCATGAGGATTCAGGCCTAATACGGCAATTAATGGTTTTTCAATTCCAAAATCACGTTTCAGGCTCTGTTCTAGCATTCCTATCTTTCTTAATAACAATTCTTTGGAGATCATATCGCTCACCTCACTAATAGGAATGTGATCTGTGGCAACCCCTACGCGCATCTGATCTCCCACCATAAGCATCAGGCTTTCTCCATCACCAAACTTCTCGGTAAGAAAATCAGTATGCCCGGTGTACGGAAATCCGGCTTTTGACATAGCATGCTTGTGGATGGGAGCAGTAATGAGTGCATCAATCAGACCATTTGCGATGTCCTGAGCAGCACGATCAAGGGCTATGTATGCAAATTTGCCGCTCTCCTCTGTCGGTTCGCCTAATGAGATGCTCACTGTGTCGGTCCAGCAATTGACAATATTTATCCGGTCATTGCTCAATCTTGAAGCATCCTGTAGACTCTGGTATACGAATTCAGGCGGCTTTACGATGTTTTTGTGATATGAGACGATCTTAGCTGATCCATAGATAACGGGAGTACAAAAATCTGTAATCTTTGGATGAGATAATGTCTTGATAATCACCTCAAGTCCTATACCGTTTATATCACCAACCGTAATGCCGACCCGTATCTTATCCATCGCTTATATTTTGGCTTTGTAAGTCGGCTAAGATACTCAAACTATGCTATTTTTGTCCTTGGCATGGGGCGAGCTAAGAAGCGATTTGGGCAACATTTTTTAACTCAAGAGGACGTGGCAAAACGAATAGTTGATGCCTTGCCAACCGTCAGTCCTGCTGAATCTGTCCTGGAAGTAGGCCCTGGTCGAGGTATGTTGACCCAGTTTCTGCTAAAAAACCACTCGACTCTCTATTTTGTGGAAGCAGATAGAGACATGATTCCCCTTCTTCATGAGCGATTTCCTCTTATCGGATCGCGTTTGATTCAAGCAGACTTTTTAAAGTTAGACCTCCATACTTTGCCAAAGTTCCACATGATCGGAAACTTTCCCTACAATATTTCAAGTCAGATCCTATTCAAAGTATTAGATAATAGAGAGCAAGTGCCGACAATGGTTGGTATGTTTCAAAAGGAAGTTGCAGAACGTATTGTTGCGAAATCAGGATCTCGAACCTACGGTATATTAAGTGTGCTCACCCAAGCCTTCTACTCTTGTGAATACATGTTTACGGTTGAACCCAGCGCATTTACTCCTCCTCCTAAGGTTCAATCTGGGATTATTCGTTTGATTCGTGATGATACAAAGCAAATGAATCGTGCACGGGAACGATTCTTCAGAAGAGTCGTGAAAATGGCTTTTAATCAACGTCGTAAGATGTTACGAAATTCTCTAAAGGCACTCCTTGAAGAGTATGCCGTTAACGACCAATCGCTATTGAGCATGAGGCCCGAACAACTTACTGTTCAACAATTTGTTGATCTGGCTGACTATATGAATGCAAATAAAATAAACGTCACATGAGTCTTGAGCAAATCATAATGCATGAGTTAAAAACAGCCATCAAGTCAAAAGATGAACCTGCTATGCGAGCTATCAGAGCATTGAAAGCGGCTTTTCAATTGCGGAAAACTGATGGTAGCGGGAAAGAAATTAACCAACAAGAGGAAATTAAAATCGTTCAAAAATTGATCAAGCAGCGGAAAGAATCCCTGGATATCTACGAAACCCAGGACCGGGAGGACTTGGCCCAAATCGAGCGAGATGAAATTGATGTGCTCACCAGATATCTACCTGATCAACTCTCTGATGAAGAGCTGCATAATATGGTCTCGCAAATTATTGAGAACGTTGGAGCCAGTAGCATGAAAGATATGGGCCGGGTGATGGGCTTGGCTACAAGCCAGCTAGCTGGTAAAGCTGACGGAAAGACCCTGGCCACAGTTGTTAAAAGCTTTCTATCATCGTAGTTCACTACACATCTCTAGAATTGCATCAAGGTTTTCATATGTTTTCAAGCCAACTAATTCCTCCGGACTCCCTGATAGCACGATACCTTCTATCGGTATTGTTACTTTCTCTAGTTTGTGAAGCTGTTCGGGCTCGTCTATGGTTATCCAAAGGGGTATAGTGAGATCCTGGCTTTGTGCAAGGCTTTGTAACCAACTCATGGATACAATCAGAGCCACCACTTCTTCAATATGGGCATCGGAGTACAGATCTTCCAGTGAAATGTCATCGTCCAAAATAATCCATTGCCCTATATCTGATGGCAATACGCTACTTGGACGGTCAAACAACAGACAATGAGACACCATTTCTGAGTCAATTTCATGTGCAACAGTTGCAGCATGTTCTCTCGGCAATTCTAGTGCCCATGTGACTCCCTCCACCCATGCCTTAACGCCATTCATAAATGCCATATCATCTAAGGTCCCATTCCAGGGAACTGAAAGTACATCTGCGAAATGAGCTGCAAAGTAACGTGCATCCGTCAAATTCACTATATTTCTTGCGAGTACCTTCAGCATACTTTGCACAGCTAGGATGGCAGACAAACATACATACTTTGATTGGGTTTACTCAGTGACCCGGCAGATCCCTGTGGGCAGAGTCACGACCTATGGAGCAATAGCTGATTATCTGGCACTTGGTTCAGCAAGGATGGTCGGTTGGGCACTTAATCAGTCACACGTACTATCACAAATTCCTGCACATCGAGTGGTCAATCGAAAAGGCGAGTTGAGTGGTCGAATTCATTTTGGACATCCCACCAAAATGCAGGAGTTATTGGAAAAGGAGGGTATTGAGGTTGTCGATAACAGAGTGAAGAATTTTAATGACCTGGTTTGGATTCCAGCGCAACATCTGCACGATCTAGACATAGATCTGAGTTAGAATATCACAGGACTAAACTTTAACATAAATAGCTGGCATTCTGGACAATATTCGACTGATTCCTCCAGTTTATTACTAAGTTTTATAACCAAAACTTTACTGTATGACGCAAAACTGTACACAACATGATTTAGTTCGTCTTTTGTACCAAGAACTTGCTACTCTTGATCGATTGGCTTTGTTGGAAGAATTGGAATCCGACTGGGATTTGAAAGAAGACTATCTAGAACTGGTTTATGCTGCAAAGCAATTGCCAAAAGTTCAGTTTTCTCCTTCGAAATCCAGCATTGCAAATATTTTAAGACACAGTCGAATCGAGCAAGCCGTGAGCTGAACACATTCAAAGAAGAATTAAATCAAAGGCCCTTGACAGTTAAAGATGCTGGCAGGGGTCTTTTTATTTTCCCTACTTCTACTTCCGTATTCAGATCGTTTAAAATCATATATTTGTCAGTTCTAATTCAAATGCCATGGCAAACGAAAAAGACGCAAAACTTAAAGCTTTAAAACTTACGGTTGACAGACTTGAAAAAACGTATGGCAAGGGCACCGTCATGAAGCTTGGCGATAAGCAAGTGGTAGATGCCGAAACGATTCCAACCGGCTCATTGGGCTTGGACATAGCCTTGGGAATTAATGGACTGCCCCAGGGCAGGGTAGTGGAAATATTCGGACCTGAGTCTTCGGGGAAGACCACACTTGCCATCCATGCCATTGCCGAGTGTCAGAAGCAAGGCGGAATTGCGGCATTTATAGATGCTGAGCACGCGTTTGACCGCTTTTATGCGGAAGCTCTAGGGGTGGACACTGAGAATTTGTTGATATCTCAACCGGATAATGGCGAACAAGCTCTTGAAATAGTTGAGAATCTAAT
>Ga0224508_10005308_pt1 | contig 10351 bp, 8 predicted proteins | sample SF_Jan12_sed_USG_4_FD_170157 | JGI IMG/M metagenome (GOLD analysis project Ga0224508, IMG submission 170157) | Sediment microbial communities from San Francisco Bay, California, United States - SF_Jan12_sed_USGS_21 | ecosystem: Environmental > Aquatic > Marine > Sediment | place: USA: California... | reverse complement strand
AGCATAGCACTGTAGTGACGCGGCTCGAACCCCATTGGATCGTACACCGTGCCGGCGAGCAGCGAGCCCGGATCGTCGGCGCTGAGCTCCGACCAACGCAGTCCCACCCGCCACTGGCGCCTGAACCGATAGACGCCCTGCACGTACCAACCGTCTTGATCCACATCCAGGGAGCCGATGCTGCCAGCCTCGTCCAGCAGACCGCGCTCGCGTCGCCGCAGGTATTCGCCCTGGATCTTGAAGTTACGCACCGTCGGATTACCGTTCGGGGCCCATTTCCAGATGAAGTCGAGAATCTCCATGTCGGTCTCGCCGGAAAACGTAGCGGCACCCGTTTCACGCCCTTCGACCTCGCCCGACAACAGCGAAATCCCCGCGCGCCAGCTGTGACTCGAGCCCACGTCACCCCCGAGGTGAGCAAAGGCAGTCCAGGCGCCTTTTCCGGCGTCCGCAGCGCCAGCGATCGGAAAGCCCTCGCCCCGCAAGAGCTCGCCACCCACTTCGAAGAACAAGGGCGTCGGCGCAACCCAGCGAAGCTGGACGCCATCGTCTGCGAACTGGCCGTCGAGCATGGCGCGGTACGGCAGTGGCCGATCAACGAAGTCGTCGGCATGCGTATGAAGTATGTTGAGGTAGCCGATGGAGGAGAACATCCTGCCGGCCTTGACAGCGAGCCCCGCCGGTAGTGCCAGAGTCTCCAGATACGCCTCTTCGATCTCCACGCCACTCTCGCCCTCCTCGTCGACGAAAGCGAGCGTCGTGCCGCCGTAGAATCTCGTGTCGATGTTGGCATACAGGTTGAGCTCGGACTCGCCCAGCGACAGCCCTTCGTCTCCGGCGCCCGACTCCTCGCCCGCGGGAAAGCCCGGAATCGCATCTTCCAGACCGCCGTTGGAGAACTCGCGCCACTTGGCGTCGAGAATCAAGCCAACCGCGGGATTGAACGCGTTCGCGGCCGCAATGGAGGACGAACCCCGGGGGGCTGGCGGTATCGGGGTCGGCGCTGGCGCTGCAACCGGCGTGGCCACCCTGGCCTCGATCCGTGCGAGTCTCGCCTCGAGTTCCGTCACCCGCTCGCCGTAGTCGCGCCTGAGCTCTGCAAGCTCGCTGCGCAAAGCCACCAGCGCCTCATCAACCTGCGCATCGGTCTGTGCCTGACCGAGGATGGGAAATAACCCGACCGCTGCCACCCATCTCAGGGTCTGTCCAAGCGTCTTAAGCCTCATCTTTGCTCTCCTGAATCGCTCTGGGGAGCGACAAAACTGGTGCGAAAAAGTAACATCCGCCCGGCCATGAGCAAACCACCGGTCTCCGACTCAGACTTGATTTCAGGGCGCGACCTGACCCTTGGCTACGGCAGGCATGTGGTCTTCGAGAAGCTGTCCTTTTCCATCGAGCAGGGCGATCTGGTGGGGCTGGTGGGCCCCAACGGGGGTGGCAAGACGACCCTCATGCGGGCGATTCTCGGCGCCCTCGAGCCCCTCGAAGGCAAGATGGTCCGCCACCGCTCGGACATCGCGTTTGGTTACGTGCCACAACGGCGACACCTGGACCCCCTCTGGCCGCTCACAACCCTGGACGTCGTCGCCATGGGCACCTACGCCCGGGCGGGGCTCTGGCACCGACTGTCGTCGGAGCAGTTCGATGACACCTTTCGGGCCATGGAGCACGTGGGCATTCGACACCTGGCGCAACAGCGCTATTCCGATCTCTCCGGAGGTCAGAAACAGCGCGCGCTGGTCGCACGAGCGCTCGCCACGAGACCAAACTTCCTGATACTGGATGAGCCCACCCAGGGCATGGATCTGGCTTCCAGCACCGGCATCCTCGACTTGGTCGTGCGACTCCATCGCGAGGGCATCACGATCCTGCTCGCGAGCCACCGACTGAACACGGTCGCGAACTACGTCAAGCGGGTCGCGTTGGTCCACGACGGGAGCCTTCAAATCGGCGCCCGCAACGAGCTCCTGACCGGAGAGAACCTCTCGGCCCTCTACGGCATTCCGGTAGAAGTCATTCACGAGGACGGCGACCGGCTCGTCGTCATCGGCGGGTCGACCGACTGATGATCGAGACGCTGGCACTATTCAGCGAATCCATCCTGGGGGCGCTCGTCGTCGCGGCAGGCTGCTCGATCGTGGGGGTCTACCTGGTGCTTCGCCGTATCGTCTTCGTCGGCGCCGCGCTCGCCCAGCTCTCCTCTGCCGGAGTCGCCTTGGCTATTCTCCTGCAGTCCCTCGGTTGGAGTCTCGGGTTCGTCACCGATCCGCTGGTAACGTCATTCGCAGTGACTCTGGCGGGAACGAGCTTTTTCGGCCTCAGAGCCTCGATTGGCGACCTCCCGCCGGATGCCGGCCTGGGCGTCGTCTTCGTGGTCGCGGGCGCGCTGGCGTTGCTGTTCCTCGCGGGTAGCGCTCAGGCCGACATCTACGACCTCTTTTTTGGCGGTGACGTGCTGCTGATTCCGTCTGAGCAGGTATTCACCCTGGCTGCGGTGATCGGACCCGTGTTGCTGGTCTACTATCTGCTCGATAAGGAGTTCCTATTCGTCTCCTTCGACAACGAGATGGCGGCGACACTCGGATTCCGCATCGTACGGTGGAATGTCGGGCTGTTCGCCACGTTCGGCATCGTCATCACGCTGTCGATCCGCACGGTGGGCGTACTCCTGGCGTTCGCTTACCTGGTGCTGCCGGCACTCATCGGAATGCTCGTGGGCAAGCGCATGAGTCAGGTCTTCGCCAGCGCGGCTCTGAGCGCAGTCCTGGGCACGCTCGCAGGATTCGTCATCTCCGTCTACCTGGATATGCCTTCCGGTGCCACGATCATCGCGACAATGGGCGGCTTATTGTTGATCGTCTGGGGCGTTCAGCGAGTGCGAGCGGGCTGACGAGGTCCGGCTAAGGGCGTCCTCAGTGGCAGCGTCTCTGCTACCACTCCACCGCGATGTACTTCGTCTCCATATACTCCATCATGCCTTCGTGGGAGCCCTCGCGGCCGAGCCCGCTCTGCTTGGTGCCGCCGAAGGGCGCCGCGGGGTCGGAGACCAGACCCCGGTTCAACCCGATCATCCCGGCATCCAGCCGTTCGGAAACGGCCATCCCCCGCGTCAGGCTGCCGGTGTACAGATAGGACACCAGGCCGTACTCGGTGTCGTTCGCCGCCGCGATGACCTCATCGTCATCGTTGAACGACACCACCGGCGCCACCGGACCGAACACCTCTTCGCGCAGGATATCGGCCTCCCCAGGGACGCCTCCGAGCACCGTAGGCGGATAGTAGTGACCGACGCGATCCAGCGGCGCCCCGCCCGTGAGCACTTGCGATCCCTTGCTCTTGGCATCCTCCACGAGTCGATCGATATCCTTGATGGCCCAGGCGTTCACCATCGGGCCCAGCTCGACGCCCGGTTCGAGCCCCGGCCCGACTTTCATCGCGGCCATCGCGGCCGCAAACTTCTCGGTGAACTCCTGATACACGCGCTCGTGGGCATAGAAGCGGTTGGCGGCCGTGCAGGCTTCTCCGCCGTTGCGCATCTTCGCCACCATGGCGCCCTCGACCGCGGCGTCGATGTCCGCGTCGTCGAACACCAGGAACGGCGCGTTGCCGCCGAGCTCCATGGAGCAGTTCACGACGCAATCGGCAGCTTCCTTCAACAAGGCCCGGCCGACCTCCGTCGAACCCGTGAAGGAGAGCTTGCGCACCAGCGGATGATGCAGCATCGCACTGCCCACCTCACCGGAGCGTCGGGACGGCACGACGTTCATCACGCCCGGGGGCACCCCGGCCTCGGTCAGGATCTCTGCAACCAGGAGCGCGGTGAGCGGCGTATCCGAAGCCGGCTTCAGGATCACCGGGCAGCCCGCTGCGATGGCCGGCGCGATTTTTCGTGTCGCCATGGCCGCGGGATAGTTCCAGGGCGTGACCAGTACGCTGACACCAATGGGCTGCTTAAGGACCACGATGCGATTGTTCCCGGAAGGCGACTCGAGAATTTCGCCGTAGTTACGAACCGCTTCTTCGGAGTACCAGCGGAAGAACTCGATCGCGTAATCCGTTTCACCGTAGGCGTCCGGCAACGCCTTACCGTTCTCGCGCACGATATATTCGGCGATCTCCTCGCGTCGCGATGTCAGGAGTTCCCAGGAACGCCGGAGGACTTCGGCGCGTTCCCGCGGCGCGCGTTTCGCCCACTCGAGGCCCGCGGCGTGGGCAACTTCGACCGCCATCGTGACATCCTCCACGGTGGCGCTGGCCACCTCGGCGATGGTTTCTTCCGTCGACGGATCCTCGATGGGGAACGTTCCGCCATCAGATGCGGGGCGCCATTCGCCCCCAATGAACAATTCTGTCTGCATTGGCATTAACTGCGTGGTGGTCTCGCCTTCCGGGGGCGGTGAATCGTACTAGTACTTGTTAGCGATGAACAAATCCTGCGCGGGGAAGAGCGTGATCACCCTGCAGCCGTCGGACGTCACGACCACCTCCTCCTCGATACGCGCCGCGCCGTTGCCGTCAGCCGCCGGGCAGTAGGTCTCCAGCGCGAACACCATGCCTTCCTCGAGCTCGAACGGATTCTCGAAAGACACGAGACGGCTGATGATGGGACGCTCGTGTAAGGCGAGTCCCAGCCCATGACCGAACTGGAGCCCGAAGGCTTCCATCTCGTTGGCGAAACCGAACTCCGGCGCCTCGGGCCACTTCGCGGCGATTTTGTCCGTGGTCGCCCCCGGGCGCACCATGTCGATGGCCACATCGATCCATTCCCGCGCGCGCCTATAGGCATCCTCCTGGGCCGGGGTCGAAGAACCCACATTCAGCGTGCGGTAGTAGCAGGTCCGGTAGCCGACGTATGACTGAATCACGTCGAAAAAAGCCTGATCGCCCGGGCGATACATGCGGTCGGTGAAATTGTGCGGGTGAGGGCTGCAGCGTTCCCCGGAGACGGCGTTGATTGCCTCGACGTCGTCGGAGCCCGCCTCGTAGAGAAGCTTATTGGCGAGTGCCACCATCTCGTTTTCGCGCACACCCGGCTTCAGCGCTTCCGCGATACCCTGATACGCACCATCGACGATCGCGGCCGACATGTTCAACAGGACGATCTCGTCCATGCTCTTGATCTGACGCGCATCCAGCATAATCTGCTGTCCGTCTCGCACCTCCAGACCCGCTGCCTGCAACGCAAACAACATGGGCGGCTCGCAGATGTCGACCCCAACGGGCATATCGGCCACACCCTCGTGCTGCAGGAGCTGCTTGATCTCTTCTGCCGCCTGCTTGAACAGGCCCGCCTCCTCTGCAACAGAGCCGCGTAATCCCAGCATGCCGGCCTTACAGCGGTCCGGATCCAGCCACGGGGCGAACAGCCTGTGATGGGTTGCCGCCGAACCGAAATCCCAGAGATAGGGCTCGGAGTTTCCGGTGAACAGCGCGTAACGACAGATCTTGTCTCGCGACCACTCGCCAATCACGCTGCCGGTGATGTAGCGGATGTTGTTGTTGTCGAAGCACAGCATCGCACCCAGTTCGGATTTCTGAAGGGCCCAGCGGGTTCGCGCGACGCGGTACCGGCGCAGTCGATCAAAGTCGACCCGCTCCTCGAAATCCACGGCCATGGACCCCGGTGCGGCAATCGGCCGGGTCCAGTTCCAGTTTGGGGACATCTCACTCGTGGTCATGATCGCCGTGTCGTCGTCTGTTGGCATGGTTGGTGGTCTCCCGATCGCCGAGTCTCTGGTTGATGGATGAGGCGTTCGCTAACCCGGATCAATGCTTATGCGCCCGGCCGCCATGCCCGTGACAAGCCGCCGTCGTGAGGCGCGGACCGCGGCTCGCCGGCCGGCTCACCTGCGTCAGCGCCGTTCGACTGCATCCGCAGGGGGTGGCCGCCGCGAGGGACTTGTTCACCACCGTGCTGCGGCGAATGGGCTTACCCAGGACAGCGAGACCCCCCGTGATGACCCGGCGTACCGGCTCCCCGGTCTCGGGGTGCACGACCAGCGGCTCGTCATTCATACCCTGCACGAGCTCGAAGCGCTCGGGTGCGCCGCCGTCGGCAGGGATGGATTCGTATGTGTACGTCGGCATAGGGGTCGTCCGGTTTTGCAAACGTTTGCAGAATGGTTATCGTAGTTAATTCTGAGGTCCCCCACAACGGCGCGCCTTTTGGACTGGCCGCGGGATGACGCAGGTAGTTTAGCCCAAAAGCCCGCCACCGAATCGACGCGATCCGGCGCAGCCGTCGACTCGACGCTGAACTGGAGCGTACACTTGCGGTCACAGGATCAAGAGCTCGATCGACGTTTCTCGAGGACACAGTCATGGCCAACTTCACGATCAATGGACAACCCATCGAGGTCGATGCGGATCCCAAGACCCCCCTGCTGTGGGTCATCAGAGAGCATCTGAAATTTACGGGGACCAAGTTCGGCTGCGGGGTCGGCCAGTGCGGCGCCTGCACGGTGCATATCGACGGCTCCGCCACTTATTCCTGTCTCACCCCGGTGTCCGCCGTCGAGGGCCGCGAGGTCACGACGATCGAGGGTCTTTCGCCCGACGGCAGCCACCCGCTCCAGGAGGCCTGGGTCGCAGAGGAAGTCCCGCAATGCGGATACTGCCAGTCCGGCCAGATCATGCGCGCGGCCGACCTGCTGGCCGCCAATCCAGACCCGAGCCGGGAGGAGATCATCGCCCATATGAGCACCAACATCTGCCGGTGCGGAACTTACAGCCGCATCATCCGCGCCATTCAGCGGGCAGCGCGGGAGGCGTGAAAATGAAACACCGAACGTTGACGACGCTTCCGCCCACGAGCCGCCGGGAATTCCTGCAGGGCGTCGGCGGCGTGACCCTGGTCATCGGCTCCTCGGGCCTCATCACGGCCTGCTCGCCAGAACAGGCCGCGCAGATGACACGGGATCCGGCGAGTGCGATCACCCCCAATATCTGGGTCACCATCGGCTCGGACGACACGATCACGATCCAGTTCCCAGCCACGGAGATGGGCCAGGGTTCGTCCACGTCGTTGCCCGCAATACTCGCAGACGAGCTGGACGCGGACTGGGACAACGTGGTGGTCGAGACGGTCGCCGTTCACGACACGGCCTACGGGAACCAGTTCTTCCAGGACATGCTCTACACCGCCGGCAGCTTCACCGTCCATGCGTACTTCGACAAACTGCGGCTCGCGGGTGCGCAGGCACGGAAGCTGCTGATCCGTTCGGCTGCCGATCACTGGGGCGTGCCCGCCGAGGAGATCGAGACCGAGCCCAGCGTTGTGATCCATTCGCCCTCGGGGCGTCGCTTGGGCTACGGGCAGGTCGCCGCGTTTACGGCCGTGCCCGAGGCGCTCCCTGACGTCGATGAGTCGGAGCTCAAGCCCTTCGGCAGCCACCGTTACCTGGGCAAGGACGTTCCGCGCCTCGACATGCAGGCGAAGTCCGACGGCAGCGCCGTGTTCGGCATCGACGTGCAGGTGCCGGGCATGCTCTACGCTTCGGTGCTGAGGGCACCCGTGGAGGGCGAGGAGCCGCAGGAAATCGATGACGGCGAAACACGCCAGATCGATGGCGTCACGGACGTCATCAGGCTTCCGTGGGGCGTTGCCGTCGTCGCCGAGACGTTCGAGGCGAGCAAGTGGGGCAAGGAGGCTTTGCGGGTGACCTGGAGCGAGACATCGTCATTCCGCACAGCAGAGCTCGAGGCAGATCTCGAGGCCTATGCCGCCCAGGCGGAAGATCTCTCCCAGACCGGCACCGCATGGCGAGAGACAGGGGACACGGCCGCGGCAATCGAAGGCGCGGCGGGGATTGTCGAAGCGACGTACCGGACCGACCCCGCCTATCACGCGCAGATGGAACCGATGAACGCCACCGTCAATGTCACCGAGGACGGCAAAGCAGCGGAGATCTGGGTCAGCACCCAGACGCAGAGCTTGTCCATCCTCGGTGCCGCCGAATTCCTGGAGACGACGCCGGACAAGATCACACTGCACCCTACGTTTATCGGCGGTGGCTTCGGACGCCGGACGCTGAGGAGGCAGAAGTACGTCGAAGACGCACTCTACGTCTCGCGGGAGATCGGCCGCCCGGTCAAGGTCATCTGGACCCGCGAGGACGACGTCAAAGACGGCACCTTCCGCAACGCTGCCGCGCAAAAGCTGAGGGCGGGATTCGACTCGGCCGGGAAGCTGGTGGGCTGGCACCATCGTGTGGCCGCGCCCAAAGTGCTGGAGTTCATGAATCCGCCACGCTGGGAGGCTGCCCAGGGACGCGACGTGATTGCCATGCTCGGTTCTGAGAGCTCGCGTTACGACATTCCTAATTTTCTTGCCGAGCACATCCTGACCGAGCGCTGCTCACGGGTCTGTGCCTGGCGCGGCGTATCGACGAGCTACACGAAGTTTGCGGCGGAGTCCTTCATGGACGAATGTGCGGCCACGCGCGATGAGGATCCGCTGGAATTTCGAATGCAGCTCTGCCATAACAACCCGCGGGCACGTGGAGTGATGGAGGCCGTGGCGGAGATGGCGGATTGGTCGCGGTCGCGGGAAGGGACCGGACTCGGTCTCGCGCTCGCCGGATACCACCTCACGTTTGCAGCCGGCATCGCCGAGGTCGCGGTCGATGAGGCGAATGGCGAGATCGACGTCTTGAACTTCTGGCTCGCGGCCGATGCAGGGTATCTCATTGCACCCCGTAACGCCGAGGCGCAGTTGGAAGGCAACGTGATCTTCGGGATCAGTAACGCGCTGCGTGAGCGTATCGACATCTCCGGCGGAGAGGTCCGGCAGTCCAACTATTACGACTACCCCGTCATGCGAATGAACGAGATACCGAACGTGGAGGTGAGGGCCAGATCGACGGACAACTATCCGACCGGGATCGGCGAGATCGGTCTGGCGACGACGGGCGCCGCATTGGCCAACGCCGTCTTCGCGGCCACGGGTGCTCGGGTACGCCACCTGCCCCTGACACCCAACCGGGTGCTGGCAGCGATCCGAGGATAAGCCGACGGCGCAGCTCGAATACAACAACCCCCGCTTCAAGGTCCGCCTCTACGACTGGGGCCTGTTCGTCGGTCCCCAGGCAGGCGACTCTGCACCCGACTTCGAGGTCGTCGATCTGTCAACCGGCACGCCCACCAAGCTGTCGGACTTCGAGGGACAGTGGGTCGTCATCGAATCCGGCTCCGCCACTTGCTCCATGTACACGAAGAACATTCCCGGCATGGCACGGCTCACAGCTGAGCATCCCGATGTGAAGTTCTTGGTGATCTACGTTAGAGAGGCACACCCGGGCGAGCGGCTGCCCCAACACAGGAACTTCGACGAAAAGCTGGCGGCCGCCCAAATACTGAAACCCAAATATGACGAGAACCGGCAGATACTCGTGGATAGCCACGACGGAGCGTTCCATCGCCTTTACGGCATGAAACCCAACCTCATCTACGTTATTCGTCCGGACGGAGTCGTCCACTACCGCTGCGATTGGGCACACGTCAGTGGGCTGAGAGACGCGCTGGAAGACCGAGATAGGCTCCACCCCATCGAGCACGCAGACATGAAGCAACTCCACGCGACCCGCGGCATGGGGATCGCCATACGGACCATGTGGACCGGCGGCATTGTCGCGTTATGGGATTTCTTCGTCGCGGGCCCGGGGCTGGCCAAGCGACACAAGCTCGAAGATGCTTACTACAGCGAGCATGGGCAGTTCAAGAATCGGTGAGACCAGATAGAAGGGGATGCCCCCTTTTCCGTCCTTAGCCGAACCAGACCCCATAGAACAGGCGTGCCGCCGTTACGAACAGCACGACCCGGATCAGCATGCCGAAAGCTTCCGGACGGATGTACGTCCGCAGCCAGCTCCCGATCGGCACAAACGTCATGGCCGGGATAACGGCGATCACACTCTGAAGCAGTCGTTCCGCCGTGTAGGCCTGAAGCACGCCGAGAATGGTCAGATGCGTGAGTGACAAGGACATGAAGACCACGGCGAAAGCGAAGACGTACGTTCGGGGCGCAACGCCAAGAGCATCCACATAAGGCACGATGATCGGCGCACAGACTCCAGTCGCCCCCTGCAATACCCCCGATGCGAATCCGACCGGTGGCGCAAACCGGCGACGCGCTTGCGGGGAGAGCGAAAGCTCAGGATGCAGGAACCGCAGCGCCAGATACGCGACCACCCACACAGAGAGGACCGTCCCCAGAAATCGTTCGCTCGCCAGATACAGCACCGCGGCACCTACTGCGACGCCGGGAATCCCCAGGATGATGATGCGGCGCAGCTCAGGGATTTCCGTAGAGCAGTCTCTCAGCCCCCATGCGAGCCACAGGTTGGTGGTCAAC
>Ga0224508_10005307_pt1 | contig 10352 bp, 6 predicted proteins | sample SF_Jan12_sed_USG_4_FD_170157 | JGI IMG/M metagenome (GOLD analysis project Ga0224508, IMG submission 170157) | Sediment microbial communities from San Francisco Bay, California, United States - SF_Jan12_sed_USGS_21 | ecosystem: Environmental > Aquatic > Marine > Sediment | place: USA: California... | reverse complement strand
GCAGACCTATTATAATATTCAGGCGACTGCAAGTCTGGGCATGGAAGAAACCACATTTAAAGGTGGCGAGTTGCTTCTTCGGCGATTTTGGGATAAAACCGGTTCCGGAGAGAACAGGATACGTCTGGCGCCTTCATTAGAATTGCCAATAACGGACGAAGTTGTCAACTTTACATTTCACCTGGATTATTTAAACGGAAATTTTGAGAATGAGAGCCTGAATAGTTTAGATAACGATAACCCAATTCAATACAGTTATTTTCAAGCCGGAATTACCCCAAGTTTGAGGATCATTCGAGATGAGTTGACACTGAATTTAGGCGCTCGTATTGTAGTAGGATTAGATACAGAGCGTAGCGATACGAATTTCTATTTGTATCCGGAAATTACAGCTTCCTATAGATTGGCAGATGACCTGGCGATAGCCTATGGTGGATTGCAGGGACAACTTAGACAGAACAGTTACTATGACCTGGTAAATAAGAATCCTTATGTGTCTCCTACCCTGGAAATACAGCCTACAGATCAACAGTATGATGCCTTTGTCGGACTTAGGGGACAATTGTCGTCTAACCTGAGTTATAATGTCAAAGCTTCTTATAAAGCTGAAAACCGTTTGCCACTGTTCAAGCTGAACCCGGAGAATCAATTCCGTACAGATATGCAGGGCTATTATTACGGGAATTCATTTGATGTTTTCTATGACGATCTAAAAACATTTGGCCTGTTTGGGGAATTGTCTGTAGATGTGAATCGCAATTTTTCCCTGGGCGTAAATGCTGAGGTCTTTGATTATAATACGGAAACCAATAATGCGCCCTGGAATCTACCTGATATGAAGGGCGCCCTGACCTTAGATTACAATTCACCGACAGCCTGGTATTTTGGCGCCAGTTTATTCTATGTAGGTGAACGAGAAGACCTGGTCTCACAAGTTGCTCCTAATACCTTACCTCAGGACTTTCCTTCCTTTACTGTCGCCCTGGACAGTTATTTCGATGCCAATGCGTATTTAGGCTATCGCGTAAATGATCAATTAGCCATTTTTGCACGAGGGAATAATCTGGCAAATAATCAATACCAGCGTTGGGCCAATTTTAGAGTCCAAAGCTTGCAAATTTTAGGAGGAATCTCATATAAATTTGACTTTTAATCCGGGCTTTACGTCGATTTAAATATGTATAGTAAATACTTGAAAAACAAATATTTACATCGATTATTTCTAGGCCTTTTATTAGCCCAGTAAGTTAATGCCTTGTTAAACCATTGTAATTTTTTAGGTTTTAGGTGCAATGTTTAAGGATATTGGAAAATCAATCATCCATAAAAGGGGTCGTTTATCTACAAGCGACCCCTTTTTATTTCTCCCCCTTTTATTTTAGTTAATTTTATATACCTGATTTATGGATGATGTACAATGGATAGGGTTTATAAATATTGGCTGCTTTGTTTCTTAATTCTGGGAAGCTACGACTGGTGTCTGGCGCAAAATATGATCCCTAACCCGAGTTTTGAAGACTATGACAATTGCCCTGTGCAATTAGGCAATTTTTATGCGGATGTGACATTATGGAGTACACCTACGCTGGGGTCTACAGATTATTTTAATGGCTGTAGCACCATCATGGGAACTCCTAAGAACTTCAACGGGGAACAGGAAGCTTATTTTGGCAAAGGCTATGCAGGACTTTATTTATATGCCCCCGGAGATTACAGGGAATACCTTCAGGTTGCCTTAAAAGAAACCCTGCAGGAAGGAAAGGAATATGAAATCTCATTTTTTGTCAGCCTTGCCGAACGATCAGATTTTGCTATAAAAGACTTTGGAATACTCTTCTCAAGCGGACCCATTTCTGTTGAAACCCGGAGAACACTTTCCAAAATGCATTTGTATAGAATAAAGGAGAATACCTATCATTTTCTGGAGATCAATTATTCTGAATATTATAAAGACAAGAAAGATTGGGTAAAGGTAAGTACCTCTTTTACGGCAAAAGGGACAGAGAACTATCTCAGTATTGGCAATTTTCGTAACAATGCTAAAACACGAAATTTAATGACGAAACGAAATGCCAAACAAGGTGCATATTACTACATAGATAAACTCGACTTATTCACGCCTCCAACCGGAAATGCACCGGCAGCCCTGGCCGCAGATATTCCGCTAGATGAGCCACAGGTTTTTGAGAATATTCATTTCGACTTTGACGCGTCAATATTGCTAGAACCTGCTAAAATTGATCTAAATGGGCTTTATAAGTTTTTGCTTAAAAACGAGTCCTATATGGTTCGGATAAGCGGCTATACAGATAATTTAGGCTCTGATAGTTATAATCAGAAACTGTCGGATTTAAGATGTAAAGCAGTAGCAGACTATTTAATTTCCCTGGGCTTGTCCGGAGATCGTATTGATTGGAAGGGTTTTGGCGGACTACATCCTGTAGCCGAAAATACAACGGAAGAAGGCCGGCAAAAGAATCGTCGGGTTGAGTTTGTTATCTCCAGGAAACAGCCATAGTTCTACCTTCAGAAAATATGTATATTTGATGGTTTGCCGTACTGATAATCGGACACCTTATTCCAACATTTTATGAAAAAAATTATCCTCCTAGCATTGCCAATTTTTATGGCCTGCACACAGTCAAAGGAATCGGCAGACCTGGTCGTACACAACGCCAATATGTATACCCTTATTGAAGGTATGCCCAAAGCAGAAGCTTTTGCCGTCCGTGATGGACGTTTTATCGCAGTTGGGAGTAGCGAAGAAATTCAGCGGGACTATACATCTGAAAAAGTAATTGATGTAAATGGAAAGACTTTAATACCCGGCATAATCGATGCCCATTGTCATTTCTATGGTCTGGGCCTGAACCAACTTAAAGTTGATCTGGTTGGGACCCAAAGTTTTGAAGAGATCCTTGAGCGCATAGATGCATTCCATGCTGCAAGTCCCGGGAATTATTTATTGGGTCGCGGATGGGATCAGAATGACTGGGAAGTAAAAGAATTTCCGACGAAGGAAGAATTGGACAAGCGCTTTTCAGATATTCCGGTCGTACTGGAACGCGTTGACGGCCATGCTTACCTGGTCAATCAAATAGCATTGGACCTGGCGGGCATCAATGCGGATACGAATCCGGATGATGGCGAAGTTGTTCGCATCAACGGCGAAGAAACCGGGGTGCTGATCGATGGCCCTATGTTCATGATAGATAAGATCCTGCCGGTTCCGGATAAGGCAACAAAGATCCGAGCACTGCAGCAAGCAGAAGAAATCTGTTTTGATTATGGGTTAACTACTGTTAATGACGCCGGACTGAATCGCGATATCATAGAATTAATTGACAGCCTGCAACAAACAGGTGATCTGAAAATGCGCGTCTATGCCATGGTCAGCAATTCCAATGAAAACCTGGATCATTTTCTTGATAAGGGGATTATTAAGACAGACCGACTCAATGTTCGTTCGGTCAAAGTATATGGCGATGGTGCCCTGGGATCTAGGGGAGCAGCGCTGCGGGCACCCTATTCAGATAAAGAAGGACACTTTGGTGCAATGATCACCACAGCAGAAGAAATGGAAGCACTTGCTATGAGGCTTGCAGATTCGGAATATCAAATGAACACACATGCCATAGGAGATTCTTCTAATATCGTTGTGTTACGAGCTTACGAAAAAGCCCTGGAGGGGAAAGAAGATCGAAGGTGGAAAGTAGAACACGCACAGGTCATCTCAACGTCGGATTTTGATTATTTTGAGAGAGGAATAATTCCTTCAGTTCAACCTACCCATGCCACTAGTGATATGTATTGGGCCGAAGACCGGCTTGGTACGGATCGCATTCCTGGTGCTTATGCATTTAAAACGTTATTGGAGCGGGCAGGAACTATTGCCCTGGGTACAGATTTTCCTGTTGAAAGAGTTAACCCTTTCCATACGTTTTACGCCGCTGTGGCCCGCAAAGATTTAGAAGGATACCCGGATAATGGATTCCAAATGAAGGATGCTTTGTCCAGAGAGGAGACATTAAAAGGGATGACAATTTGGGCCGCCTATTCCAATTTTGAAGAAGGGGAAAAAGGGAGTATCGAAGTGGGAAAATGGGCAGATTTTGTCATTCTGAGCGAGGATATCATGACCGTATCAGAAGAAGAAATACCCATGTTATCTGCAGAAAAAGTATACCTGGCAGGCGAAGAGGTAAAATAATTAGCCTCAAAAACGCAAAAAAAGGCCGAATTATATTCGGCCTTTCTAATTTCTATTTGTTTTTCTACATGCTTATTGGCACGGTCACTCGCGTAGTTCCCCAGCCCATAACTAAATCAACCCTTTGTCCGGATGTGTCTATGCCGGTTTCATTAAAAGCTATTGAAAAGGCTTCCAGATTTTCATCACCTGAACTCACGGCAGCTGAAACCCTGGCTACATCGCCAGCTTTATCATAGGAATACGCTCCCCATTGATTAAGGCTACCACTGATGATCACCGTCCATTCAGAATCTCCAGGGATTGTGAATAAGGAATACGTTCCAGCACTAATGCTGGTTCCACCGAAAGTAACATCTTTATAAAAGGTGATCTCAGCACTTTCATTTGCGCCTGTACGCCAGACCTTTCCGGATGGCGCTAATTGTGCAAGACTTCTCCCCTTGAGTTGAGGTCTGCTATAAACAATTTTTATGGCCTTTTTTGCAATCCTGTAACTTGAAGGATATGCAGCAATATCGGCCGGACTCGCATCAAGTCCGCTAAATTTTTGTGCCTGGATCGAATGTGTAAATCCGAAAGTAAGCGCTGTAACTAAAAGCAATACTAGTTTTTTCATAATCTGTGTTTTAAAGAATTCAAATCTACAAGGAATTCATCCCTTTAACTTATAAAAAGTCGTTAAAATTTAGGCATCTTACACCCTCTAAATAAATTTCTATTTTTTTAAGATTATAATTACAATATGTAATGAAATATGTAAATAACATTATATATACTAAACAATAATCTAAATACTATTTTAATTCGTTACAGAAAGGTGCATTTTTGCTCTAAATATTAATATTACTACTATGTGCGGAATCGTATGTGCCTTCGATCTTAAAGAATCATCGGAAAAAATAAGGCCTCAAATATTGAAAATGGCAAAAAAAGTGCGCCACCGGGGTCCGGATTGGAGCGGAATTTATGCCTCAGAAAATGCAGTGATGGGACACGAACGCTTGGCCATTGTAGATCCGGCTTCCGGAAAGCAACCTTTATTTAGTTCAGACAAGCAATTGATCCTTGCTGCTAATGGAGAAATATATAACCACAGGGAATTACGAGAACCATTTAAAGGAACGTATGATTTTTATACTGCCTCAGATTGCGAAGTGATCCTGGCCCTGTATCAGGCCAAAGGCGTTTCATTCCTGGATGAAATGAATGGTATTTTTGGTTTTGCACTTTATGACGCGGAAAAAGATGAATATTTCATAGCCAGAGATCATATGGGGATCATTCCACTTTATATGGGCTGGGATAAACAAGGGACTTTTTATGTGGCATCTGAGTTAAAAGCCTTGGAAGGGGTATGCACAAAGATCGAGTTATTTCCACCCGGACATTATATGCTGAGCAGTGAAGGGGAACCGAAAAGATGGTATAGTCGGGATTGGATGGAATATGAGCAAGTGAAAGACAATACTACAGAAATAGCAGACATACGAGAAGCTTTGGATGCGGCCGTACACAGGCAATTAATGTCGGATGTGCCTTATGGGGTTTTACTTTCAGGCGGCCTGGATTCTTCAGTGACATCGGCCATTGCTAAAAAATATTCTCAAATGAGGGTTGAATCTGATGACACCCAGGAAGCCTGGTGGCCACAGCTGCATTCTTTTTCGGTAGGACTCGAAGGCTCGCCGGATCTTGCAGCAGCCAGGAAAGTTGCAGATCACATTGGCACGATCCATCATGAAATAAAATTTACCATTCAGGAAGGTTTGGACGCTATCCGGGACGTTATTTATAACCTGGAAACCTATGACATTACAACGATAAGGGCGTCAACTCCTATGTATTTGATGGCTCGTGTGATCAAGTCTATGGGGATTAAAATGGTGTTGTCCGGGGAAGGGGCCGATGAATTATTTGGTGGCTACCTGTATTTCCACAAGGCGCCAAGCGCGAAAGATTTTCACGAGGAAACCGTGCGTAAATTGAAAAAACTTCATCTGTATGATTGCTTGCGAGCAAATAAATCACTTGCAGCATGGGGTATTGAAGGTCGGGTTCCTTTTCTGGATAAAGAATTTATGGATGTAGCCATGCGCATCAACCCAAAAGATAAAATGATCAATGGCGAGCGGATGGAAAAATGGGTTGTTCGAAAGGCCTTTGAGGACTATCTCCCTGAAAGTGTTGCATGGCGTCAGAAAGAGCAATTCTCAGACGGAGTAGGCTATAGCTGGATCGATACGCTAAAAAAGCTGGTTGATGAAGAAGTTTCGGATACGCAAATGGCCAATGCGCAATTCCGCTTCCCATTACAAACACCGCAGAACAAGGAAGAATACTATTACAGATCTATTTTTGAAGAGCATTTCCCCAGTGATGCAGCGGCATTGTGTGTACCTCAGGAGGCTTCTGTGGCGTGTAGCACCAAAATTGCATTGGAATGGGATGAAGCCTTTAAGAACATGAATGATCCATCGGGCAGGGCTGTAGCCAATGTGCATGAGGACGCCTATGGTGCCTAAGGAGATAATTCTGTGATTGCCGAATAAATTACAAGGCCCTAACTAAGATCAACACTAATCCCGTAATCACTAATGGGCCGAGTAAGCCTATGACAATACCCCCAAAGGAGAAGTCGCGCTGCTGCAACTTACCTGTGCTATATGCTATGGCATTAGGAGGGGTTGAAATGGGAAGGAATAAGGCCGTTGAGGCACAGAGACCTATGACTAAGGGAAGCACTATTGGGTTATCATAGGAGAGTATAATACTTATTGGAATCAGCACTGAGGCAGTAGCGGTATTACTCATTATGTTCGAAAAGATCATGGTCAGAAATCCAAAACCAATCAGAAGCACATAAATATTCAGGCTACTATGATCGATCTTGTCAACATAAAAGTTCGCCAGGCCTGTTTCCTTAATAGCGAGGCCCAGAGCCAAGCCGCCAGCGACTAACATTAGGGTATCCCATGGGAGTTTCCGAACATCGTCCCCGGTAATGATCCCTGACATGGTAAGTAAAATAATAGGCAGTAAGGAAATTACTGAGGCAGGAATTCCATGCAGATTTTCTGTTAGCCACAGCGCAAGTGTGAGCAAAAGTACGCCCAGAACCACTCTTTTTTTAAGCTTATCTATCTTGTGTAGTTCTTCAGAGCCTGAGGTGTCCTCTTCTTCAATAATGATCTTCATGCGCTTTTTTTTGGGGATGTAGCGCCTGGTCAAAGCCGCCCAAAACAGGAATACCAGGATCATTGCAATCGGAAATCCAACTATCATCCACTCCAGGAACCCTATATCAAGCCCATGGTGATTCAGGGCTTCCGCAGCAATCGCATTTGGAGGAGATCCTATAATGGTTCCCATGCCCCCTAAAGAAGCAGCGCCGGCAATCCCAATAAGCATGGCTTTGGAAAAAGGGGAGTCCTTATCGAGACTTTTGATAAAGGGCAATACAGATGCGATCATCATAGCAGTTGTAGCCGTGTTAGACATGATCATAGAAAAGATGGCCGTAGAAAGCATAAGACCCAGCAGTATATTTTTTGGAATTGTCCCAAAACTCGAGATTGTGAGTCGGAATACAGTACGATCCAATCTCGTTTTGCTCATGGCTTCGGCCATAAAAAACCCGCCCAATAGCAACCAAATAACACTGCTTGACCAGGAATTCACGTATTCGGCGTAGTGCGATTGAACATTAGACGGGTCCACTTCCGAATAATAGTTATTCATAGCGAAGATGAGGAATCCAAAGACTAGTAATCCTACGGCAAAAGGAGGGATGGCTTCCGTTAGCCATAATCCAATGGCCAGGAAAAGTGCGAAAAGGACGTATACCTGTGCCATGTTCATAACGGGTTCATATAGGAAGTAAGTAAGACCAAAAGAGAAAATGATACTTAGCAGAAAATAAATGATCTTGCTCTGGACATTGACTACCCTTTGAATATCTGATAATATTTTGATGGAAGCGGTTCTTGAATCGGCCATGGAATGGTTTAAATACGTGTACAAAAGTATTATACTAGTTACATCTAAAAGCTAACAAATGTCATGGCGTGTCAGAAATTTATTTACCTGAATTTACATATCAAAAATCTCAATAAATCCAAAGCAAATTTTCCACAAAATTCTGTTAATAACTTCAATGCTAATAATATGCCAAAACCCTATATTTTATAGGCTATTAGTTATATTTGTAAGATTGCATAATACGCACTAAAACACGATATTTTTGCTATGAAGGAAGTGGATAAAAATCAGCAGTATTCAGCAGACAGTATTCAGGCCTTAGAAGGGATTGAACATGTAAGGATGAGACCCTCTATGTATATAGGGGATATTGGCCTGAGAGGACTGCATCATTTAGTATACGAAGTAGTCGATAATTCAATTGATGAGGCCATGGGCGGCTATTGTGACGCCATTGAGGTGACTATCAATGAGGATAACTCGGTTACGGTTAAAGATAACGGACGGGGGATACCTGTCGGCCTGCATAAGAAAGAAGGGGTTTCTGCCCTGGAAGTGGTAATGACCAAGATCGGTGCAGGGGGTAAATTCGACAAAGATTCGTATAAAGTATCTGGTGGACTCCATGGGGTGGGTGTTTCCGTAGTTAATGCACTTTCAGATCATTTGCGGGCCACCGTGCATCGTGAAGGAAAAATTTGGGAGCAGGAATATGCGCGAGGTAAGACGCTGTATCCGGTAAAGAGCATTGGAAAGTCAGATGAGACCTGTACGATCGTTACCTTTCATCCAGACAAGGATATCTTTACCCAGACTATTGAATATAACTATGAGACCCTGTCGGGGAGAATGCGCGAATTGGCATACCTGAACAAGGGTATTACCATATCAATTACAGACAGGCGTGTAAAGAACGAAGAAGGGGAGTTCCTTTCTGAAATCTTTTATTCCGAAGAAGGGTTGCCTGAATTTATCCGATTCCTGGATAGTAACCGGGAACCATTGGTCTCTACTGTTATCGCTATGGAAGGCGAGAAAAATGACATTCCTGTTGAGGTAGCAATGATCTACAATAGGAGTTATACAGAGAATCTTCATTCATATGTGAATAATATCAACACGCATGAAGGGGGAACCCACCTTTCTGGTTTCCGTCGTGGACTTACATCTACATTGAAGAAATATGCTGACAATTCAGGCATGCTCGATAAACTGAAATTTGAAGTTCAAGGAGACGATTTTCGAGAAGGCCTGACCGCAATTGTTTCTGTTAAAGTAGCTGAACCTCAATTTGAAGGACAGACTAAAACCAAGCTCGGGAATAGGGAAGTATCTTCGGCTGTGAGCCAGGCTGTATCCGAGATGCTCACGAATTATTTGGAAGAACACCCGGATGATGCCAAGATAATTGTTCAAAAAGTCATCCTTGCCGCACAGGCACGTCATGCTGCTACGAAAGCCAGAGAGATGGTGCAGCGTAAAAATGTCATGAGTGGTGGAGGTTTACCCGGGAAACTAGCAGATTGTTCTGAACAAGACCCTACAAAATGCGAACTATTTCTTGTCGAGGGAGACTCTGCGGGAGGTACGGCTAAAATGGGAAGGGAGCGCAGCTTCCAGGCCATCCTGCCACTGCGAGGTAAGATCCTCAATGTGGAAAAAGCCATGCAACACAAGGTTTTTGAAAATGAAGAGATCAAGAATATCTATACGGCTCTTGGCGTCACTATTGGAACGGAAGAAGATAGCAAGGCCCTGAACCTCGAGAAACTTCGCTATCACAAGGTGATCATTATGTGTGATGCCGATGTTGATGGATCACATATTGAAACCCTGATACTGACATTTTTCTTCAGATATATGCGAGAGCTTATAGAGCAAGGTCACGTATATATTGCTACACCACCATTATACCTGGTTAAAAAAGGAGCTAAGAAGCAATACGCCTGGTCTGATGTTGAACGAGACGGAATTGTGGAACAACTAAAAGGGGGTACTACAATTCAGCGCTACAAAGGTTTGGGAGAAATGAATGCAGATCAATTGTCGGACACAACCATGAATCCGAAATTCAGAACTTTAAGGCAAGTGACCATTGATAATGCCACTGAATCCGATAGGATCTTCTCAATGCTCATGGGCGATGAGGTACCACCCAGAC
>Ga0224508_10005306_pt1 | contig 10353 bp, 8 predicted proteins | sample SF_Jan12_sed_USG_4_FD_170157 | JGI IMG/M metagenome (GOLD analysis project Ga0224508, IMG submission 170157) | Sediment microbial communities from San Francisco Bay, California, United States - SF_Jan12_sed_USGS_21 | ecosystem: Environmental > Aquatic > Marine > Sediment | place: USA: California... | reverse complement strand
TGAGATTAGCTTCCATTTGCCCATGCGTATGGCCCGGTTCCCTTCATGTTCCCAATAGATGGCTTCCCGGTCGAGCGCTACTTCGTCAAAGGTTGGCAGGAGGCTCTTGCCCTCCATAGGATAAATGGACTGACCATGCATTGTCTCGGGATACACCGCACCACCAGCATCTACACAGGTTGCCATGATGTCTATTAAGTGCGATGGCTCCTGCCGAAACTCACCTCCAGACTTGATCCTATCAGGCCAATGTACGATAAGAGGCGTCGCAATGCCTCCTTCATGCACCCAGTGTTTGTACTCCCTGAAAGGAGTGTTGCTGGCGTTTGCCCAGTTAAGCCCATAAGCAGTATACCCATCTGGCGGCCCAGGCCAACCTGCTTTCATGACCTTGACCGGCTTGCCATCTCGGGTGATAGGGGGTACCATTGCTGTCTGTAGAGCACCAGGTTCCATAGGAGGTTGATCCCCTTCGTATGGTTGATCCTCTACCCAGTTCAGTTCCTCTGCACATGCTCCGTTATCTTGCAGAAAAAAGATCAACGTGTTCTCCCGTTGGCCTTTTGCCTCCAGAGCTGCAACGACCCGACCGATATTTTGATCCATGATATCGACCATCGCTGCATACACTTCCATATTCGCAAGTTCCCAGTCACGATCTTCTATATTGCTACCCCATGGCTCGACAAAAGAATCTCGAGGTGTGAGTTGCCACGCGGAATCTACCAGGCCCATCTGCTGCATCCTTTGATATCGCTCTGTCCTCAATGCATCCCATCCTTTGTCATACTGCCCTTTGTACTTGGCTACTTCCTCCTCCGGTGCATGCATCGGCCAATGGGCGGCCGTATATGAAAGATATAGGAAGAATGGCTTGGTTGTAGTATGTTCTTCAATACAGCGAATAGCGTAGTTGGTAAAATCAGTGGTGCAGTAAAAACCCTCCCGGGGAGCGACATATTCATTGTCTTTAGCCAGTGAACGCGGATCATACAGGCTGCCAGCTCCGGAGATCATGCCGAAGAATTTATCAAATCCTCGTTGCCGCGGCCAGTTCTTTTTGTCCGGATTCTCGATAACATATGGAGTGACGTGCCATTTGCCGGACATATATGTAGCGTACCCATTTTCTTTTAAGACTTCAGCAATGGTAACAGCTTGATCACTGAGGTCACCACGAAATGCTGGCGTCCCCCGATCATCGACCATATGGCCAATGCCTGCCTGCTGAGGGTACAGACCGGTCAACAATGAAGCTCGAGTCGGACAACAGCGAGCCCCATTGTAAAATTGAGTAAACCGCAGACCATCAGCAGCGAGTCGATCCAGGTTGGGAGTGCGGATTTCGCTGCCGTAACATCCAAGATCAGAATAACCCATATCATCACCCATTATAAGAATAATGTTAGGACGAGCCACTGCCTGATCATTGGCTGTCCGACTTTGACAGGCTAAAAAAGTTGCAGCAAACACGATGAGCCATGAGTGTGGCCGTATCAAGATTTCAACGAATCTCTTAATTGCAATGCCTCGTATCTTGTTTCTTTTCACGATTACCATTCTATGTGATTTATGTCACTAACTAATTTTCCATGTAGTTCTACTTTTGAGCCAATCTGACGAAAGCAGTATGTATGAATTAATCAACGATTGGAAATTAATCATTCTCGGCTGTCTCACGATAGGGCTGGCTCCTTTTTTCCAGAGCCGCATATTATTGGAAAGCTGCGATGGCTTTTTGGGGGAGCCAGGGGCATGCAAACAATGGATTGGTTTGATCTTCTGCTTCATGGATTGCCATGGCTACTGCTAGCCAGATTCATCATTGTAAAATCTTTTAACATCAAAACTAAATATGAAAAAGAAAGTGTCTTTCAACGATCTGATACAAAGTGACAAACCGATCCTTGTCGATTTTACAGCAGAATGGTGTGGCCCCTGCAAGGCCATGGGTCCCATCCTTCGCGAAGTGGCAGCAGAGCTAGGTGACCAGGCATCCATTATAAAGGTAGATGTGGATAAGAATCCGGATCTGGCGGGCCAGTTGGGGATAATGGGAGTGCCTACTTTCATCTTGTATCAAAGTGGGGAAGCCAAATGGCGTCAATCAGGTATGCAATCTGCTGCTGCCTTGACTCGGGTTGTGGAGCAGGCGATAGAACAACAGCTGTAGAATCCTCCGCGAAGTCCGCCTCGACAGGTCCTTACGGAAGGATTGGAGACTGCGGCTCGCATCTATCGGATTCAGGTCGAGATAAAGCAGGTTTGACAAAGAGGCATGTGATCCTCTTTCATCCTCAACAGTATTCATGATTCTGAAGGATGGTTGGACTTTAATTTATACTTTAATCATTCCAACTACAAGGTCTCAGTATAGTGCGGGATGTGAAGACGATTTCGAAAGAAGACGATATGAGATGAGACAAGTTTTGTCGAAGACGAAAGAATCAAGGATATGAATATAGAAGCAAGCGAGATTTTGGATTTGCTGCAAAAGAACTTTCCTCAACTAGCAGAGAGAGATCTGCAACAGGAAATTGGCGAAGGGGGAAAGATTCAACATTACCGTGCAGGTGACATCATTATGGACTTTGAGAGTTACGTTAAGATGGTTCCTCTAATCGTCACGGGCAGTATTAAGGTAACCAGGGAAGATGAGAAAGAGGGGAAAGAAATGATTTTGTATTTCCTGGGGCCAGGGGAGACTTGTTCTATGTCGTTCACTTGTTGCATGATGAATAAAAAGAGTCAAATCCGAACTGAAGCTATTGAGGACACAACCCTGATTGGTGTACCGATCCGTTACATGGACAGTTGGATGTCGAAGTATCAAAGCTGGAAAAACTTCGTCATGAAGAGCTACGATAGTAAAATGTTTGAGTTGGTGAAAGTGCTGGACAGCGTGGCCTTTGAGGATATGGACACGCGACTTAGGAAATATTTGGAAGCTCGATCTGCATCAACAGGGTCTGCAGTTCTCTATGCCACTCATCAGGAAATAGCTAATGACCTGAATGCCTCGCGAGAGGCTGTATCGCGACTGCTAAAGAAACTCGAAAACATGGGAGCGGTAGAACTTGGACGAAACCAGGTGAAGATACTCCCGTGAGAGGGAGGTGAATAATTTCGTGTGCAAAATGCTTCTCTTTATCGGATGATCTTTGAATGAAAGTTAAGAATCATATACCAGCCGTGGGTTGGCTAGCTCGATACGACAAGACCCTTCTCAGAGGAGATCTAGTTGCTGGCCTGACTGTGGGTGTGATGTTGATTCCGCAGGGAATGGCCTATGCAATGATAGCGGGTTTGCCTCCCATCTATGGGCTGTACGCCTCTACTATTCCGCTTATCATATATGCTCTATTTGGAACATCCAGACAATTAGCGGTCGGGCCGGTCGCCATGGTATCTCTTCTTACCGCTGCCGGTATAGGGGCTATCTCAGATCTTGGCTCTGAGACATACATTTCGTTAGCCATCGCTTTAGCATTGCTGGTTGGCACCCTTCAGTTCTTACTCGGTGTTTTTCGTCTTGGATTTCTGGTGAATTTCCTCTCTCACCCGGTCGTAAGCGGATTCACTTCGGCAGCCGCTCTGATCATTGGGCTGGGTCAGCTGAAGCATCTGATGGGTATTGATATCCGGCGGGGGCAAAAAGTGTACGAGATACTTATGGAGGCTGTGCAGAAGATCGGAGATGTGCATCTACTGACCTTTGCGATGGGGGCTGGCGGCATCGTGTTGATACTCGCATTAAAAATAATCAGCAAACGCATTCCCGGCCTGCTATTGACGGTGGTACTTGCAGTTTTGCTGGTTTGGAGCTTGGGACTTGACGAACTTGGCGTCAAGATAGTGGGTGCAGTGCCGCTAGGATTGCCGGCTGTGATCGTGCCATCATTTGATTTGCCTATTCTGCAAGTGCTCCTCCCAACAGCCTTAGCCATAGCACTGGTTAGTTTTATGGAGAGCATTGCCGTAGCCAAAGCTGTCCAGCTCAAACACAAGAATTACCAGATTGAACCCAACCAGGAGCTGATTGCTCTGGGTCTGGCAAATCTTGGAGGTGCTTTCTTTCAATCGTATCCGGTTACAGGAGGATTTTCCCGAACGGCAGTAAATGATCAAGCCGGGGCAAATACAGGTATGGCTTCGATATTTAGTGCCATACTCATTATACTAACCCTACTTTTTTTGACGCCACTCTTCTTTTACCTTCCCAATGCGATTCTTGCATCGGTGATCATGGTAGCTGTTTTTAACTTGATTGATTTGAAAGAAGCGATCCATCTCTGGTCTGCGAATCGTTCGGATTTTTGGATGCTTATCGTCACGTTTATATCTACACTAACGCTGGGTATCGAACAAGGGATAGGGATTGGCGTCATACTATCGCTTGCTATAATCATATTCAGAACAACTAGGCCGCATGTTGCTGAATTGGGACAAGTTCCTGACACTGATTTTTACAGGAATATTGACAGATTCGAAGAGATACGTGCTAGGGAAGACCTATTGATATTGCGATTTGATGCCCAACTTTATTTTGCTAACATCAACTACTTCAGAGAAAGATTGGAAAACATCGTTTCGTCTAAGGGAGATGCCCTGCGTGCCATTATAATAAATGCGGAAAGCATCAACAATATCGATAGTACAGCCATGCATGCATTGATTGATTTAATCGCCGACCTTAGTGCGAGCGGCCTCCATGTCTATTTCAGTGGCGTGAAAGGACCCGTACGGGACGCTATGGTGAGGGGGAGTCTACTGGAAACAGTTGGAGAAGAACGCTTTTTCCTTAGCGTACAAAATGCAGTGGATCATCACGATCGTGTGTCAAATCAAAGCAAAGAGCACCAAACCTTCACTTTCCAAAGTAACGTCGAGGACTGATTTCATGCGCCAGGTTCTTTAGGTACATATCATGAGTGTTAGACCATTTCTTTACACATGATGTCCAGTCATGTACCATCTAAGCTGCTACCAGGTTGGGACAATCTTGGCAGTAAAAATCTGTACAGTATCATAGCAAGACATGTGATCCAGATTACTGAATCCGGATTGCTCTGTGGGTAATTTCAATTCTAATTATTAGCCACTTGGTAAAATCAAAAAGAATGAAAACCTTGATCAAAAATTATGTTGTATTGCTAGTCTTAGCACTAGGAACTACCACATTGTTATTAGGCTGCGAAAAGGAGAGCGAGACGGAACCAAATTCGGTAATGTATGTCGATCTGAATGGTTATTCTCGGTTTAATCACCAAGCTCTTGTGGATACCTTAGACAGGTTTCCCAAAGGCGACCTATCGGATGAAGAGATGGCTGGACTGCTTTTCATACACGAAGAAGAAAAACTCGCCCATGATGTTTATACCGTTCTGTATCAACGATGGGACAATCAAGTTTTCTATAACATCGCAAGAAGTGAACAAACGCATACAAATGCTGTCCGGGTCCTCATAGAACGATATGATCTGATTGATCCCGCAAATCCGGATAATCCGGGTGTCTTCAGGGACACTTCTCTGCAACGGCTCTATGATATGTTGGTTGTGAGTGGGTTTGAAAGTGAGATCGAAGCCTTACAGGTTGGTGCTGCCATTGAAGAGATTGACATATTGGATCTGGAATGGCAACTAGAGAACGTGGCGGATAATCCGGATATAGTCCTAGTCTATCAAAACCTGCAACGGGGCTCCCGCAATCATTTGAGGGCTTTTGTAAGGAATCTAACCAGGAGAGGCATCGACTATGAGCCACGATACATGACACGGATACTCTACGATCAGACTGTGGGAGATCAAATGGAGAGGGGAAGGTAGGAAGTATCAGAGATGTGATTCGGATCACTAAAGGTAACGGTCAGTTGGCTTTCTTTTGCCATTGATAAATTTCTAATAACTAAAAATGAAAAGTCCAATGGAGCTAGAAGCCATAATTAAGGATCAAAATACCTTGATCGTAGACGTGCGCGAACCCTTTGAGTTTGCTAGGGGGCATGTAGGGGGTGCCATCAGTATACCACTGGGTGGTATACTCACCCACGTTCAGGAATTTCAAAAAAGCCAGCATCCTGTTGTGTTGTATTGTCGAAGTGGAATGCGTAGTGGCCAAGCCACGGCATTTCTACAAGCTCAAGGGATAACAGATGTGTACAATGGTGGCGGCCTGGAAGAAATGACCTTCCTCAGAAAAGCCGCCTAAAATAGACCTGTGATCGAGATCACTAATCAGCGATCATAAATCCTGCTTCTTTGTAATGTCAAATCTTTTAATATCAATTAAGAAATCTAAAAAAATGAAAGTTGAACAAATTTATACGGGCTGCCTGGCGGAGGCAGCATACTACATCGAAAGTGAAGGCGAAGCTGTGATAATAGACCCGCTTCGCGAAACACAACCTTACCTGGAAAAGTTGGAAGAAACGGGTGCTGTCTTGAAATACATCTTCGAAACTCATTTTCATGCTGACTTCGTTTCCGGTCACCTGGATCTGGCAAAAAGGACTGGAGCGACGATTGTATATGGTCCCAATGCTGAAACGGAATATGAGATCCACCGGGCAAAGGATGGAGAAGAATTGAAAGTAGGACAGGTTACCATCAAGGTTCTTCATACTCCTGGGCACACAATGGAGAGCACAACCTATTTGCTTCGGGATGAGCATGGAAAGGACCATGCTATCTTTACCGGGGACACTCTTTTTCTGGGTGATGTTGGACGACCCGACTTGGCTATCAAGCAAGGAAAAATCACGAGAGAAGACCTGGCTGGAATGTTATTTGACAGCCTTCGGATGAAGATCATGCCCTTGGCTGATGAAGTGATTGTGTATCCGGCCCACGGTGCAGGCTCTGCCTGTGGAAAGAACTTGAGCACCGAAACATGGGGGTATCTGGGCGATCAGAAGAAAACAAACTATGCCTTAAGGAAGGATATGAGCAAAGAGGAATTTATCCAGGAGGTCACTTCAGGCCTCATGCCACCACCTCAGTATTTTGCTAAGAATGCGATGATGAACAAGGTAGGTTATGAAAGCTTTGATACAGTACTTGAAAAAGGAAATGTGGCCCTCAGCCCCAGACGTTTTGAAAATCTGGTGGAGAACGAAGGAGCAATCGTGTTAGATACCCGGAGTGAGGAGGATTTCGCACAGGCACATATACCTAACTCTATCTTTATCGGTATTGATGGAAGCTTTGGACCATGGGTTGGTGCCTTAATCACTGATATCAATCAGGCATTGGTAATCGTAGCGCCTCAGGGCAGGGAAGAGGAAGTAGTGACTCGATTGGCAAGGGTTGGGTATGACAATACCTTAGGATACCTGGAAGGAGGTATCGAGTCTTGGAAGCAGGCCGGGAAAGAGACAGATCATATTCTTTCGGTGACAGCCGATCGACTGGCCAAACAGATGGAAAAAGATCTCGACGGAACGTTGTTGGATGTGCGCAAACCTACTGAGTTTCTTTCGCAGCATGTCGTGGGGGCCACCAATCTTCCCCTGGATTATATCAATAGGAATATGGATGGACTCGATCGAAATGAAAAGTACTACTTGTATTGTAGGAGCGGATATCGCTCCATGGTAGCAGCGTCGATCTTGCGATCAAGGGGTTTTCTACATCTTACGGACGTAAAAGATGGATGGGGGGCAATTGAGGAAAGCCCGGTACCCTGTAGCGAATACATTTGTCCAACTACTATGACGCAAGAAGTAATCGATGAGGCCGTTGCAGCGGTAGTGTAACTAATAGTTCGTAAGCGATTCTTGATTTGGTTTTGACTGCATCTCCTGTATGAGGAGATGCAGTTGTTTTACAAGGTGTTTTTCTACGTAGAAGTAAGATAGTTTACTATAACTTTGGAGCTATTACTAAAATCTTGCTTTATGAAAGTCTTCCTAGCGTTCATGATCTTATTCGTTACCGTAGCTTGCCAGTCTAATTCACAGACTGTAGAAGGAGCGGTAGTACAGGAATTAGAGAGTGATATGCAGCAACCGCCTGAATCGTCCGCACCCTTTAAAAACTGTAACGTCGAGCAGTTTGGCGAGTACATGAAGAGAAATGATGCCGTTGTCCTGGATGTACGAAGGCCTGACGAAACTGCACTCGGCAAAATTGAAGGAGCGGTGGAGATTAATGTTCTGGAGGAAGATTTTGTTGAGAAGCTTGCAGAACTTGATAAAGCGCAAACCTACCTTGTTTATTGTCGCAGTGGGCGCCGCAGCGTGACCGCCTGCAATATCATGGCAGAACAGGGATTCGGGAATCTCTACAATCTGGAGGGTGGGTATAACGCCTGGTCTGCTGAGAAGGGTAACTAATTTTCACTTATCACCCGGTTTGCGGAATGCATTTCCACATGTGCGATCAACCGTTGTCAGCATAAATATGATAGGTTATGCCCAATCTAAACGCCCGAGTCAGCCATTAGCCGATTGTGTCTGTAGTGATTAAAATTTTTTGACATCCAAACAATTTTTCTATCTTCCTCGCCTTATCCCGCTCAGCGAAATGCCATTTTCAGTTATCCCCTGGCATTTACCAACTAGCGATTTCCGATTTTTTCACCCTTAAAGGAAGTCATTGCCAACATTTAGTACTCAGCTTTTGAGTCGAGCTGCACATCATTGTAATTACTAAGTGATGTGAATGAGCTCAGCCTCTGATTGATTTGCATAATATTTTGGATTAGACAAAAAATGCATCTATAAATGGCGGTTATGGATTCGATTGCTTATCGGGCCCTCTTCGAACGACATTATCTCAGAGTTTGTAATTACGTCGATGTGCGGACTTCGGGAGACTGGGAGGCGAGCCAGGAAATAGCCCGTAAGGCTTTTGCATCGCTGTGGAATGATCGGGATAGCATCCCTTTTGATCGAGCTCCATTGAGCTATCTGCTACATCTTGTTCGTCAAATGCTGAGCTGCGAAATGTGCACCGAAGGAGTCGGAGTGGAACAAGAAAGTGACGACAAAGTAGACATGGAAGAAAATGTCAGCTCCGAGCATGCAAACATGCAAAGATTGATCTGGGCGGTGAATCAACTCGAACCTCAGGTAAGAGAAATCTTTCTACTCCGAAAGCAGAAAGGCTTCTCGAATCAGGAGATAGCTGAATTCGTCGACATTTCGATCCAAGTAGTGGAGGATCTTCTAGGAGAAGCATTGATACAGTTGAGATCAATACTCAATGACGTAATCAGCAATAAAAATATGCCCGTCATATCCCCAAACTAGTTGTGTTTTAACCCTTCATTTTCAATTCGAGGTCCCGAACATAGTCACTGGTCCCTCGCAGCATCTCTATTTTTCCCTAAAAGGTGGAGCTATATCCAAGACTCGGTGGAAAGGTACGACAGTCGCAATCGGTATCTAACTGGTTTGACTGGAGTACGAAGTAATCCATCTGACATATCGAAATTCACTTCAATCGGTGTCAATCTCCATGTTGATACCCATCATTTACATTCCGTAATTCTGTCCGTTACTTGGCGATCGGTTGACATGGTAGAATTTTTCAGATACAAATAATCTAGTAATCACAGGATGCTGGCCAAACTCGCATGGCGTAACATTTGGCGAAATCGTCGCCGTACCATAATCACCGCTGCTTCGATTGTATTTGCTGTTCTCTTGTCCGTGTTGATGGATTCGGTGAAAGATGGAATTTTGGACAAAATGAAGGAGAACGTCGTCGGCCTCTACACGGGCTATGCACAAATACATAGCAGCGGATATTGGGCCCAGCGTACGCTTGAAAACAGCTTTCATCAGGCACAGGATTTGAAGAGAAGGGTAGCCGCCCATGCGGACGTCCGCACCGTGATTCCCCGTCTGGAGTCTTTCACATTAGCAGCATCGCAAGATCACTCAAAAGGTAGTATGATTGTAAGTATTGATCCTGCGGGAGAGGCAGCTGTGACCAACCTGGATGACAAAGTGGTATCCGGCTCTTATTTAGAAGGTGATGACCAGGCCGTACTAGTAACCGAAGGCTTAGCTAATTATTTGAGACTTACCATCGAAGATAGCATAGTGCTATTGGGACAAGGTTTTCAGGGTGCTACAGCGGTAGGAAAGTATCCGATAAAGGGTCTGGTTAAATTTGGGTCGCCGGAGCTGAATCAGGGACTGATTTACATTCCGCTTGAAGAGGGACAGAAGTTTTTTGGTGCAGAGCAAAGACTGACTGCCTTTGTTTTGATGCTGCGGGACATTGATGGCGCTGAAGAAGTGGCGGGTCGACTGGCATCTGAATTGGGTGCAGACTTTGAAGTCCTGAGCTGGCAAGAGATGTCTCCTGAATTAGATCAGTTTATTCAAGGTGAAAGCACTGA
>Ga0224508_10005305_pt1 | contig 10354 bp, 8 predicted proteins | sample SF_Jan12_sed_USG_4_FD_170157 | JGI IMG/M metagenome (GOLD analysis project Ga0224508, IMG submission 170157) | Sediment microbial communities from San Francisco Bay, California, United States - SF_Jan12_sed_USGS_21 | ecosystem: Environmental > Aquatic > Marine > Sediment | place: USA: California... | reverse complement strand
TTCGGCCCTCCGCGGTGTTGGCGAGCCGGGCTGGCGGCCCGGCGAAGACGATCCGGCCGGCGCTCATCACCAGGATCGTGTCGCTGACCGCCGCCTCGTCGGTGAGGTGGGTGGATTGGAGCACGGTGGCACGGTGTCGCCGCTCCGAAACGATCTCGCGCAGCCGGAAGCGCTCGTCCGGGTCGAGCCCGGCCGCCGGCTCGTCGAGCAGCAGCAGCGGTGGGTCGCCGAGCAGCGCCTGAGCCAAGGCAACCCGTTGCCTCATGCCTCCGGAGAGCTCACGCATCTTGGTCGCCGGCCGGTCGGCCAGGCCCACCCGCTCGAGCGCATCGAACACCGCAGCCCGCCGCCAGCGTTCGACGGTGTGCTCCTTCAACACGGCGATGTACTCGACGACGTCGAACACCCGGGCCGAGGCGGACAGCCCCGGGTTCTGCGGGAGGTAGCCGAGCCGGCGGCGGGCTTCGATCCGGTCGGCCTCGTGCCGAGGATCGAGCCCGTCGATCAGGACAGTGCCCTCGTCGGGGTTGATGATCGTGGCGATGCAGCGCAGCAAGGTGCTCTTGCCGGCACCGTTGGGTCCGAGCAGGGTGAGCAGGCCTCCGTTGAGCGACACGTCGACGCCGTCGAGGGCCTGCTGCGACCCGAACCGCTTGGTCAACCCGAACGCCAGGACCTGGGCCGGGCTCATCGCCCGCCACCCACGAGCGTCCGGCCGTCTCCCCCGGACCGTGTCACAACCGGACCTCCAGCCGATCGAACCGATCGCGGCGGAACCAGATGAGCGTCATGGCCAAGCCGGTCACGAGCACCATCGCGCTCTGACCGGGGGCGGTGAACGCCGCCAGCTCATCGGTGCTCGCTCCCCGAACCACCAGTACGATCGCAACCCAGGTCACAGCGGTGGCCAGTGCAGCCTGGCGGGGGGCGACGAACGTCATCAGCGCAACGGTGGCCGTCGTCAACCCGAGCCCTGGGAGCACCCAGGCGAAGGCGATCGGCTCGACCATCGGTGCCAGCAGCGCCGCCAGCGAGAGCAGCGCCACCGACACGACGTAGACGACGGCGGCCCGGGTGACGATCAGCCGCAGCCCCCGCATCGGGGTGGCGACCGAGATCTCGTGCGCCGGGTCGGCCTCGGCACCGTAGGCGAAGCTCACTCCGAGCACCGGGACCAGCGGGGCAAGGAGCAGAAGACCGAAGAGGCTGTCCCGTGTCTCGGGCTCGAAACCGCTGATGGCGACGACCATCGCCAAGCCGACGGCCACGAACCACGCTCGCCGCAGGGCCGGGGTGGCCACCACGAGCCGGGTGAGGTGGGGAGGTAGCCGGAAGAAGCGCAGCAGTCGTTCGATCCTTCCCGGTCGGGGGGCGTCGAGCTCGAAGACGATGGCCCGCCAGTTACGGTCGATGCGGGCCGGGTCGACATCCCAGTTGTCGTTGCGGTAGCCGGTGGTCATGACAGGACCTCCTGGAGGTGTTGGCGGGCCCGGAGCAGGCGGGTCTTGACGGTGCCCTGGGGCACGCCGAGGAGCTGGGCCGCCTCTTTGGTGGTGAGGCCGTCGATCGCGGTGGCGATCAAGACGGCCTGCAGATCGGGGTTGAGCTCGCGAAGGGCGGGACCGAGTGCGCCGTGGGTGCCGTTGTCGATGAGGGTGTCTTCGAACGACATCGCGCGATCGAAGGCCTGCATCACGGTGGGATCCATCGGGGTGGGTCGGCGCTTCCGGAGCTGGTCGATCAAGCGCCTCAGGGCGATCCCCCACAGCCAAGCCGCCACCACACCGTCTCCTCGGTACTTCTTGGCCGATTTCCACACCGAGGTAAAGGTGTCCTGGAGCGCGATATCGACGAGATCGGCGTCCCCACAGCGGCTGTCGAGGCGGGCCGTGAGCCACCCCGCGTGGCGGCGGTAGAGCTGCTCGAGCGCGCTCCGATCCCCACGACTGATACGAGCGACGAGCGCCCGGTCCTCTCCGTCGTCGCGCTCGGCGTCTGTGTTCATCGTCGACTCTGTCGGATCGGGGGTCTCAGTCGGTTCACGAGCGCCGACGATCCACCACCCCGGAGCCAGTGTGTCCTCCCCAAGGACCTTTTCGGCTCCTTTTGCTCGATATGTGAACCGGACCGCGGGATCGTCCCGACAGAGGTGCATGACCACGGTGATGCCTCCCCAGGATCCACGTCAGCGAGCCGCCACCAACGTCGCCCCTGCGTCGTGGCCGCCCCCCGAGTGGCCACCACCGTGGCCAGCAACCGCACAGGAGGCAACGGTCTCGCCGGATCATCCCTCGGCCCGGATGGCCACCGCGGCGTGGCAGGAGCCGGTGGCGCCCGCTGCCGGCGGACCCGGCAAGTGGCGCCGCATCATCTCCAGCATCCTGGCGCTCGGCCTGATCGGGATCGGCCTCGCGCTCGAGTTGGAGGCGATCGTCGCCGTCGCGGTCTTGTTCGTGCTGGTCGTCCCCTTCGAGAAGCTGTTCCCTCGTCACAGGCAGAAGCTGCGCCGCCCGCTCGTCGGCACCGACATCGGCTTCGCGCTGGCAGGGCCGGCGTTCAACGTGGTCGGTATCGCCGCCGCCGTCATCGTCGGCGCGATCAGCTTTGCCTGGTTGCCGGGCTTGCTGCTGCGACCGCTCGTCGGCATGATCCCGGCGGCGATCCTGCCGTTCGTCGGGATCGCACTGTTCGATCTCGCCATTTACTGGACCCACCGGTGGTACCACGAGGTTCCGTTCCTGTGGCGCTTCCACGCGATCCATCACTCGACGGAGCACCTCGACTGGGTCAGCGGATTCCGCAACCACCCGCTCGACGGGACGCTCGTTGCGCCTGCGTTCTTCTTCCTCCTCGCCGCCGGGTTCAGCGCCGAGTTCACCGGCGTGCTCGCCGTTGTCCAGTTCGTGCTCGGGATCTTCCTCCACGCCAACGTGCGGTGGCGTCTCAGGTGGCTGCACAAGTTGGTGATCACCCCCGAGTTCCACCACTGGCATCATGCCAACGAGCCCGGTGCCATCAACTCGAACTACTCGGTGTTCCTCCCGGCGTGGGACCTCATCTTCGGTACCTACTTCATGCCCCGCAGCCGCCGTCCCCAGCGCTACGGCGTCAGCGAGTTCATCCCGACCGGGATGGTGGCTCAGTTGCGTCACCCGCTGCGGGGCATGGGGAACCCCCTGCGGCTGCTGCGGCACCCGTACCGCTCGACCAAGGCTGGCTTTCGGTTCGTGAAGATCCTGCTCGGCGACATGAAGCGCTCGGCGCTGCGTCCTCGCCGGCGATCCCACGATGAGATCCCGGCGTTCTGACCCGATGCGACCTCAGACGACGAGGCCGGCCCGGTCGAGCAGCAGCGAGACGTGACCCCCGGTCGACACGGTGCTGATCAGCCGGTTGTAGGGGTGGAGATCGTCGACGTCAGCCCGATGCTGGGGGACGGAACGAGTGACGGCGTCCCGCACGTCGAACGCGAGCGAGTAAATGGTTAGTCGCTCCTTGAGCCCGGCGCAGTCGAACAGCTCGGGATAGTCCTCGGCCAGCCAGGCTGGCACGTCGACGAACCGCTCCGGTTGGTTGAGCGACTCGAACTCGGCAGCGACGTGGGCCTGGGGCATGGCGCAGCATCGGAGCAGCACATCGAGATCGAGGTCGGGCGGGGCGCCCCGGCACCACTCGAAATCGACGACCGCGCTGACATGGCCTTCGGCGTGGAGGATGTTCTCGAACGTGAGGTCGCCGTGCACGAGGAACCTCTCGTCGAACTCGTCGAGCCGGTGGGCGTTGGCCGCCACGTAGTCCCGGGCTGCGGCCATGACACCGGAGTCGGCGTTCGGGTCGGCGGCGAGCCGGTCGATGCCCTCGAGCAGTGGTCCGACCACCGAGCCCGGGCCCGGGTCGAGCAGGTGGATCGTGTCGCCGAGCGGGGCGACGTCGTCGCCTGGCGCCGGGGTGGCGTGGATCGCCCGGAGGCAGGCGGCAAGATCGGCGACGGCCCGCCGACGGTCGCCCGCCGGGAGGAACGCCCAGACGTGGGCAAGCGGCCGCCCCGGTTTGCGCTCGACGACGAGATAGTCGGTGCCGCTGAACGAGCCCGATGCGATCAGTACCGGGCTCCACGGAGCGGTCGGGAGGTGTCGGTACAGCTGGGCCTCGCGCTGCAGGCGGTGGTTCACCGTTGGGCTGACCCTGATGACGTGGTGGTCGCTGAGATGGATCTCGTTGTTGGTGCTGCTCGCCCGCTCGAGTGGGCCATCGAACGCCAGGCCGGCGGCCCGCAGCGCCTGGCGGGCGCGGGCCTCGGCCAGCTGGTTGCTCAACCCGGACACGTCGGATCCGGTCGGCCTGGAGCCGCTGGACTTGACCGATTCGGTGCGCTCGGGATCACCCCGGCCCGCAACCGGTTGGTGCTAGTCGGTCACCTCGGCGAGAACGGCGTCGGCCAGCGCCGGCCACAGCGGCAAGGCCCACGGCCCGAAGTCGCGATCGGTGAGCGCCGCGCAGGCGACCCCGGCTGCGGGATCGATCCAGAGGAACGTTCCCGCCCGCCCGAAGTGGCCGAACGTAGCCGGTGAGTTCGTCGTGCCGGTCCAGTGCGGCGCCTTCGTGCCCTTGATCTCGAAGCCGAGGCCCCACGGGTTCGGGTCGTGACGACCGTAACCCGGAAGCACGCCGGGGAGACGGGCGAACTGCGGCGACCGGGCGTCGATCATCGTCACCTCCGAGATGAGGGTCGGAGCCAGCCATTCCGCTGCGACCTTCAGCAGATCGACGACCGTGCTGACGGCGCCATGGGCGGGGGAGCCGGTGAGCTCCGTCGACCCCATCCCGAGGGGCTCGACGACCGCTTCCCGGAAGTAGTCGCCGGCCGGGATCCCGCTGGCGGCGGTCAGCTGGCTCCCGAGCAGCTCGTAGCCGGCGTTGGAGTAGATCCGGCGGCGGCCGGGCGGGCTGAGCGGGCTCGACGGGTCGTCACCCAGGCCCGAGGCGTGGGCCAGCAGGTGCCGGATCGTGGCGCCTTCGGGCCCCGCTGGCTGGTCGAGCCCGAGCGTTCCCTCCTCGATCGAGACCAGGACCGCATAGGCGAACAGGGGCTTCGTCACCGAGGCCAGAGCGAACACGGCGTCGTCGGCACCGACTACCGCGGTCGCCCCGGCAGCGGTTATCCAGCCCGCTGAAACCCTGTCGACGGGCCATGCCTCGGTGAGGTCCAGAGCCATCATCGTTCAGCAAGGCTACGCTAGGTGGTTGTACGGTGCGCGCTGAGTAGCAGCGACGTGGGTAGCCTGGGGGTTACACGATCGATCTGGTCCCGTGCGATGCGAACAGTAGGAAGAAGTAAAGGTCTCTGCGCGGGGGCCGACTGAGAAACTTCGCATCACGGTACGTCACAGTCAGGACAAGAGAGTTGAGCAAGACGTTCGTCGAGCTGGGTGTCGCCCCGGTAGTGATCGACACCCTCCAGGCGGCAGGAATCGAAAAGGCGTTCCCCATCCAGGAGATGACGATCCCCGACGCGCTCAGTGGTCGCGACGTGTGCGGGAAGGCCAAGACCGGCTCTGGCAAGACGCTCGCCTTCGGCATCCCTACCGTCCAGGCGATGGCCGCCGAGGAGAAGGGACGGGTCGGTGGCGTCATCCTCGTCCCGACCCGGGAGCTCGCCACCCAGGTCTTCTCCGAGCTCGAGCCGCTGGCAGAGGCGATGGGTCTTCGCAGCCTCGCCGTCTACGGCGGCGCCGACATCGATAAGCAGATCGCCAAATTGAAAAAGGGCATCGAGCTGATCGTCGCCACCCCCGGCCGGATGATCGACCTCATGGATCGAGGTGTCATCGACGTCGCCCAGGTCAACCACGTCGTCATCGATGAGGCGGACCGGATGGCCGACATGGGGTTCCTGCCCCAGGTCGAGTGGATCCTGCGACGGGTCGAAGGCGAGCATCAGACGCTGTTGTTCTCGGCCACGCTCGACGGAGCGATCGACGGTCTCGTCACCCGCTACCAGAACGACCCGGTTCGGCACGAGGTCGAGTCGAAGGAGGTCACCGTCGACGAGATGGTGCACCGATTCGTCGGGGTCCACGAGATGGATCGCAAGAAAGTCGTGGCCACCATCGTCAACTCCGCCAACCGGACGATGGTGTTCTGCAACACCAAGCGGGCTTGCGACCGGCTTGCCAACGATCTTGCCAAGCTCGACGTGTCGGCCCAGGCAATCCACGGCGACCTGCGCCAGCGCCAGCGGGAGAAGGCGCTACGCGACTTCAGCACCGGCAAGATACACGCCCTGGTGGCCACCGACGTCGCCGCCCGCGGGATCCACGTCGACGATGTCGACATCGTCCTCCACTTCGATCCGCCGGAGGACCACAAGACCTATCTGCACCGCTCCGGCCGCACCGCCCGAGCGGGCGGCTCGGGCGTGGCGGTCACGCTCGTGCTGTGGAACCAGGAGCTCGAGGTCAAGCGCATCCAGAAGCGGCTGGCCCTCGATATCCCGATCGTCGAGATGTTCTCCAACGATGTCCGGCTGAAAGACCTCGCCGCCTGGGATCCAACCGCTGAAGCCTGAGCCCCGGTTTCGTGACCCCCTGAAGAAGTGGGCGGCCGCGCTGTGCCGCCAACAGCAGCGAGCATCGGCGATCGAACTGGCTGCGCTCGTTGCCGACCGGGTCGCGGCGGCGATCGGTGTTGCCCCGTTGGCCGGACGAGCGAGCTCACGAGCTGCGTTCGACGATGGGTCGTGGCCCGAGCCACCGTCGGGGTGGGCTGATCCGTGGCTCGTCGGTACGGTCCACGAGCAGGCGGCAACCACCACCGACCGCAGAGCGCGGGGCGCCTGGTACACGCCGCGGCCGGTGGTCGAAGGCCTCGTGCGGCTCGCAACCGCTAGCGGCGAGGCTCCGCCGTTCGTGGCCGATCCGACCTGCGGCGGCGGGGCCTTCCTGCTCGCCGCCCTCGATCGGCTCGTGCAGCTCGGCATCGACCCGCTCGACGCGGTGCGCCGGGTCGGCGGTGTGGATCTCGATCCCGCCGCCGTCGAGGTCAGCCGCTGGTCGGTGCTGCTCTGGCTGGCCCGAACCCGCCACGAGGCGGTGGCCTCGGGCCGGGCCGAGCAGCTCGTCACCATCGAGGTGGGCGACGCCCTCGTCGACGATCCGCTCGGTTGGCCCGAGCAGCGGCTGGTCGTCGGGAACCCGCCGTTCGCCAGCCCGCTCAAGCGGGGAGTCGTGCCACCGTCGGCCGCCAGCTACCGGTCGCGGCGGTCCGATCTCCTCGGACCGTATGCCGACATCGCCGCCGCCCACCTGCTCCGAGCGGTGGAGACCTCCGGTCCCGGCTCGACGGTCGCGCTGGTGCAGCCCCAGTCGATCCTGGCGAGCCGTGACACCGAGCCACTCCGAGCCCACCTCGACGAGATCGCCCCGCTGCAGGCCCTCTGGGCGGCCCGCGAACCGCTGTTCGATGCGGGTGTGCGGGCCTGTGCTCCGGTGCTGGCCGTCGGAGCCAACCCCGGGCCTGACGTGCTGCTCGCTCGGGGCGCCGAGGTGGCACGGGCCGGGACCCGTGGACCCCAGCGCTGGAGCGCCCACGGCGCAGACGCACTGGGTGCCCCCCGCCTGCCTCGCATGTCGGGACGCTTGGGTGACCTGGTGACGGCAACCGCCGGCTTCCGCGATGAGCACTACGGGCTCGTCGGCTGCTGCCGCGAGGCCGAGCCGGGGGAGCGGGCCGGCAACGGCGTCGACTCGGCCCGGCTGGTGACCGTCGGCGCCGTCGACCCGCTTACGGTTTCGTGGGGCCGGAAACCGTTCCGGTTCGGCGGGGCCGACTGGACCCGTCCGATGGTCGACCGGGACGGACTGTCGGCGAAGGTCGCCGGCTGGTTCGATCGTCAGCTCGCGCCAAAAGTCTTGCTTGCCACCCAGACGAAGCTCCTCGAGCCCGTCGTGGATCGGCTGGGCGATTTGATGCCGGCGACGCCGCTGATCGCGGTCCACGCCGAACCCGACGACCTCGACCGGGTCGCGGCCGTGCTGCTCGCGCCGCCTGTCGTGCTGTGGGCTTGGCGCCGCTGGTTCGGAACCGCCCTCACGGTCGATGCGGTCAAGCTCGCGGCCCGCCAGGTGTCCGACCTGCCCCTGCCGAGGGACGAGGCCGCGTGGTCGGCCGCGGCCGAGACGGTGGCGGCGGTGCCGGGCGATGGCGAGCTGGGGATGGCGTGGGACGCTGCTCTCGACGTGGCCGCCATCATGACCGAGGCCTACGGCGCCTCGCCCGACGTGTTGCGGTGGTGGCGCAACCGGCTGAAGCCGCGACCGGTCGACCCTGCGAGTTTGGCCCGGTCAGGAGCGAGGTCGTCCGGCGCGGCGGCCCTAGGATCGTAGGGATGTATCCCCTCCGCCGGCCCCCGGCCGATGACAAGGAGCCGATCCCGGCGACGGGTGCATGGCGGCCCGGCGATGCCCCAGCGTGGCGGCAGTTCGTGTCGATCTGTGAGGGTCGCTGCTTTGCCCTCGAAGGCGGAGGCGTGCTGGAGGAGATCACCCTCGCCTACGAGACGTGGGGGACGCTGGACGCAGCTGGCTCCAATGCGATCCTCATCTGCCACGCCCTCACCGGCGATGCTCACGCCGCCGGCCCGTCCGGGCCCGGTCAGCCGACCGATGGCTGGTGGAACGACCTGATCGGGCCGGGGAAGGCACTCGACACCGACCGGTACTTCATCGTGTGCGCCAACGCGATCGGTGGATGCCAGGGCTCGACCGGTCCGGCCTCGATCAACCCGTTCGACGGCAAGCCCTACGGGGCGAGGTTCCCGGTGGTATCCACCCGCGACATCGTCCGCACCCAGGCGATGCTCGCCGACCACCTCGGAATCGCACGGTGGTTGTCGGTGGTCGGCGGATCGATGGGCGGGATGCAGTCGCTCGAGTGGGCGGTGATGTTCCCCGATCGGGTGGCGTCGATCGTCAGCATCGCCTCGACGGCGGCGGCCAGCGCGCTGCAGATCGGCTGGAGCGAGGTCGGTCGGCTCGCCGTCGTCAACGACCCAAAGTGGAACGGTGGCGACTACTACGACGCCGCCGACGGAGAGGGTCCGCACGAAGGGCTGATGTTGGGCCGCCGGATCGCCCAGCTCCACTACCGCAGCGACGCGTCGCTGGAGCGCCGGTTCGGTCGTGCAACGGTCGACCGGCTCGACCGTTTCCACCTGTGGGACCGGTTCCAGGTGGAGAGCTACCTCGACTACCACGGCCAGAAGCTCGCCCGCCGGTTCGACGCCAACAGCTACCTCGTGCTGAACAAGACGATGGATCTCCACGACGTCGGTCGGGGTCGGGGTGGCACAGCCACGGCCCTCGGCCGGGTCCCGTGCCCGGTCTTGATCGTGTCGATCGACAGCGATGCCCTCTATACCCCGCGCCAGCAGGTCGAGCTGCGCGACCTGCTCGTCGCCGGAGGTGCGCCCGTCACCTACGAGATGATCGGATCCGAGCACGGCCACGACGGCTTCCTGATCGAGTTTCCACAAATCGACCCGCTACTCAGCCGATTCCTCTCGGATCAGGTCAAGGCCTGACCCGGGCGCGATCGGAGTGCTGTGCCCGAGGGAGTGGAGATCGAGATCTACCGGCGGTCGGCCGCTGAGGTCGTCGGCCGGATGATCGAGGCGGTCGAGGCGCCAGACCCGTGGTTCCTCAAGGACGGGCTGACCGCCAACGCGGTGACGGAGGCAGTAACCGGCCAGGTCGTCGAGGCGGCTCGACGGAAGGGCAAGCTGCTCGTGCTCGATCTGTCGAACGAGATCCGGCTCGGGCTGCGGTTCGGGATGACAGGACGGCTGATCGTCGACCAGGTCTCCTCGATCGAGTACCTGGAGTACGCGAGCCAGCGCCACAACCCCGAGTGGGACCGGTTCGTGCTGAGGTTTGCCGGTGGGGGTGACCTCAGGATCCAGGATCCGAGGCGACTCGGCGGCGTTCAGCTAGATCCCGACGAGGACACGCTCGGAGCAGACGTCTTCACCGCCACCCTTGGCGATCTCCGAGCCCGGGTCTTCGTCGGCGATGTCCCGATCAAGGCCAGGTTGCTCGACCAGACCAGGCTGGCCGGCGTCGGCAACCTGATCGCCGATGAGACCCTGTTCCGGGCCGGGATCGATCCTGCCCGCCCGGCGAGCTCTCTCGATCAGAGCGAGCAACGGAAGCTCCAGCGTCACCTGCGAAAAGTGGTCGGCGACTTCCTGCGGGACGGTGGGTCCCACACCGGGCGGCTCCAGCCGTCGCGGGTTCGGGGTGGGCGATGCCCGAAGGACGGGGCAGAGCTGCTCCGACGCGAGGTCGGCGGTAGGACG
>Ga0224508_10005304_pt1 | contig 10354 bp, 7 predicted proteins | sample SF_Jan12_sed_USG_4_FD_170157 | JGI IMG/M metagenome (GOLD analysis project Ga0224508, IMG submission 170157) | Sediment microbial communities from San Francisco Bay, California, United States - SF_Jan12_sed_USGS_21 | ecosystem: Environmental > Aquatic > Marine > Sediment | place: USA: California... | reverse complement strand
CTGCCACATTGTCCTCCGCCAGGCCGCCCGCCAGTATCATGTTGCCGCGCTCGGCGATGTTCGCGGCCCTGCTCCAGTCGACGGTTTCACCCGTGCCGCTGTCCGCGCCTTCGTAAACGAATATGTGGGGCAGATCGTCCTCGAGCCGCAACCGGCCCTGGCGATACACCGGCCAGCGTTGCAGCCGATCCGGAATCGTGAGATACGCATAATCCTCTGCATCGGTCTGCAGCACGTCCGGCTCGAACCCGTCGAGCACGCTCTTCAGTTCGTCGCCGGACGGATGGCGCATGACGGCCACGCGGTGAATGCCGGGCGGCACGTCTCGAACTGCAGCGCGCGCCTGTGCCGGTGTGATCCGGCGTACCGACTCTGCGAACACGAAGCCGACGGCATCGGCACCCGCCTCCACCGCCGCCGAGACGTCCGCCGCGTCCTGCAGTCCGCAGATCTTGACGAGCATCGTCACGCCGCAATCCTCGCGCGGCCCGCCGCACGCATAGCGGCTACGAGCGCGGCCGGATCGGCGCTCCGCATCAGTGCCGTGCCGACGAGCGCGAGCCGATAGCCCCACTCCGCCACCTGCGCCGCGTCGCTCGCGGCGGAGATCCCGCTTTCCGCTACGCAGCGCGCACCAGGCAGCGACGGCCGGAGTGTCTCGAGACGTCCGGCATCGACTTTCAGGGTGCGCAGGTTGCGCGTGTTTACACCGACCAGCAGCTCCGCGCTGGCGGCTTTGTCGGCGTTGACCGGCTGCTGCAGCAGTTTGCCCGTGCGCGCGAGATCCTCTTCGTCGAACGACTCGAGCAACACGAACATGCCGTGCTCCCAGGCGCAGGCGAGCATGTTACCCAGCGTGTCGTCGCTGAGCATCGTGACGATCAGCAGCACGCCGCTTGCGCCGGCCTGTCGCGCTTCGAGTACCTGCACCGGGTCGACGAGGAAGTCCTTGCGCATGACGGGCGTGCCCGGCACCGCCGCAACGACCTCCTCGAGATGATCGAGTTTGCCGGCAAAGCGGCTCGGCTCGGTCAGCACCGAAATCGCCGCGGCGCCGCCGGCCGCGTAGCGCGCCGCCTGCTCCTTGCGATCACTTCCCGTCGCCGCGAGGTCACCCTCCGCAGGCGAGCGGTCCTTGATCTCGGCGATGATGTCGAACTCGTCGAGGCAGAGCGGCACGAGCGGTTTGTCCAGATCGGCGGCGCGTAACGTCGCGCTCGCCGCCGCTGCGCGCTCGGCGCTCGACGCGGCCATGGTTTGCAGGAAGTCGCTCATCAGCCGGAAAAGTGCGCGCGCAGCTGTTCGAGCAGCGCCGCTGCCTCACCGTTGTCGAGCGCTGCGACGGCCATCGCGACGCCCTCGCGTGCGTCGCGAGCGAGACCCGCCACCTCGAGCACGAGCGACGTACCCATCAGCAGCGCGTCACGATGGGCGCCCTTGTCGGCGCCGCTGAAAACCCGCATCAGTTCGTGGGCGTTGTGTGCGGCGTCGCCTCCCGCCAGGTCCGCGGGCCTGCATCGCTGCAAACCGTAATCCTCGGGCGTGCGCTCGGTCTCGCTAACCTTGCCCGGGACGACATCGAACAGCGCGAACGCACCGACCGGCGTCGCCTCGTCCCAGCCCGGCGCGCCATGCACGACGAAAGCCCTCTCTATTGGCATGCCGGCCAGGGCCCCTGCCATCAGCTCTGCCGCGGCGTGGCTCCAGGCGCCGATGAGCTGATATGGCGGCGCCGCGGGATTCGTCAGCGGCCCGAGCATGTTGAAGACGGTGCGTACCGCCATCGCGCCACGTACCGGCATGATCGCTTTCATCGCCGGATGATAGGCAGGGGCAAACAGGAACGTGAAGTTCGTTGCCTCGAGACAGGCAATCGCCTCGGCCTCATGAAGCGGCAGCGGCATCCCGAGGCTCTCCAGCAGGTCGGCACTGCCCGAACGGCTCGAGATCGAACGATTGCCGTGTTTGACGACGCGGGCGCCGGCGGCTGCCGCCAGCAGGCCCGTACCTGTCGACAGGTTGAGGCTGCCGGACGCGTCGCCGCCGGTGCCGACGGTATCGACGGTCGGCGCGCCGGCCGGAATTTGCGGATGCACCGCAAGCTCGCGCATTGCGGTCGCGAAGCCGCGAATCTCATCGGCCGTTTCACCCTTGGCACGCAGCCCGGCAAGCAGGGCGCCCGCCAGCGCCGCGGGCATGTCGCCTGCGGCAAGATGGTGCATGAGGCCGTGCGCCTCTGCTTCGCTCAGGTCCTTGCCGTCGAGCAGGGCATCGAGCATGGCGCTGAGTTCTTTGCTCATGATGTCGTTATCCGCAGTAAGTTGGCCATCAGCTGATCGCCGTCCGGTGTCAGCACGCTTTCGGGATGAAACTGCACGCCTTCGAGAGGCAGCGTCTTGTGGCGAACGCCCATGATCTCACCGCGATCGGTCCTGGCCGTTACTTCGAGCACCTCTGGCAGCGTTTCCTGGCGCGCGCACAGCGAATGGTAGCGCCCGACCTCGAACGGCTGCGGGATGTCCGCATAGATCGTCCTGCCGTCATGGCTCGTCATCGACGTCTTGCCGTGCATCAGCCGCTCCGCGCGCACGATGTCGCCGCCAAAATGATGCACCAGGCACTGATGGCCGAGGCAGACGCCGAGAATGGGCAGGCTGTCGGCGAACGCCTCGATCATCTGCAGTGAAATGCCCGCATCCTCGGGGCGTCCCGGCCCGGGCGATATCACGAGGTGCGTCGGTTCGATTTGTCGCGCTGCTTCGATGCTGATCGCGTCGTTGCGATAAACCCTGACGTCGGCGCCGAGCGCGGCGAACGCCTGCACGAGATTGTAGGTAAACGAATCGTAGTTATCGATGAGCAACATACGCACGTCGTTGAAGCTGTTGTCGGCGGCCATTACAAACCCTCCCCGGCCATCTCGAGCGCGCGCCGCAGGATGGCACTCTTCGCGAGCACCTCGCGATACTCGTTCAGAGGCACCGAATCGGCGACGATGCCGGCGCCGGCCTGAAAGCTGTACTCGTCACCCGAGAAAACCAGCGTGCGAATAGTGATCGCCTGGTCCATGTCGCCACTGAGTCCGAAGTAGCCGGCGGTTCCTGCATACAGGCCGCGACCCACCGTTTCCATCTCCTCGATGATCTCCATGGCCCTGACCTTGGGCGCACCGACCAGCGTACCGGCCGGGAAACTTGCCGCGAACAGGTCGAACTGATCATAGGCATCCGCCAGCTCACCCTGCACACCGCTGACGATGTGCATGACATGGCTGTAACGTTCGATCGCCCGGTAGGGATCGACGTGCACCGAGCCGGCGGTTGCCACGCGACCCAGGTCGTTGCGCGCAAGGTCTACGAGCATGACGTGCTCGGCTGCTTCCTTCGGGTCCGCCAGCAGCGCCTGTTCATTGGCCAGGTCTTCCCGGGCCGTCGCACCGCGCGGCAGCGTACCCGCGATCGGGCGCAGCGACGCCGTTTTGCCGTGCAGCCTGACCAGCGCCTCGGGCGAGGAGCCGACAACCTTGAGATCGCCGAATTCGAAGAAGAACATGTACGGTGACGGATTGAGTAACCGCAGCGCGCGATACACCTCGAACGGCTCGACGTCGGAGCGGCCGCGAAACAGCACCGAGAGCACGATCTGGTAGATGTCTCCGGCCGCTATGTACTCCTTGCATGCGTTGACGCTGTCAGAGAACTCTTGCTCGGTAAAACTCGCGGTCGCCGCCGACGTCGTGACGCGGCCGTTGCCAGACGGGATCGCGCCACGAAGGCGCCTGATCACTTCCTTGCGCAACGCTTTGCGTTCGGCCTCGGGCCCATCATGCAACAAGGCAACCCGGCGCGTCAGGTGATCGAAGACCAGCAGCGATACCGGCGCCGCGAAGGCCGCGTCGGGCACGCTCTTTTGCGGCGACGTCGTGTGCGGCAGGCGCTCGAACAGGCGCACGACGTCATAGCCGGACACGCCAACCAGTCCGCCCGCAAAAGGCAGGCCGTCCACTTCGGGTCCGGGTCGCGGCGCTGCCGCGAGCGCCTCGCGCAGCGCGTCGAGATAAACCTGCTGGTCGCCGGGTCGCGCCCGCGCCTCGCCATTGATCGAGAGCGCGTCGGCGTCCATGCGAACTTCGAGCGCGTCGCCGAAGCCGAGAAATGAATAGCGCGCCAGGCGTTCACCGCCCTCGACGCTTTCGAGCAGAAAACGTGGCCGCAGGTCACGCAGCTTGAGGTACGCCGAGACCGGCGTATCCAGATCTGCTGCTATGTCGAACGGTGCTTCCATACATGCCCTAAAAAAAAAGCCCATCCCCACGATCGCGGAGATGGGCTTCTGGTTCTTATCTGCTCAGCTAATAGTCAGCCAGCCGCCCTCTCCATGCGGGACAGCCAGGACCAGTGATGTGCGTGCCGAGCAATCATGCCCGGAGTATTACCGCCGCCCGTTCCGAGGTCAATTGTTACGCATGAGATCAATCGCGTGCGAAGCGGGATTGCCACCGATGCCGCGCCCCGACCCGGACTAATGGCGGTTCTGTCGGCCTTACCGCGACTTCAAAGCTGGTACAACATCGGCAGCACCAGCGAAAATCCTATCCACATGATGACGGTCAGGGGGATACCCACGCGCAGGAAATCCGAGAACTTGTAGCCGCCGGCGCTGAGTATCAGCAGGTTCGTCTGGTAGCCATACGGTGTTGCGAAACTCATGTTGGCGCCGAACAGTACGGCCAGTATGAAAGGCTCCGCGCTGACGCCGAGCTGCGCCGCGATGCTCACGGCGATCGGCGTGCCGATCACCGCCGCGGCGTTATTCGACACGATGTTGGTCATCAGCGTCATCAGCAGCAGGAACGCGCTCAGTATCAGCGGTGTCGGTAAGCCGGACGCGGCATTGACAAAGCCGAAGGCGAGGTATTCGGCCATGCCGGTACCCATGAGCGCCTTGCCCAGTGCCAGCGCGGTTACGATGATCATCACAACCGGTATCGACAGCGCCGAGCCGGCATCCCGCCAGCTCAAGCAACCGGTGGCGATCATCAGGCCCAGGCCGATGACTGCGCTGACCGAAATAGGCAAAATACCCAGTGCCGCCGCGGCCACGACGAACGCCATGATAGCGAGCGCACGCTTGGCATTGTGCGTATGCGGCAGGTCCGTCGTGCCGTCGAGAACGAGCATCGTACCGCTGTCTTTGAGCCTGCTGATGGCCTCGCGCGTGCCCTGCACCAGCAGCACGTCACCGGCCCGCAGCCGAATCATGTTGAGGTCGCCCGTCACCTGCGAACTCGGCGCCCTGGCGCGATGCAGGGCCAGCGGCATCAATCCGTAGCTGCTGGTGAAGCGGGCTGCCGCGAGGCTGCGCAGATGCAGCGGCGAGCCGCGAGTGACCACGACCTCGGCAAGCTGCTGGCCCTCGGCGCGCAGCGGCGTCTGTTCATCCACCGGATGCTCGAGGTCCGACACGCTGAACAAGGTGGCGCCGAGCACCTGCTCGTAATGCTTCAGATTCTCCGGCGAATCCTTGACGAACAGGCGGTCGCCGGGCAGCAGCACGACTGACGGCAGCTTGGCGAGGAACAGCGATTCGCTGCGCTGAATCTTGTCGATGCGCAGGCCGTCGGCCTTGGCGAGCACTTCGGAGATGGTCTTGCCGTTAGCATAGCCGTCTTCCTTCACATGCAGCTGCGCGCTGAATATGCGCGGCGTCGTATCCGCCATGGGCGGCGTGCGATCGGGCAGCAGCCGTGGTGCGACAAGCCACAGAAACAGCAGCCCCACGCCACCGACGATCGCGACCGGCAGTACCCATTCGAACATCGTGAATTCATGCCTGCCGAGGTCGTGCGATATACCCACGACGAGCAGGTTCGTCGACGTGCCGATCGTCGTGGACATGCCGCCGATAATCGTCGCCAGGCCCATCGGCAACATGACGTCCGATACCGGGAACTTGACGCGTAACGACGCGCCGACGAGGATCGGCATCAGCAACACGACGATCGGCGTGTTGTTCATGAAGGCACTCAGGATCGCGCCCGCGACAAGCGTGGTCACCAACGCAAGTACGGGTCGTGTCGACCAGGCACGGCCGACGACGTTGGCAAGCGGTTGTAATGCGCCGGTCGTTTCGAGCGCTTTACCCACCATCATCAATGCACAGATAGCAACGAGCGCCTCATTGCCGAATCCCGCGAAGAAGTCGGCGGCCCTGAGCAACACCTCGCCGTCCTTCTCGTAGGGAACCAGCTGAAAGCCCGCAACGAGAATAATCAGTATCGCCAGCGACGAAGACTCGAGCGGAATGCGGTCGCGTGTAAACAGAAACAACGCAAGCAGGGTCAGGAGGAGTACCGCGACGCCGTGAGCGTCAGGTGATATCGACTGCAAAACGCCCCCTTGATTATTTATTTTCCAGAGCGAATGGCAGCACCAGGAGTGCAGCCGGCCCACGACCTGGCTTTGACCGGGACTGTAAACGGTATCCTAGTTCACACCTGTTCCGCAATCAGTTGTCGCGCGGCATGCTGCTCGAGAACGGCCCACGCCCGCTGATGCAAGCTGCGGAATTCATTAAGGTTCCAGCACTGCAGCGGGGGCGTTTCAGGAAATGCGCAAGCGTCGGCAAAGTTGATCAGGGGCAGCAGGTCCAGGAATGCCATGTCCGGACGGCGTCGCGCAGGAAACACCGACCACGGCGACAATACGAGCATGTTTCGATGCCGTATCGCATGCTCCTCGAGCGCCTCACTCCAGCGCTTGCACCAACCGTCACGATCGGGTCCGCCGGGCAGTGCGCGGATCGGATCGATGTGTCCGAGAGCCGGCACGCTGCCCGCTCGCGCGGCTATTGCACGCGAGCGCTTCCACAATATGGCCTGCGCCCAGCGCAACAAGTCGCTCATGTCTTGCAGGCAGGCGAAGTGCCGGGGATTATGCCCACGCCGCAGGACGAGATCGCCGATGCCGGTAATTTCTATCGCCAGGCGACGATTCAACCAGCCGTCATGGCGCATGCTGGCCGTTGCCCAGCTCGCCCGCTCGTGCATCGCATCACCAATATCGACGCATCGCTTGAGCGCCGCTTGCAGCAGGTCCTCGCGCAAAGTGCCGCGCGCATCGGCAAAGCCGGGCAGGTCGAGGCGCATCGCGATCCAGGCCGACCCGCTCGGCGCCTGGACAGCCAGTGACGGCAAGATCGCGTCACCCGTCTCGCCCGACAACAGCGGGCACTGCGATTTGATGTGCGGTGCATACGCAGCGCGGACATGGCGTTCGCTGCGCAGCCGCCACAGCTGCTCCCAGAACGCGTCGTACCGCTCGCGCCCGTCACAACGGCTGCCGGGGCGCAGCATGGACTCATCGGCCAGCATATACAGCGCGCCCTGACCGAGCGTTTCCTGGCGAGTGAGCCAGGCGTCGCGTGGTGACAGCGCGCTGGTCGAAACGGCAATTTCTATGGCGCTGGTTGTGGCTTGTGCATCGGCAACGGCCGCGGCGATCTCTGCGCACACGTCAGCGAACAGGGTCACCGCATGTGCCCCGGCCTCCAGGCCGGCCACGCGCACGGCAAGCGGCAGGCGTTCCGCGAGCACGGCGAACACCTGTTCACGAAACCGACCGGCAGCCAGCTGCGATACCGCTACCGCGCCGGCGTCGATCGACAAGGTCACGCCCGCCGCATGCGCATCGTGCGCCGCGACAACGGGCATGGCTTCGATCTTTGCGGTCTGGATTTTTTGCATGACGTTCCTTCCGTGGACGCCGGGCAAGTCGTCAACGCCCTGGGTCTATTGTGAGCAATGCGCTCCTTGAGCGCCGTCGCCTTATCTCGGCCGGTTGTCGAGTTTCTGTTTTGCCGCGGCGGACTGGACTACACTTGCCCTACAGAGTTAACGCGAGGCTGGGGAAATGCCCTCATTTGATGTTGTCAGCGACTTCGATGCCCACGAAGCAGCGAACGGTGTCGACCAGGCGAATCGCGAGGTCAGCACCCGATTCGACTTCAAGGGTACGGGGTCGAAATACGAGCTGGAGGGGCAGCTCATCACCTTGACGACGCAGTCCGATTTTCAGCTCAAGCAGATGCTGGATATTCTGCGGCAGAAACTGGCCAAGCGCGGCATCGATATCGGCTGCCTGGAAGAGCAGGAAGCGGAATTCAGCGGCAACGAAGCGCGACAGAAGATACTCATGCGTAAAGGCATCGAATCCGACCTTGCCAGGAAGCTTGTCAAGCAGATAAAAAGCAGCAAAATAAAAGTGCAAACGGCGATCCAGGGTGACAAGCTGCGCGTCAGCGGCAAGAAGCGCGACGATCTGCAGGCAGTAATCGGCCTGCTGAAAGAGACCGATGCCGGCCTGCCGCTGCAATACGAAAACTTCCGCGACTGATACAGCAAAAAACACGCGACTTGCGACGATGAATACCGAGGTAAAGAAGACCTTGCGCCGTCAGGACATCATGTTCGAGGACAAAGACCAGGCGCTGCGCGACGACGTGCGCACGCTGGGCACCATGGTCGGCGACCTGATCCGGGAGCAGGGCGGCGAAGAGCTGTTCGACTTCGTCGAGAATGCCAGGCTGCGTTCGATCCGCCGCCGAGAGAACAACGAGCTGCCCGGGGAGGAACTGGCCGGTCTCGTCGGGAATCTCGAACCGGACCTCGCGCTGCAGGTCATTCGCAGCTTTTCGACTTATTTTCAGATGGTCAACACGGCCGAGAAAGTGCACCGCATCCGGCGTCGGCGCGAGTACCTGCGCGAGGTCGGTCACTACCAGCCGGGCGGGCTCGAGGATACGCTCGTCAAGCTCAAGGCGTCCGGAATGGGCATCGAGGCGCTGCAGAAGCTGATGAACTCGCTGCTCGTCGAACCGGTGTTCACGGCGCACCCGACCGAGCCGACGCGCCGCACGATGCTGCGCAAAGAACAGAACATCGTTCGCCACCTGATCGAATTACTGAACCCGACAATGACGGCGCACGAGAAGCACATTGCGCTCGAGAACATTCGCCTCCTGATTACAACCGGCTGGCAAACCGACGAACACCCGTCGGAGCAGATGACCGTCGCGGACGAACTCGAGCACGTGCTGTTCTTCGTTACGGACGTGCTGTATCGCGCGATGCCGCCCTACTACGAGGACATCGAAATCGCGATCGCGCGCATCTATGGCGAAGAAGCGCGAGACGTCAACGTTCCGGTGATCGCTCGATTTGCATCCTGGGTCGGCGGTGACATGGACGGCAACCCGAACGTCAATGCAAAAACGATACGCGCGACACTCGCCCGGCAGCGTTCGCTGATACTCGACCTCTACTTCAAGGAGTGTGCGTCGCTGTCGGCAAAACTCAGCCAGGCCACGAGTCGCATCGATATCGGTGAGGCGGTTCTAGCGCGCATCGAGGAGTATCGTGGCGTGTTTCAGAACGCCTACCATGCGGTGCCGGCGCGTCATCGCGACATGCCGTACCGGGTGTTCCTGCGGCTCGTGCAGCAGCGCCTGCAGTCAACCTACGATGATGACATTTACCCCTACGAGAAGCTGAGCCAGTTTCGGTCGGACATTCAGCTTATCGCCGACAGTCTCCGCGCGAACAAGGGCGAGCATGCGGGTTTGTTTGCGGTAAAGCGCCTGTTGCGGCGCATCGATACGTTCGGCTTTCACCTGGTCACGCTCGACATACGCCAGGATGCCGAGGCGCATCGGGAGGTCATCGGGGAATGCCTGGGCGAAGACGACTGGGCGGACTGGTCGGCGGAGCAGCGCGCAGAACGCATCATCGAGGCAATCGAAGGGCGCGAAGGTATTCCGACGACAATGAGCACCCAGGCGAGAAAGACGCTCGCCGTGTTTCAGGCCATCGCCTTTTGCCGCCGCAAGTACGGACCCAATTCGATCGGACCGTTTATTATCAGCATGACGCAGGGCGCCGACGATATCCTGTCGGTGCTGCTGCTCGCTCAATGGAGTGAATTACACAATCGTCGTTTCGAGGTGCCGCTCGATATTGCACCGCTCCTCGAGACCGTTGACGATCTGCACCGCGGTCCCGAGATTCTGGACTCGATTCTCTCTACCGATGTGTATCGCCAACACCTGCAGCGGCGCAAGAACCGGCAGATGGTCATGATCGGCTATTCGGACAGCAACAAGGATGGCGGTCTCGCGTCGGCTCGCTGGGCACTGCAGAATGCGCAGGCAACGCTGGTCGCCGCAGTCGCATCGCAGGATATCGAGCTAACCCTGTTCCACGGCCGCGGCGGTACCATCAGCCGCGGCGGCAGCAAGACCCACGTCGCGGTACTTGGCGCGCCGCCCGGCACCGTCAACGGCCGGCTGCGCGTCACCG
>Ga0224508_10005303_pt1 | contig 10355 bp, 8 predicted proteins | sample SF_Jan12_sed_USG_4_FD_170157 | JGI IMG/M metagenome (GOLD analysis project Ga0224508, IMG submission 170157) | Sediment microbial communities from San Francisco Bay, California, United States - SF_Jan12_sed_USGS_21 | ecosystem: Environmental > Aquatic > Marine > Sediment | place: USA: California... | reverse complement strand
GATGATCTGGCGGCAGCTCATCTCGCGGCGCTGGAAAAACTCGAACCGGGAAATGGCCTCAAGCTAAATCTTGGCACAGGACGTGGTAACAGTGTCCGTGAAGTCATTGAGGCTTGCCGCGCAGTGACCGGTCACGAAATCCCGGTGAGAATGGGAGAACGACGAGCCGGCGATCCACCAGAACTAGTTGCCGATTCATCTCTCGCTGAAGAGACACTTGGCTGGAACCCCAAGTACACCGAGATTCGTGACATAGTTGAGACAGCTTGGAAGTGGCATCAGTCGCATCTTTGTGGCTATCAAAGCTGAGAATGTGAGTCGCTGGATCCAGTCGTCATTGCTGACTGGCGGTTTTATACCAGTCACCAACTTCGTTCGTTATTCTTGGCCGATTGTAACTTTTCCGTCACGACCGATGCCGAACGCATCAAATTCTCGTTAGAAAATCAAAGAGAGAAGATGTGATCGAGCGCCCAACACATCGCAGTTACGTCTTGTCTAGCTGCTTGACGTGACGCAGCATTCGCCTGGCAAGCCAAAGCCGCACTCCAGTGGCAAGATGCCTTGCGTTTGTCGCAACTTAGCCAGCGCGGTCTTCCATTTGATGACATTCTCAAGCAGCGCCGACTCGGCATGTAAGATATCCAAATTAACCGATGATATGTCGAAAGGCGTGACCAGATTCGCGCCACGCATTTTTTGCAGATCTTCGCGTCTTGACCGAAGGCTGTTTATCTTCTCGACCGCTAAAGCGATCTCTCGAACACCGGCATCAATCTCAAGAACGGCTGACCGAATTTCTTCAACAACCGCTCTCTCGCGGTCATAGATCACTTGAGACAACTGCTGGCGTCGCGCGCGAATCTCGTTGGTCGTATCGTCGCGCCCGATGAGCCGTCTCAGCGAAGCAGGCAACTGAGACTCCATCCCGAACATCATGTCGATCTGTCGTAGCGATTTTCGTGCGAGCGGCAGTGTATCTTCGTCAAGTGTGTCGCGGGTTAAACGGAGTGCCGCAAGATCCGGGCGACTCGTTAAGCCTTCGATGATGGCTGATTCCATTTCGATGGGAAAAGTATTGGGCGTCAAGTCGACATCGGGCCAGATTGGTGTGGTGTCGACGGCATCAAGGTGCAGCAAGAATCGCAGCTTTCCGTTTAGCTGCTGGATTGTCATGTCTACGGTGACTGACTTGGCTACAAGGTCGATTCGCTGACGTTCAAGCTCACCCTTGTCGACATCGATCTCCAAACCCTTGTCTTTGATTTTGCTGACATTATCGATCGTCTTGTTAATCTCGATGATGCTTCTGCCGACCAAGTCACGTTTGCCCTCGGCTTCCGCAAGTTGGTAGAAGGTTTTTAACGCTTCGCCTGAAGTACGGTTTCGCTCGTCGATTGAGCGTAGGTTCAATACACGACGGTGAATATTCGCGGCCCGCATCGACGACTTGCGGTTTTGATGTCCCTGACGACCTACGAACTGGTTTTCCATAAGCAGCAGCACAGCCATCGGCGAATTCTCGGCGGCAAGACACTGGCAATCAACTGCCGTTAAACGACGGTACTCGGCGGAAGCCGGCACGCCGGGAAGCGTGCGGAGTTCACTGTAGGGAGCAACACCCGAGGCGTCGACCACCATCTCGTCGCGGATGGATTGGCGCTCAAGATCGATCGGACCTGGGACACCGTACGCGCAATGGCAACACGTCGGCATGTTGCGACAGCCGGTGGCCAGTACGCTGAGGACTGTCCCAATCAGCGCGATAATTACAGATCGAGCCTTCACGTCGGCGAACTCCGTTTACGACCGAGTGTTGATACACTCTGCTTATCGTCGTCCAGTTGCCACAGCTAAACCACTTCCACCGGAACGTACGACTGTGGCGCCAAACCGTATCCGGTTGGTTTGGATTTGCGACGTTTGGTTATGCTACGGGCTATTGTCGGAACATCGTCAAAAGTCAATTTCGAAGCACGTCCATTCCGGTCGGAGTATCCGTGCGTCTCAAAACTTACGATCGAGCCGATACAAGTCGACTAACCGCCGGACAGATGGCACGACAGAAGGACCGGATATTTCGGCTATACTGAGAATGCACTTATTCTGAGACGGGCGATGATCGAAGAGCAGAAACAAACGATGAACCCGGAAGAATCCGCACGATCGACACGCTGGGACACGTGGACTTGTTGGGGGCTACTCATGGTGGCCTTCGCACCGCTCGGCCCGCAACTACTCGGTAGCCTGTTCAACATTCTTTACAACTACTACCACGTCAGGCCGTTCCTAGTTGGTGATCAACCGGCCATTCTGCAGAATGCCATTCAAAATGCGAACCTCGTTATTTATCCAATTGCCTTTGCCTGCTGGGCGTGGGCCGTTGGATCACTGTGGCGAGCATTTCGCACCTTAGTCGACGGCCAAAAGATTGAAGAAGCTCGTCTTTTGAGTGTCAGGCGTCGCGTGATTAATTTGCCTTGGTGGGGACTTTTGATCTGCGCCTCTGCCTGGCTGGCCTGCATTCCAGCCATACTTATCCCGTTACAAAGATCTGCCGAGCCGGTCGATTGGCGTGTCCTCGTGCACATTTCGATCTCAATTGTCGTGGGATGCATGATTGGCGTCACTCAGGCATTCTTCACGGTTGAAATGGCAAGTCACCGCATGCTCTTTCCCGTGGTATTTGAAAACGCACGTCCCGACCAGACGCCTGGAGCCTATCCTTTGACGCTGCGCGGACGCGGAGTGATGTGGGCATTGGCGGCGGTTGTCTGTCCCGTCGCTTGTTTGTTGTTACTCGTGGTAACACCACACACGCGAGGCAGCACTCCGTTCGCAATCGGTGTAGCATTCGTAGCAGTCGTCTTTGGAGTGATCTCGGCATGGATGCTGGGGCAGCTCGTTTCGCGCCCGGTGAATGCACTTCGCGGCGCTGCACGGGAGATCGCCAGCGGAAATCTCAATACAAAAGTCGACGTCTTGCGAGCCGACGAATTTGGTTTGCTGATCAGCGAATTCAATAATATGGTTGGCGAACTTCGTGAGAAACAGGAGATTCAAGCAGCGTTTGGCCGTCACGTGGGAAAACAAGCCGCGCGTCAGATTCTCGAACAAGACCCCGATCTGCAGGGAGTCGAACGCGAGATCACGGTGATGTTCGCCGACTTGCGGAATTTCACAGCACGCTGCTCCGAATCGACGGCCAAGAACGTTGTGGAAATCCTGAATCTATTCTTTGCCGACATGGTTGAGGTGATCGAAGAGCAACACGACGGCATGGTCAACAAGTTCCTCGGCGACGGTTTCATGGCCTTGTTCGGTGCAGGAAGTTCAATACCGAATCACGCCGAACAAGCCGCATGTGCGGCGTGCGCAATGCTCAAGCAACTTGAAGCATTGAACGAACGCCTAGTCCAACTCGGTTATCAACCATTGGAAATGGGAATCGGCATCCACACCGGCCCCGCAATTGTCGGCAGCATCGGTTCGACAGGCCGAGGTGACTATACGGCGATCGGAAATACGGTCAATGTCGCATCTCGAATTGAGTCGCTAACGAAAGAACTGAAAGTGCCAATTCTGATGTCAGAGCAGACTCGCGCAGCACTTGATAGCCAGTTTGTCTGTAATGAGTTTCCACCGCAACACGTGAAAGGCAAAGCTGAACCGTTAGCTGTACTTGGGCTAATTCATATTCAGTCCACGAGTTCGATAGCTAATGTTGCGACTGGTCTCTCGGCGAACAAGTAAACGGTCACATTAGAGTTAACACGCAATGCAATGAGCGTACAGACTGCCGCACAACTAGGGAGATTCCGCTTTGGAGTCAAAGAGCGACCGACGACGCGTCTTGATATATTAATTACAATCTATCAAACTCTGACATCTCGCTCGACGAACAGTGTGACAGCTCTGTTAGACGTCGTATCGAAATTGTCGACTTTGATTAGCCGTTTCAACAAAAGTTTTGAAATGCAAGTGACTTTCAAACACCAGCACACAATCGGCATCACACGCCGTGAGTTGCTGCAGGTTGGTTATTCGGGGCTTGTCGGTGTCGGGTTGCCGTCGCTGCTGTCGGGACGGACGTTAGCCGCAGATTCTAATGCTGCCCGTCAAGTGCGCAGGCCGAAGTCAGTCGTGTTGGTATTTTTGACCGGTGCGGCTAGTCATCACGACACATTTGACATGAAGCCAGACGCTCCCGCTGAGATCCGGGGCGAATTTAAACCGATCGCTACCAACGTACCCGGCCTTCAAGTTTGCGAGCATCTGCCCAGGCTTGCCGAGCGGGCAGAGAAGTACGCGCTGGTTCGGACGCTCTCGCACAGCGACAATAATCACCTCATGTCGACGCACTACGTCTTAACCGGTGAGTTACAGCCTGGTGGCTTCTTCGACAAAGTCGCGTCGCGTGACGACTGGCCATCCTATTCGGCCGCCTGCGACTATCTACGACCACGACGCGACGGAATTCCAACGGGCGTGAATCTGCCGACATACCTCCTGGAAGGATCGCTCACTTGGCCGGGGCAACATGCTGGCTTTCTAGGACCAAAGTATGATCCATGGCAGATCACCGGAGATCCAAACAAGCCAGAGTTCCGCGTCGATAGCTTGACGCTCGCACAAGGAATTGACGTTACGCGACTCGACAATCGCCGGGTACTGTTGGAACAGCTAAATCAACAGCAGCAACGGCTTGCCAGTGCCGCAGTGGCGAGACGTCTCTCCAGCGAACAACAACTCGCCTATTCGATTCTCACGTCGAGTCGGCTTGCTCAGGCATTTCATTTGCATCGCGAACTAGAGAGTGTGCGAGATCGTTACGGAAGAAATACGACCGGTCAATCGTTGTTGCTCGCAAGGCGTCTCGTGGAAGTCGGCGTGCCTGTCGTCCAATGCAATATTGGCAGGGTGCAAACGTGGGATAACCACCAAGCCGTTTTTACGACTCTGAAAGATCGACTGCTGCCACCCCTGGATCAAGGAGTGTCTGCGCTGCTCGACGATCTCGATTCCAGCGGTCTGCTCAACGAGACTCTTGTGCTGATGCTGGGAGAGTTCGGCCGCACTCCAAAGATCAACGATAAGAGTGGCCGAGATCACTGGGGCCCCTGTTTCTTTGGGCTATTCGCTGGTGCCGGCGTTCGTGGCGGGCAAGTAATTGGGAAGTCCGATAAGATCGCTGCTTATCCCTCAACGAACCCATACACTCCGAATGATGTGGGGGCGACGGTGTATCACTTGTTAGGAATCCCACCAGAAGCTGAAGTGCGTGACCGTTTTGATCGTCCCGTCCGGTTAAACCAAGGAAAGATAATCGAGCCCTTGTTTACTGGAGTCGGCTGATTAAGCTGCGACAGCGTTAATAAGTGCAAAAAACGTCGCATATTCGCTTCGTGTTTATGCACTTCAAACAAATGCAAATCCCTGCTCTCTTTACAGAGCTTTTACGCACGGCAACACGCGACAACATAGAATGTGCAATTGACCGACAGGGAGCTGAGCATGCGCCAAGTATTTGCTATTTGCCTGATTGTTACCTGTGCCACTAGCGGATTGGCTGAGGATAAGTCAGGCGAAACGAAGTGGGGAACTTTGCGCGGCCGTTTTGTTCTTGAAGGAGAGGCACTCGAACGCAAGATAATTCGAGACATTCGACGTCCTGAACTTTTCACCGAAGATCCCCTCCTCAACGAGTCGCTGCTTGTTGATCAAGTGCCACGGGTACTATCGCGGCCCATCGCACAACTCCTGCGGAGAGCCCTCCCTTGTCAGCCCAAAAAATCTACCCACAAAATCTTCGTCAGTTTAAAGGCAAGGCTTGCAATGTCAATTATCTAGAGAAGGATAAACGGGAGCCGTGGCGCATCCTCCTGCCTTAGAAGTGGCCTTCTATGTTTCATTTCGAGCCACTACTTTAACTGGAGGGCGAATAAGAAGATGCTATCGTATCCAACCCAGCATCAGCACGCAACGAATCACTATGAATCTTGACATATTAGTCATCGCACCTCACCCGGACGACGCGGAACTCGGAATGGGAGGCGCGATTCTCAAGTTCAAGTCTGAGGGACTCTCGGTTGGAGTTCTTGACTTAACCGATGGTGAACCAACTCCGCATGGCAGCTCTGAGATACGTGCTCAAGAAACTGCTGAGGCAACAATTACTCTTGGCCTCGACTGGCGTGAGAATCTTGGATTGCCAAATCGTTCCCTGGAGCCGACCCTCGAATCGCGGCACAAACTCGCTGGGGTAATCCGGCGAGTCAAACCCCGCTGGTTGTTTGCACCGTATTGGATCGACGCTCACCCAGACCACGTCGCGGCAACCGCGCTTGTTGAAGCGGCGCGCTTTTGGTCGAAGCTGACTAAGTCGGACATTGCAGGCGTCCCACATTATCCCGAGCGGATTTACAATTACTATTGCGTGCATTTAAAACTGGCAGCACAGCCAGCGTTCATTTTGGATATCAGCGAACAGTGGGAGCAGAAGCTTGCTGCAATTCGTTGCTATCAAAGCCAATTCGTGCAGGGGCGCGAGAAAGCATCCCCATCGTTTTTAGATCAATTACGTGATGAAGCAGCGTACTGGGGTAAGACAATCGGAGTTGCTTTTGGCGAGCCGTTTACAGCGCGGGAACCTATTGGTTTGACCAGCATGCATAGTCTGATTTAGTCGATGTCCGATGCAGGACGGAATAGATTTGAGAAGCAACGCCGGTTGTTCCGATAATTAGGGACGTCATGCACAACAGGAATTCAATGTCCCGCAAGTGATTCCTGCCGCTGACTCTTTTCAGTGCTTCTTATCTTCAACGCAACGCCGAACTTATCAGCTTTCGTTGCCTAACACGTCGCAGATTGGTTCGTCGCGCTACATCAAACGTGAGTGGTGATGCAATGGCCTTCCGACCGATATGTCCGATAGAGCATTGATGCTCGCGCCGAATCCGCACCCAGGCCGGAAGTCGACCCACAAGAAATCCGGCTGTGAGAATGATCCAGAATGTAAGGAGTACAACGGCTGTGTCACAAGACATCAATGTGCTGGCACTCGTCAAGGGAGACGAGCGATACATCTTCCTCTATGACGATAGCAATCGAGCCGAGACACTGCGGACATTAGGCCGCTATGCGTCGAACCCAGATCTTAGTTTCACTTGGTACGATGCCGCCGTGTTAAGCCAGAAGATTCGTCGTGCCATGCAACCGCAAGCTGATGAACAAGAGACCAAGGCTTCACCACGATTTAGTCTGCCGCTACCGACCGACAATCTTGGCAACGACGAAGCGGCTTAGGATTCAGTTTCGTTCGAACATGTGCGTCAGCAATTATGCCGGTGCCCAGGCAAGGCACTCGAAGGATAACTTCTTCGTTTCGTGCTGGCATAATTGCTGGCGTCCGTACTCTCTCCAGCCCGCAGTGCTGTCATGAATCAGGCGATTCCGCGATTTCTGCGTTACATGACCATTGAACGCAACGCGTCGGATTTGACCGTCAAGTCGTATCGCGAAGACCTGATGAGCCTCGCTGAGTATCTGACCGAAAGCTACGGCCAATCGCCACAACCGTCAGAGATAACACCGCTTGATCTGCGAGGTTATGTTTCTGCTTTGCACGAAGCTGGTTACGCGCGTTCTTCAGTATCTCGGCGATTGGCGTCGCTTAGAAGCTTCTTTCGCTTTGCTCAGCGCGAAGGGTTGACCGATTCGAATCCGGCCAAACCGTTGCGTAACCCCCGTCCCGAACGAAAGCTGCCGCACTTTCTGTCAACAAATGACATCGGCAAATTGCTCGAAGCCCCACCTGCGAATGATCCGATGGGAATTCGTGATCGTGCGATCTTCGAGACGATGTACTCGGCCGGAATCCGTGTCAGCGAGTTGGTCGGTATAAACGAAGGTGATTTAGACTTCGACAATGGACTCGTCCGCATTCGAGGCAAAGGGCGACGTGAAAGACTGTCACCGCTCGGCAGTTACGCGGTCCGCGCTTTGAAGCAATGGTTGAAGTTGCGCAAGCTCGCTTCGAAGGAACCCAATGGGGGACTAGCGCCTGTATTTCTCAATAAGTTTGGGCGGAGAATCACAACACGCAGTATCGCAAGAATGCTGGAGAAGTACCTAAAGCTGACAGGACTTGACCTAAAAACGTCGCCACATACGTTGCGACACAGCTTTGCAACACATCTGTTAGACGGGGGAGCGGATATTCGAAGCGTTCAAGAACTTCTAGGGCACAAGAGCCTCGTTACAACGCAGATTTACACGCACGTCAGCACAGCAGGACTACGAGAGGCTTACGAGAAAGCTCATCCGCTCGCACGCAAAAAGTCAGCCTAAGCGATTGCTGTTAAACGATCCCGCGTCGAACTGCCCAAACGGCTGCCTGTGTACGATCTGTTACATCGATCTTACGGAGGATGTTTTGCACGTGTTCTTTCACCGTCTCGATGCTGATTTTCAATGATCGACCAATTTCACGATTACTCAAACCCAATGCGATGTGGCGAACCACTTGCATTTCGCGATTAGTTAGCGGAAGTTCTTCGTCGGCTGGCTCACGGCGCTTAGCCATAGTTGTCTTAACTCGTTCGAGAATGTTGTCACTCGACGGGGCGACACCTGAAACGGCTCGTTCAATAGCGCGAATGATTTCGTTTCGAGGTGATCCCTTGAGAACGTAATCCGAAGCACCAAGCGCGACAGAACGTGCTACGTAGGTCGGGTTGTCATAAGTTGATAAGACAACTACCCGTGTGTCAGGCGATTCAGTGCGGATTTTTTCCATCGCAAACAAACCATCGCCGTCAGGCATGCGAACGTCCATCAACACGACATCGGGTTGTGATTTGAGAGTTTCCTGGACCGCTTCCGTACCGGAACCCGCTTCGCCAATGACTTCAATGTCGGAACCATCGAACAAACTGGCCAATCCACTGCGTACGACTTCGTGATCATCAGCGACGACAACTTTGATACTCATTTCAATACTCCCCTGCAAATACGGAGATTTTCGCGACTTATTAGGTGCCTTGCATTACGAAAATGCATCCCCGATACCTTGCCGCTGGAATGCTCCAATCTCAAATTATTCACAAACTGAACGCATCGATCGTTGCATCCGTGCAAAGGGTCGCATCCTGCGCTTTTATCAACAGACGTGTTGCTCGTTAAGGAAAAGGTTCGGCCTCTACAGTTCTTATGGGGTAAGAGGCACTTAAGATAGGTAAATATCCTACCTACTCTTGTGGGAATTGCCAGCCCTCAATAAGTGGTTTTTCGCCTAATTGCGGTTTTCCGTACAAATTTTCCTTTCAAACATCACATGCCATACAGGCTATTCATTTGTCGTTACTTCTTTTCAGAGATGGATTTAGGGCCAAACAATTGTGATTCGTTGACTTCGAGAAAGGTGTGACCTAAATAAACATACTGTTGCAACATTGATGGTGGTTTTCTGCAACATTTTTGACGCACATCACAGTTTTCGAGGCATAAACGATGAGAACAGGCTCGCTGCTGCTCGTTGATGATGATCGACACATTCTGGACTGCATGGCGGATTGGCTGCGCGAACAAGGTTTCTCTGTTGACGAAGCAACCGATTGTGAACAAGCCGTCAAGTTAGTCGATTCTAGCCTATATGACCTGGTACTGGCCGATATTCGGTTGGGCGACGGTGACGGCTTCGATGTCCTTTCTCATTGTCGAAAAAACCATCCGGATGTGACAGTGATTCTAATTACGGGTTACGGAACCGTAGAGACCGGCATCGACGCAATTCGCGCGGGTGCGTTTGATTTGCTAACAAAGCCATTGATTGACGAAGAACTTCTGATGTCGATCGATCGAGCATTGTCGCAGCGCAAAGTGATTGAAGAAAACGAAAAGCTCAAAGCTCAACTCGATCTCCGCTTCGGCATGGAGAACATCGTTGGGCACGATCACCGCATGTTGAAGATGTTCGACATGATTGATAGCGTTGCCGACACCAAGGCGACGATACTCGTCACGGGTGAAAGCGGCACAGGAAAATCCTTGATCGCTCGCGCACTGCATCGACGAAGTTCGCGTCGTGACCAACCGTTTGTTGAAGTTGCTTGCGGCGCGCTACCCGAGAATCTGCTTGAAAGCGAACTGTTTGGCCACGTTGCGGGCGCTTTCACTGGAGCGACAGGTGAAAAGATCGGCAAGTTTTTACAGGCAGATGGCGGCACGATCTTTCTCGACGAAATCGGCACGGCATCTCCCGGAATGCAAGTCAAATTGCTGCGAGTTTTGCAGGATTTGGAATTTGAACAAGTAGGCGGCACAAAGACATTTCACGTAGACACCCGCATCGT
>Ga0224508_10005302_pt1 | contig 10357 bp, 7 predicted proteins | sample SF_Jan12_sed_USG_4_FD_170157 | JGI IMG/M metagenome (GOLD analysis project Ga0224508, IMG submission 170157) | Sediment microbial communities from San Francisco Bay, California, United States - SF_Jan12_sed_USGS_21 | ecosystem: Environmental > Aquatic > Marine > Sediment | place: USA: California... | reverse complement strand
ATCTCGTCGAAGCCCGCGATCGCCTCAAGGGTGATCAGTCACGGTGCGTGAACCGCCTCGTCCAGGCACTCAAACACTACTACCCGCAAGTCCTTGATTGGTTTAACGAACACAACACCGTCGTGTTCTGCGACTTCCTTAAGCCTTCCCTGTATTTTTCCCTGATAGCAGGGAAATAGACTCGACAGTGGGGCTGGGAGTCTGGAGCGAACTGAGAAATCGCCCATTGGAGTCAGCCTGGTTCGCTGGGGACTCGGTACACCGCCAGTCTAAGCCGAGCGCCGGCGATACAGTCGCAGCTCTGAGTGATAACCGTCCACGGTTCGGTAGCCGAACGGAAATACATTGGTGGCGACGAGATCGTAGTCCGGCAGGAATCGATCGTAGTCCTCCGACCGAATGGGTTCGCGCACCCCCAGCTGTTCTTCGGTATGCGCAATTTCCTTGCCTTCAGCGAGATTGCGCAGCAGCACGTGGCGCGCTTGAAGACGAGCGACGTGCCCCAGGTATCCTTGCACCACATCCGGTTCCATTTCCTGAAACGAGATGAAGTTGACGAACAGATCGACGTGCCCGGTCAGTCGCGGCAGCAGCCAGGGCGGCAGCACTGCTGCATCGCCGTCCCGACGCAGACTACCGAGGTCCAGCTCTTCCTGTTCCCGCACCCGCGCGTAATCAATGACCCGCGAGGAACCGAGTACCTGACCTAGGTAGTAGGTCGCATACACGGCGGTCGGTGGAATATCCACGTCCACATAAAACGTGCCGTTACGGTCATCGCCCAAGAGCACTTCCCCGAGAGAGCCAAATCCGCCACCGATCTCGAGCACGGTGTTAACGCACAAATCCTCGATGTGCGTCTTGGCGAAATTCAGGCCCAGAAGATAATTGAGCATGGATCGACTGTAGCGCCGCCCTGAAAACTCGAACTGGCCGACAGGCGCACCCACGGTGCTTTCGCTGATCGCCCCGACAAACGGTCTGCGCTCCTGGCAGCTGGCCCGGTAAACACGGTAGTCGGCTTCCGCTTGACCCTGCCCGTCGAGAAACTGGTCCAGCGCCCGGTGAAGCTTGTCTTGCAGCGGCAGCGCATCGTGGAGCCCGGCGGTGATCGACTCGAGTCGCGCGCGATCGCCGGCCAGCGCACCGAAGGTATAGGTGGGTACGAAATGGGTCAGCGGGCCCGGACTCGCGCGAAAACGCTCGAGGCCCTCGCGGGCCAGATCCGTCTCCAGTCGCCGGGCGCACTGCCGCCAGTAGTGAGTCGGCTGATATTGGGGCTCCGCCCCGGCCATGTCGCGGCGCAACAGATCCAGCAGCGCTTCATAGTCGACTCCCATGGCGGCACCGATTCTACCGGAAACGAGATCCGCGCCGGGCTTGAGCGCCACCGGTGGTCGCCTGGAGTCACCCCATGCTGAGCTACGGGTCGATATGAATCCAGGCCAAGCATGCTGCTCGACTTTGTTTGCAGCTAGCGGCCCTCGATACCGCTCAGTTCGTTGTTGGTCGATCGCCGGAGCGTTGGTTGGCCATGCAGAACAACTACGACCTTTGGCAGGCCAAAAAGTCCGCAAATCTATCAAAGGTTCGGAAGATTCGGTTTCAGGCGACCGCACAGCAGTAGCGGCCGTTTCAGACGATAGAAGATTTTGAAGACCAAAGGCAGCCTACACAACCTAGTCGACAGACCCTGAGCTCCAATAAGATGGCGGACCCTTCTCCGCCAGGTTTAGGGCAGGCTGAACCGCGTGGCGACGTCGGGATCACAGTCGTAGCGGTTGAATGCGAAGTCGGGCGTGTAGTCCCAGTTCAGCGTGCCGCTGAAGCTATCGGCGAGAAATTCGGGATCTTCGAGGAATACTTCGAGCGTCAGGCTACGGCCGTCGTCGTTCAACGAGTAGCGTTCGACAACGTGCTTGTCGACGCCGGAAGCTAGCCCGATACCATAGGGCGAGCGGTGTGGAGCGAAAAGCCGCGTATCGACCACGAGCGTATCGCCTTCCCAGTGTCCGATCGAATGACCGAGACGCGCACGCTCACCACCAACAGGATGCTCGCGCCCATCGGTATAAACGATACGCTCGGCATCGAACCACTCGTCACGAATGATGACGCGGTCATCGAGAATCTCTATCTCGTTGAGATAATGCGGCGACGTCAAGCCGGAAACCAGGCCGTAGCCATAGCAGACCGCATTCGGATTGTCGCGATCGTGATCATAGGTATCGATCGATGCCTGGCCCGCCTCAGTCAGGGGAACGGTCATAAACTCGGCGAACAAGCCGCTAAAAACTTCGATCGGCGCGTCGGGCTCGAGGCGAGACTTCCAGATGCCGCTGATGTCGGCTGTGGTTTCCGTCGCCTTCGACGGTAGTATGCCCTGGCGAAGGACCGTCCCGTCCGGTGTCGTTAGCGACTCCAGTAGCGCATAATTTCGATCGGAGCCGCGCTCTGGATGCGCCCGAAGGCTGATGACGTCACCCGGTTGGAGCGAGTCCTCCGACCAGCCGCTGTGTGCAAGTATCGGAGTGCTCCCGGTCTCGATTTCCCATTCGACACTTTCCTCACTCGCATCCATGGTCCCGATGCGGATATAGACATGCGGGTTGCGCCATTGAAAGTCCAATACCGTCGCTTCGAAAGCGACAACCACGTTGCGGTCGATGCGGATGTAGCTGTGGTGCGCTAAGCTGGGTGCCGCGACGGCGAAGGAAGCCAGCAGGGCGCCGACCGAGCAATAGAGCCCCGGCTTGCGAAGCGATCTGACTATCGCGATAGAGAGTGGCTTGATCGAACGTCCCATTTTTTCGTTTCGGTAAAAATTGCAGTATACGAATCGAACTTGGATGGTACGAGCGGTTGCGGGCTGTTTCAAGCAAATTGATTCTATAACGACTAGATAAAACAGATAGTTAATCGTGCTGCATAAGACGCTCTGAGACGGCATGGAACGTGCGAGCGTTACTGTTCGCACCCGAGCTGGGCTTTCCCGGGAACGTGGGGTATGCTGATTCGAACACACGCGGATCGGTCTTCTGAGGACACATCGAGTGTGCCGTTTCTCTTATACCGCGATGTTCGTTCTGGCGCTGGCGGGGCTCTCGGCGCAGGCGCACCATTCTATTTCGGGAATGTACGACAGCAGCCAGCGGATCACGATCACCGGTGTCATCGCTGAGTTCCGCTTCGTCCAACCTCATCCATTTCTAGTGCTGGAAACCGATGCGGGAAAGACCGAGCGGCAACGCTGGCATCTCGAGCTGGACAATCATCGTGAGCTCGTGCCGATCGGCATCACGGAAGATTCCTTCAAACCAGGCGATAAAGTCATCGTCAGCGGCAGTCCCGCGCGCAACGGGACAGAGCGGCTCTACATTCGCCAATTGGATCGCCCGGCGGACGGGTTGCGCTACGAGGCGCCAGGCTTCCAGCCCAGTATCAGCGTAGTCCCTTGAGCTGCTGAATCGACTAATTGCCTGAAGGCCCTGGGCAGCTTTCGGCAGGCAGCGTTCCATGACCCGATACGAGCCAGGCGCGTGCGGCGCCGACGGCGGGCTGCGCCACCAGCGCCAGTCCCTGCTCGGCGGCGGAGACGATCTCATCGGGCGCCATCGGACCGGAATAAATGCGGCCGTTGCGGTCGCTAATGCTGGCCACCGCGAGAATGAGCGCGGCACCGTCGCTGAGCTGGAAAGTCCGGGTTGCTGTGGTCGCCCCTCGCGTCGTTTCGCCGAATCTGCGCGTCCGCGGGCGAGCCGCGAACGCCGCGGCGAGGATCTCGGCGGCGCTCGCCGTCTCCTCGTCAGTCAAAACGGCGACGGGCGCGTTCGCGCGGCTCACCCGATAGGGCTCGCCGCGCACGCGCAGCTGGACGTAGTCACCGAGACCCGCCCTGCCGCTGTCGTACCAGAACCGTTTCCGCTCACCGTCGGGCCTAACCGATGCGCCGACATCACCGTCGCCGAGCAGCGGGCCGAGCCCCGAGATCATCGGCCATAGATTTCCGCCCGAGTTGTCCCGTAGATCGACGATCCAGCCGCAAACGGCAGACTCATCGAGCTCGGCGATGACGTCCTGCAGGCCCTCGGCGAACTCGACGCGGTCCATGTGCGAGCCGCCCGCGAATCCGGGCAGCCTGAGATAGCCGATCGATCCCTCGAGCAACTCTCCTCGGGGCGCGACCGGTGGACGGCTGGTGCGCGCGTTCTCCACGGGAGCATCGGCGAGCGTCGTCATCTCCTCAGCGGTCATGAAGTGGCTGTGCCCGTCGCCGAGGGCGCCAAGCGCATAACGCAATGCGAGATAGCTGTCCTCCATCGTGACGGCACCGCGGGTCTGGCGCATGACGGCGGCGCGATAGGCGGGCCAGTCGAGCTGGGCGCGTACCAAGGCGTTGCTTTCAATGACCGAAAGCGCGTAGCGGACGTAGCGCGACGCCACTGGAGACGGTGCGGGCAGTGTCGAGGTATCCACGAGCTCGAAAGTGAAATCGTCGAACCAAGCCCAGCCACCGCCGTAGAGCTCTCCGCCGAAGGAGAGCTCCGTGGCCGTCGACGCCAAAGGCGCTTCGATCTCCAGGCGGGCCCAGCCGCTCGCGCCGGCAGCGACAGGTTCTTGTGTGCGATCGATATAGATGAGGCCGGTGTCGTCCTCGACCCGCACGCGAAGTCCGGCCACACGGGTCGCAGCGCCGCTTCCGGCTTTGACATAGGCGCTCACCCGAACGCGTTCGCCGCGAATGCTCCTGGGGTCGAGCGCTTGGGAGAAGCGAACGCGGCTGGGCTCGGTCGTCGAAGTCACGCGTAGGCTGTGCGCCCCGCCCCGCCTCGTTACCGCATCGAGCTCGAACGTGGCGTCCTCGTCCTGCACGTCCCATCCAGGCGGCAATCTCGAAGTCGCCTCATGCAGCGGGAGAGCCTCGAAGTCCAAATTGACCTGCGCCTGCAGGGATGTCGAAGACAGTATCGCAAGGCACGACAGCCCGGCGTACACCATCCAGTGCCTCGGCTCACCGCCATCACTAACAAAGGGTCCTAGCGAGCGAATAATCCCTCCCTCTCGACCAGTCAGTCCAGAGCGCCTCACGGTGGTCTGAACGGGTTGCGGAAGCCTGCGGATGGTTACGGCGGCCTGCGTCCCTCGATAGCGACCTCGACTCTGGTCATCGGCTCGCCCTGCTGAACCGCGATCGACAATCACCTCGCCGCTTGTAACCTCGCCGCACATCGTGGCGTATTTGGTCGCTGGCTGCCGTAGCTCAAGGGCGGCTAACGATAACGGACTTTTCCGGCCAGAACCACCGCGTTGCCTGCCAGGCTGGAGATCGTGGCATAGTACCGGCGTATGTCGGCTGCGAGGTACCGCCCTCAGAAATGGCAAGTAGGCATCAAGATGGAACGAGCAGGCAGCAACACAGAAACGAGAATCGACGAGTTGGAGGCCCGACTTGCCCAGCAGGATCATTCAATCATTGAGCTAAGCGATGAGGTCTATCAGCAGCAGAAGCAGATTGCGCGGCTCGAGATCAAGGTCCGCCAGCTGGCCGAACGCTTGCAGCGGATCGAGCCCCGGGAGTCACTGGGCGATGACCCCACGGACGAGACCCCACCGCACTACTAGTCTGTGAACGCCCCGCTGTTGTCGAAAAGGTCGTCAGGCAATGGGTTTCGCGCTACGGATGACTTCCAGGAACGCCTCGCCGTACCGATCCAGTTTGCTTGGTCCCACACCGCTGATTCCGAGCATCGCATCGAGATTGGTCGGACGATACTCCATCATCTGCATCAACGTTGCATCGTGAAATATGACGTACGGCGGTACATCGTGCTCTCTGGCCAGTGCCTTGCGGCATTCACGCAACGCATCCCATAAGCTCCTGTCCGAGTCTGATACCGTACGGCTCTTCCCTGCAGGCTCTCTGCGCAGTGCCCGCTGCTTTCTTTCCTCACGCAGTTGTAATGTGATTTCATCGCGCAGTAACGGACCACACTTGTTGGTCAATAACAGTCCACCGAAGCGTGCCGGATCCGCTTTAAGATAGTCCAGCACGACTAACTGTCGAACAACGGAGCGCCACACTTGCGTATCGATCTCGCCGCCGATACCGAACACACTAAGCTGATCGTGATTGTTCGCCTTGACCTTTTCCGTCAATCGCCCGCGTAGCACATCGACTATGTGCGCCGCACCGAAAACCTGACCCGTACGATGGACGGCCGAGAGCAGTTTACGGGCCGCTTCCGTGCCGTCCCATGTCGCGGGCGGTGCCGAGCAGTTATCGCAGTTGTCACAGGCAGCGATTTTCTCGTCGCCGAAATAGCGCAGTAATGGCAGGCGACGGCATTCGATGATCTCACACCACCCCAGTAACGCATCGAGCTTCTGGACCTCGTGACGTTTGTACTGCTCCTCTGCGTCGGAGCAGTCGAGCAGTTGCCGGAGCCTCACGACATCCTGCAAACCGTAAATCATCCATGCGTCGGCCGGCTCACCGTCGCGACCGGCGCGGCCGGTCTCCTGGTAATAGGACTCGATGCTTTTCGGTAGATCGAGGTGCGCGACGAAGCGCACATCCGGCTTGTCGATACCCATACCGAACGCAATCGTCGCAACAATAATCACGGCCTCATCGTTAACGAACCGGCGCTGATGCTTCGAGCGCGTCTCGGTAGACAAGCCAGCGTGATACGGCAATGCGTCGAAACCCTGACTGCATAGCCATTCGGCGATACTTTCGGTTTTCTTGCGAGCCAAACAATAGACGATCCCGGCCTCATCACGATGATTGTCGAGAAATGCCAGAAGCTGCCGCCGTGGATCGGTCTTTGTCTGTACCATATAGCGGATATTGGGCCGATCGAAACCACTGACGAACAGCTCGGGTGAGTTGAGCTCAAGCCGCTCAGCAATATCCTGGCGCATCAACGGCGTGGCGGTCGCCGTCAACGCCATCCGCGGCGTGCCCGGAAAGAGGGCCGCAAGTTGATTCAGCGTCAGATAGTCACGGCGAAAATCGTGCCCCCACTGCGAGACGCAATGGGCCTCATCGATAGCAATCAGCGAGACCGTTAGTCGGCGAAGCAGCGCTCGGGTCGCTGGCTGGACCAAGCGCTCCGGTGCGATGTACAGTAATTTCAGTTGTCCGGATAACAATTGATCGACGACCGCCTGCTGCGCAGCCGGAGTCAGACTCGAGTTCAGGAACGCAGCTGAAATACCGAGCTCCTGCAGTGCTCGCACCTGATCATGCATTAACGCAATCAGTGGCGAGATCACAAGCCCAACGCCGTCACGGACGAGAGCGGGAATCTGGTAACACAGGGACTTGCCACCCCCGGTGGGCATTAAGACGATGCTGTCGCGTCCAGAAAGCGCCGCATCAATGACTTCTTTCTGAGTCCCGCGATACTCGTCGAAACCGAATAAGTCTCGCCGCAGGCGCTCAGCGACGTCTGATCCGATCTCGGGGTTGGTGTCCAGCTGCATCCAGGCATGCTACTGGGTTTGGGTAGCGCCGCGCCACGCGTATCGACCCTGAAAGCAGGGAAAAGACGAGCCTCGCGGCAGAGCCGATGGATGTTTGTATGCCGGGGGCCAGGGTCCTCACGGGGCTCTAGAATCGAGGACCTGGCGAATCTGGTTCGCCCCAACCTCGGGACGACACCAGCCACGTTTCTGACGCATTGAATACCGTGCGCAATCGTGAGTCAGTCTTCGTGCGTCGACCCGGCCGGGGCGGCGGCCGAGAGCTCATACTCGCCAAGCAGGGAAATATGTCGCGCGGTGGGATCGCGCAGCCCCCTTTTCTCACCGCACGAATAGCGGATCTACCGTCTCCCGTCGCCAGTTGTCGACAAGTCCGTTGATTGTCTCCAACTCGATCAAGAAGGAGTCGTGCCCGTGCGGTGCCTCGAGAATGGCGAGCTCGGCTCGGGGCATGTGCTCGGCCAGCTCTCGCTGTTCGGCCAGAGGGTAGAGCAGGTCACTATCAATACCGATGACTAAGGCGGGCTGTTCGATGCTGCCGAGCACTTCGTAGTAGTCGCCGCGGCCGCGGGCAAGGTCGTGCGTATCCATCGACTGCGTCAGACGGAAATAGCAGTTTGCATCGAAACGCTGGACGAGTTTCTTACCCTGATAAAGAAGATAACTCTCCATGGAGAACTTGGGCGGATCGCGATCGGCCTGGAATTCACGACCGAAACGTCGTTCGAAGGATTGAAACGACCGGTAAGAGATCATCGCCATCATCCGGGCCACAGTAAGACCGGCGGCTGGACCGGCCCCTTCGGCATAATGGCCCCCCTGCCAGGCAGGATCCTGACGAATCGCCTCGCGTTGTGCCTCGCTCCACGCGATGCACCATGCGGAGTGGCGTCCACCGACACCGATCGGTACCAGCGCTTTGACGAATTCCCCATAGAAGGCCCACTCCAGGACCTGCATGCCCCCCATGGAGCCCCCGATCGGAAATGCGACACCCTGGATGTCCAGAGCGTCCAGCAGCTTTTTGTGTAGCGCAACCGTATCGCGCAGCGTCGGTACCGGAAAGTCGGGACCATATATCTCATCCGAGCCAGGCTTTCGGCTGGCCGGCGAGACCGTGCCATAGGGGGAACCGATGGCATTTGCGCAGATCACGAAGTAGCGATCGGTATCGAGCGCTCGGCCCGGACCCATGATTCCGGGCCACCACTCGTCTACCGCGGTATTGCTCGTCAACGAGTGGCACACGAGAATGACGTTGTTGCGCGTGCTGTTGAGCTCGCCCCAGGTTTGGAACGCAACCGGCACCTCGATCAATTCCGTTCCGTCCTCGAAACGAAACCTGGGCAAGGTCACGGTCTTTACTGTCATTGCACTTCCTGCCGTGCGCGCAGGAATACCTCAGCGCGCGGCGGCGAGCCCCTTGTCGATATCCTCGATGATATCGTCGATGTGCTCGATTCCGATCGACAAGCGCACCAGTTCCGGTGTGATGCCACCGGCCACCTGTTGTTCCGGGGTCAGCTGTGAGTGTGTCGTCGTCGCCGGATGAATGGCGAGACTTTTTGCATCACCCACATTCGCCAGATGACTGAACATCTCCAGGCCTTCGATGAACCGGGTCCCAGCGCTTGCCCCGCCTTGGATCCCGAAGACCACCATAGCCCCTCCCTGGCCCTTCAGGTACTTGTCGTTCAATGAATTGGCCGGGTCACCGGGCAGGCCAGGGTAGCGTACCCATTCGACCTGACCATGCTCGCTCAGATACTCTGCGACGCGCTGAGCGTTACTGCAGTGCCTCTCCATTCGCAGCGGTAGCGTCTCCAGGCCCTGCGCGAAGATCCACGCGTTATCGGGGCTGATGCATGCGCCGAGATTCCGCAGGGGAACGACCCGCATTCGGATGATGTAGGCGACGGGAGCCAATGACTCTGGCAGGTCATGGGCCCAGCGGATCCCGTGATAACTGGCGTCCGGCTCGGTCATCAACGGGAACTTGTCGCTCTTCCAGTCGAATCGGCCGGAGTCGACGACGATCCCACCAATCCCGGCGCCCTGACCTCCCATCCACTTTGTGAGTGAGTTGATCACGATGTCTGCACCGAACTCGATAGAGCGCTGCAGGACCGGTGTTGTGAACGTCGAGTCTATGATCAGCGGTATGCCATGCGCGTGTGCGACGTCGGCAATCGCTTCCACGTCGGCGATATCGCAGGCGGGGTTGGACAGCGTCTCGCAGAAAAGGGCTTTTGTTTTCGGCGTAATCGCTGCAGCAAAATTTTCGGCTTGGTTCGGATTGACGAAGTGCGTCTTGTAGCCGAACTGGGGAAAGATGTCGTTAAACATCGTGAAGGTGCCCCCGTAGAGATTATCGGCTGATACGATTTCGTCACCGCTCTGGCAGATGTTGTTGATCGAATTGAATATCGCGGACGTGCCGGACGCATGGGCCAGCGCCGCGGCGCCCCCTTCCAGTGCAGCGACGCGCTGCTCGAGCGCATCCTGAGTCGGATTCATCAGACGGGTATAGACGTTGCCGAGCTCGCGCAACGCGAAGAGGTCCGCCGCATGCTGAGTGTCCCGGAAGACGTAAGAGCTGGTGCGGTAAACGGGCAGTCCGCGGGCATTCGTCGTCGGATCCGGCTGGGTCCCGGCATGTAGACACTGGGTTTCGAGTTTCATCTTATTCTTCTCCGTCTGAACGCCACAATACAGCGTGCCGGAGTTTAGCTTGTTAAACACCGGCCGGGAAATCAACTCCAATCGACGAAGCTCGGCCCCGGCCGTGCGCCGGTGGTCCCTGGCGCCTCGGGGGGGTCGCAGACCAGCGCCCTGGAAAGCCCCTGCCCGAGCGGTCCCACCAGGCCTT
>Ga0224508_10005300_pt1 | contig 10361 bp, 11 predicted proteins | sample SF_Jan12_sed_USG_4_FD_170157 | JGI IMG/M metagenome (GOLD analysis project Ga0224508, IMG submission 170157) | Sediment microbial communities from San Francisco Bay, California, United States - SF_Jan12_sed_USGS_21 | ecosystem: Environmental > Aquatic > Marine > Sediment | place: USA... | reverse complement strand
CCAAGGAAGAGGGGTTCGAGCCGGGCGGCATGTCTCTGCACAACATGTACTTCCCGCACGGGCCCGACCACGACGCCTGGATGAAGGCCACTACCTCCGACCTCGAGCCGGAGAAGCTGTCTGACACGATGTCATTCATGTTCGAGACCCGCTATCCGCTCATTCCCACGGCCTATTCGGCCTCGGTGCCTGCCTTGCAAGACGACTATCCGTCGGTGTGGCATGCCCTGGAAAGGCACTTCACCGGCTAGCCACCGGTCGTGTTATACATATTGAGTACCGTCGCTGACAGGGGATTCTCATGACAGATTTGATGCCAATTCTCGGATACGACGCACTGGAGTTCTACGTTGGCAACGCCCGCCAGGCCGCCCATTACTACCGGACCGCTTTTGGCTTTGATGTCGTCGGATACGCCGGTCCGGAGCACGGCGTTCGCGACCGAACCTCCTATGTCCTCGAGCAGGAAGGCATCCGCTTCGTCATGACCGCCGGGCTGGGGCCCGAGTCGGAGATCGTACAACACCAGGCGTTGCACGGGGACGGCGTTAAGGACGTGGCCTTCGCAGTTCCGGACGCCGAAGAGGCCTTCCGGGTGGCGGTGGAACGCGGTGCCGAGCCCTTCCGCGAGCCCTACATAGACGAGGATGAGGATGGCAAGTTGGTGCGCTCGGCCATCAAGGCCTACGGCGAGACCATCCACACTTTCGTTGACCGCTCCAACTACACGGGCGTCTATGCCCCCGGTTACCGGCCAACCAACCATCAACAGCCGGCCGTGCCGGCCGGCCTCAAGTATGTCGACCACGTCGTGTGCAACGTCAACCTGGGCGAGATGGACAAGTGGGCCGCCTACTACGCCAACATCATGGGCTTCACTCAGCTCCACCACTTCGACGACGAGGCGATCTCCACCGAGTACACCGCCCTCATGTCCAAGGTGCTGTGGGATGGGACAGGGCGCATCAAGCTCCCGATCAACGAACCGGCCCAGGGCAAGAAGAAGAGCCAGATTGAGGAGTATCTCGACTTCTACCGGGCCCCCGGAGTGCAACACATGGCGTTGGCGACGGACAACATCATCGAGACCGTTCGGGCCATGAGAGCCAACGGCGTGCGCTTCCTCACTACCCCGGAGACGTATTACAGCGATCTCAAGACCCGGCTCGACTGGTCGACCATTGACGCCGACCTGACGCAGCTGGCGGAGCTGGGGATACTGGTCGACCAGGACGATGAGGGCTACCTGCTGCAGATCTTCACCAAGTCGGTGCAGGACCGCCCGACGGTGTTCTATGAGGTCATCGAACGCCACGGCTCCCAGGGCTTCGGCGTCGGAAACTTCCAGGCCTTGTTCGAGGCCATCGAGCGCGATCAGGCCGAGCGGGGGAATCTCTAGGACCTCCCAAAGGGAGCGGTAGGAGAACCTGCCTAGCCTTTCCCTGAGTCCATGACGCGTTTCGTAGCCAGCCGGGTTGCATCGGGGCTCGTGACGCTGTTCGTCTTCGTCACGGTGCTCTTCTTCCTGGTCAACATCGCAGTCGACGGCGATTGGACCTCCCAATACATCCTCGCGGTGACCATGGTCACTGCTGTGGTGGGTGCGGTGGTAGCCCACGGCTTCGCCTCGTGGCTTTCCTACAGCGAGGACCTCCTCAACTGGGGGGCCATGATGTTTGTGGCTGTGGGGTTCATCGAGATCCAGGGAGTGGTGGCATGGAACGTGCTGCTGGGTGGAGCCGTCTCGATCTCGCTGTTCTGCGCAGGCTTCTATCTGGTTTCGCTCGGCCTGCGCGACGTGGCCTTTCCCGCCGAGCAGGATTACCGGATGGCCAGGGCCCGGCACCGCCGGCCACGGATTAGAGCTGGCTGACGGGCACTTCGAACAGTGAGCCGGCTCCGGCCTTCACCTGTGGGAGCAGCCCACCGGTTTGGGGAAGGAGCTGTTCTGCATAGAAGCGGGCCGTGGCCACCTTCGCCGCTAGGTAAGCGGCATCTCCGGTCCCCGTCGCCAGCTGCCGGCGAGCAGCGAGCGCGCTCCGGGCCATGTACCAGCCGCCGAGCGTCGTGCCCATGAGCCGGAGGAAGGGAGTGGCTCCGGCAAGCGCGTCGTTGGGATCGTTGGGGCCGTGCTCGGCCAGCCACAGGACGGCAGCCGTGAGATCGGCTACCGAGGCACTGAGGGCAGCTCGAACCGAGGCCAAGTCGTCTCCAGCTTCGGCCAGGTCAGCATCGATGGTGGCCATCCGACCAAGCAAATCTCGGATCACGCCACCCTGTCGCATCGGCAGTTTGCGGGCCACCAGATCCATGGCCTGGATTCCGTTAGTACCTTCGTAGATGGGGGCGATGCGGGCATCGCGGTAATGCTGGGCGGCCCCGGTCTCTTCGATGTATCCCATCCCGCCGTGTACCTGGAGGGCGAGGGAGGTCATTTCCACTCCGAGGTCGGTGCACCAGGCCTTGGCGATCGGGGTGAGGAGCTCCATGTACTCCTGGGCTTCGGTCCTCACCGCCTCATCGGCTGCGTGCTGGGAAAGATCGAACGCTTCGGCCGTGGCATAGAGCACACACCGCATGGCCTCGTTGTAGGCCTTGATCGTCATGAGCATCCGGCGCACATCGGGGTGCTCGATGATCAGCGAATGCTCGGTCTTGGGGGCGCCGATCGCCCGGCCTTGTTGACGCTCCTGGGCGTAGGCGACGGCCTGCTGGTAGGCCCGTTCCGATATGGCCAGGCCTTCGAGGCCCACCGACAGTCGGGCGCTGTTCATCATGGTGAACATGTAGCTCATGCCCTGGTTCTCCTCGCCCATGAGGTAGCCGGTGGCTTCCTCGAAGGCCATGACGCAGGTAGGGCTGCCGTGGATACCCATCTTGTGCTCGATCGACACGGCCTTGAACGAGTTGCGTTCCCCCAACGAACCGTCCGGATTCACGAGGTACTTGGGGACGATGAACATCGTGATCCCCTTGGTGCCGGGCGGGGCATCGGGGGTGCGAGCCAGCACCATATGGATGATGTTGTCGGTGAGGTCGTGCTCACCCCAGCTGATAAAGATCTTGGTGCCGGTGAGGGAGTAGGAGCCGTCATCGTTGGGAACGGCCTTGGTGCGGAGTGCTCCAACGTCTGAGCCCGCCTCGGGCTCGGTGAGCACCATCGTCCCCATCCACTCGCCACTGGAGAGGTTGTCGAGATAGACGGCTCGCTGCTCATCGGAACCGTGGAACAGGAGGGCCTCGACGGCTCCCTGGGTGAGCATCGGCCCGATGGAGAAGGCCATGTTGGCGGAGGTGAACATCTCCTGGATGGCCAAACCCACCAGCCAGGGGAGTCCGGCCCCGCCCGCTTCCGGTGGATAAGCGACCGCCCCCCATCCCGAAGCCACGAACTTGGCGTAGGCGTCCTTGAACGAGTCGGGGGTGGTGACCGAGGCGTCGCCGTCGTGCTGGGCGCCGATGGTGTCACCGTCCTGGTTGGTGGGGGCGATGACTTCGGCCATGAAGCGACCTGCCTCTTCCAATGCCCCGCGGACGGTGGCCGGGTCGGCATTCTCGAGGCCGTCGAGTTTGGAAAGGGCAGCCAGGTCGGTGATGTTTTCGAGCACGAAGTTGATGTCGGACAGGGGAGGGGAGTAGTCGGTGGCCATAGATAGGAGTGTAGATCTGCCGTTGGGTTTCATTTGAGGTTGGCCAACGGCCATCCGGCCCAGCGCACTTGTTCGACTTCGGACTGTTAGCTGTGGACTGTCAACTGTCGACTTCTTACAGCCCGACCTTGGTCTCCTCGATGAGGAAGTCGACTACTTTCTCGAGAGCCTCATCGTTGCTGTTCCCAGCCGCCAGCGCCTTCTCGTAGACGCCGACCTGCCGGTCGGCGCTGGTACCCCGCTTGACAATTTCACGGATGTGCTCAACCTCGGGGTAGCACCCCAGGAACGTGGCATCGGGGGCAAGGATCTCGATGAGCTCCTCGGTGAGCTGTTCGAACGGAACCAGCTCGCCCACGCCGTAGTCCATGAGCGGCTCGTTGATGCCGTAGCGCTGGGCCCGCCACAGGTTCTCCGAGATGAGGAAGTTGGAGTAGGTGCGCCACCGCTGATTGTGCTGACGCTTCGAGAACAACATGCTGAGCAGGCTGACGTACACCGCCGCGATGGAGAGGCCATCCTCGAGGGTGGTGCAGATGTCGGCTATCCGCATCTCCAGCGTGGGAAAGGCAGCACTTGGCCGGATGTCCCACCACACCTTGCTGGCGTCCTCGAAGATGCCGGCTTCGATGAGCACGTTCACATGGCGCTCGTACTCGGCCCAGCTGTTGAATTGCTCGGGCAAGCCGGTGCGGGGGAGCGCCTTGAAGATGCTCATGCGGTAGCTCTTGAGCCCGGTGTCGGCGCTGTGCCAGAAGGGGCTCGAGGTGCTGAGCGCCAGGAGGTGGGGGAGGAAGTACGTCACCTGGTTCATGAGGTCGATCCGCATGTCGGGATCGGGGATCCCGACATGCACATGCATGCCCGAGATGAGCAGGCGCCTGACTACCCCCTGCATGTCGCGAGCAAGGAGGTTGTAGCGCTTCTTGTCGGTGTGTTGCTGCTGGCCCCAGTCGGCGAAGGGATGGGTGGAGGCGGCGATGGAATGCATGCCGTGCTTCTCGGCGATCTCGCAAACGGTGCGGCGTTTGTTGGTGAGGTCGGTGCGAGCGTCGGCGATCGTGGCGCAGGGTGGCGTCTGGATTTCGACTTGGGAACGCATGAATTCGCTCCCCACTTCTTCTCCCAGCGCCGCGGTGATGTCGTCCCAGAAGGCGGAGGGCGGATCGCTGACCAGATCGCGACTGTCGGCGTCTACGAGGAGATATTCCTCTTCGATTCCGATTGTGAAGGGGGGTCTTTCGATCGACATGGCACCATCACAATACCGTTTTAGCGACTCGGCGTTCCGGGGGGACTAGTCAGGCGGCCAATTGCATCGGCTGCGGGTCGCACCAGCGGCAGCTGGGGTCACTGCAGCTGTCAACCAGGCTGGCGCTTATGCCGGCGGCCGATAGCAACGATTCGGCGTCCTCGATTCGGAGTTCATCTGTGTTTCTGCTCATAGTGGACACCGTATCCGGCGGGTGTGACAGATTCCGCGTTGGCCGGCGTCGACTAGTTTCGGGGTGTGACCGACCTCCTCACCTATCGCCTCGAAGGCTCAATCGCCGTTCTCGCACTTGATGATGGAAAAGCCAACGTCTTCAACGACACGTCGATCGCCGCTATCCACGCCGCCCTCGACCGGGCCGAAAAGGAGGCAGGGACGGTTGTGCTGGCCGGGCGACCGGGCCGATTCTCGGGTGGCTTTGACCTATCGGTCATGGGTTCCGACATTCCCACCATGCAGGCGCTCGTGCGCTCAGGTGCCGAGCTGCTGCTGCGGATCTGGGAGTTCCCGCGTCCCTTCCTGATTGCCTGCACGGGCCATGCGGTGGCGGCCGGCGCCATGTTTCTCCTGGCGGCCGACTACCGCATCGGCATAGAAGGGGACTGGACCATCGGCTTGAACGAAGTAGGAATCGGCATGCCGCTGCCGGTGTTCACCGTTGAGTTGGCCCGTGCCAGGCTGGATCCCCGCCACTTCACCAAGGCGACGCTCCATGCTCAGCTCTATGACGGGGCCGGGGCGGTAGAGGCCGGCTACCTCGATGAAGCTGTTGCCCCCGAGGCGCTTCTCGACCGGGTGATGGCCAAGGCGACCGACATGTCGAAGTTCGCCGACAGTGGATACGGCCCCTCCAAGCATCGGGTGCGTAGCGGGCTGGCCGAGTTCGTTCGGGCCGGCCTCGATGAGGACATGGGCTCGATCAGTCCGCCGGTGGAGTGACCCCGGTGAGCGCGCCCGACTGGTTCATCCGTGCCATCGAAACCGTGCCCCGCGATGGCGAGGTGGATGTTCAGGGCGTACCCATTCACTACCTGGAGTGGGGCGAGCGGGACAAACCCGGCATCGTGTTCGTCCATGGCGGAAGCGCCCACGCCCACTGGTGGGCCCATCTGGCGCCGATGTTCATCGAGCGCTATCACCCCGTGGCCATCGACATGTCCGGCCACGGCGACAGCGGCCGCCGGGAGCACTACGCCTTTGAGGTGTGGGCGGAGGAGATCATGGCCGTGTGCGCCGCCAGTGGCATCGATGATCCCCCGGTGCTGGTCGGCCACTCAATGGGCGGCCTCATCTCCATTGTGACGGCGGCCCTCCACGGCGACCGTCTACGCGGTGCCATCATTGTTGACTCACCGGTGACCGAGCCAGATCCGGAGCGGGAGGAGGCCGTGCGGGGCCGGGCCTTCCGCAACCCCAAGACCTACCCGGACCTCGAGAGCGCCATCGAACACTTCCGGCTGGTGCCGAACCAACCGCCCGGCCCCGACTACGTGATGGACTACATCGCCCGCCACTCCTTGCACGAGGTGGACGGCGGTTGGACGTGGAAGTTCGACCCCAACATCTTTCCCCGGCTCAAACCGGCGGCCATCCACGAGTTCTTGGCGGGCATCGAAACCCGCGTGGCCCTCTTCCGCGGGGAACTATCTGGCCTGGTCACGCCCGGCGTGAGCGACTACATGCACACCCTGCTGGGGCGCAACGCTCCGGTGGTTGCCATCCCCGAGGCCTATCACCACCTCATCCTCGACCAGCCGCTGGCGTTTGTGTCGGCGCTGCGGGCGATCCTGGCCGACTGGGAACATTCGATCCCACGGCGGTAGCGTGGGGTGAGCCACAGAACAGGATGAGTATGGGTTTCATGCGAGTTGCCGTCTTCGAGATTCCGGATGCCCCCGCCGATGCCCTTGAGGTGTGGGACGACCTGGTGGGGTCCGCCCTTCGGAACAACCCTGAGTGCACCAGCGTGATGGTCTCCAACAACGGCACCACCTACGCGGCGGTTTCGACCTGGACCTCCGAGGCGCAGTTCACGGCAGCTACCGAATCAAAGCCGTATCAGGACGTGGTTGCCACGGTGACTGCGCGCCTGGGATTGCCCGAGTCCTACGAGCCGAGCTTCGTCTATCAAGGCGAGATTGCCTAGACAGCGGCTTTTACTCGCCCGCCAGTGTCGGGTTGGTGAGGTCGTTGATGATGGCGGCCACCGAGCGGGAGGCGACGACCGGATCCTCGATGCCGCGGACCCATACGAGGGTGCGTCGGCCCGGCCCCCGGCCCTCCGTCAAGGGTTCAACGGCCGTGACGTCGTCCGATCGCACGAACTTGTTGTAGCCGAGGCTCACCATCCGTCCTGATTGCATGCGCATAAGCCGAACCTAGCGAATCTCGGGGTTGTGGGTTGAGGCTTCCGTCAGCTGATCTGTCGCGGCGTCCACCATTGTGTTTTTGTGCGTCCCGGCGTGTTGTTGAGGCCACTGTTCCCTCCCGCGCGGAGGAGTGGATCGCTGATCGGGAGCAGGGGGAGCTACGGTTCTCGGCATGGAGGCGCTGGCGCTCGTGGCAACCGCAGCCGGTATTCACCTGCTGGCGGTGATGAGCCCGGGACCGAACTTCGTGGTCATCAGCCGCAACTCGCTCGCCTATTCGCGGCGATCTGGCATGTTCACAACCTTGGGGGTGACCTCCGGCGTCTTCATTCTCCTGGCTCTGGGGTTTGTCGGGATCACCGCCCTCATCGCCCAATCGGAGACCGCCTACAACGCCGTGCGGTTCGCCGGAGCCGCCTACCTCGTGGTGATAGGGGTGCGGAGCCTGATGGAAGCCAGCAGGAGTCGGGTGTCGGCTTCTCAGGAGAGCGTTCGGCTCCCCGATGGTTTGGGAGCACGCGCCTCTTTCCGGATGGGTTTCATCACCGCTCTGACCAACCCGAAGGCAGCCGTATATCTGCTCGCCTTCTTCACCACCATCATCTCGGCCCATACCGGGGTGGGCGTGAAGGTCACTCTGTTGTTCCTGATGCCGACGATCACCTTCAGCTGGTACTCGATCATGGCCTGGCTATTTTCCCACCCGGTGCTGCGTCGCAAGTACGCTCGCTTCGAACGCTGGGCTCATGTTGTGTTCGGCGTATTGCTGATCGTTCTGGGCGCCGGCGTCGCTCTGTCGAGCCGCTAGTTTGCTCGAGGGAGGCTCGGTGATCGGATCAGCTCGCATCAGTCGGACGTTCTACGTGGTGTGGTCCGGTCAGCTGGTGTCGCAGGTTGGGTCCAGCCTCACCGGATTCGCCCTGGCTGTGTGGGTGTTTCGGGAGACCGGCTCGGCCACCCGGTTGGCGTTGGTCCTGCTGGCAACCACGCTTCCCGGCATTGTTCTTGGGCCGTTGGCGGGGGCTCTTGTTGATCGTTGGGACCGTCGCTGGGCAATGATCCTCAGCGACACGGGAGCCGCCGCTGGCACGCTCATCATCGCCGCCTTGCACTTCACCGACAGCCTGCAGATCTGGCACCTGTATCCGGCGCTGGCGCTCAGCGCCGCCTTCGCCACGTTTCAGTTCCCGGCCTACTCGGCGGCCACCTCGCTGCTCGTACCCAAGGAGCAACTCGGCCGGGCGGCCGGCATGGTGCAGTTGGCCGAGGCCGTCGGACAGATTATCGGCCCGGCGCTCGGTGGTGTCCTGCTCTTCTGGGGAGATCTCACCCTGGTGCTCATCGTGGATGTGGCGACATTCCTTTTCGCCGTTCTCACACTCGCCTGGGTGCGCTTCCCGGCGCCCAAGACCTCTGAGTCCGGGCTGGAGGGGGCCGGGAAGCTGTGGGCCGAAGCACGCTATGGGCTCACCTATGTCCGCCAGCGCCGGCCGCTGTGGGCGCTGATGATGTTCTTTGCCACGGTCAACTTCGTCTTCGGGTTTGTCGGAGTGTTGATGTTTCCGCTCATCCTCTCGTTCGCGTCAGAAGCGGCGGCCGGGGCGGCGTTCTCGATCGGAGCCTTCGGCATGTTGGCCGGCAGCTTGCTGGTGAGCGCATGGGGAGGGCCCCGTCGACGGGTTCTGGGAGTCGTTAGCGGCGGGTTTGCGATCGGGGTCGGTCTCATCATCGGGGCGGTGCGCCCGTCGATTGTCCTGTTCACCATCGGGGTCCTGGTTGTGATGTTCGTGCTTCCGATCACCAACAGCTCCAGCCAGGCGATCTGGCAGGCCAAAGTCGATCCCGACGTGCAGGGTCGGGTGTTCGCCATACGAGGGACCATCGCCCAGATCGCCATCCCCGTCTCATATCTCCTGGCCGGTCCTCTGGCCGACGGTGTGTTCGAGCCCCTCATGGCCGAAGGTGGATTGTTGGCGGGAACCGTTGGCGAATTCATCGGCACGGGCGATGGCCGGGGATACGCGTTGTTCTTCATTGTTCTGGCAATCGCCAGCATTGTGGCCGGCCTCATCGCCCTGGCCTATGAGCCGCTGCGCACCTTGGAATCCACCATGCCCGATGCCGTTTCCGACGCTGTTCCGGCGAACCTCTAGGCAGCTGCCGATGTGCCATGGGTCTGGCCACCCCTCTGGAGTCCGGCGGCGATGACAGTCAGACCCCACAGCAGGGTGCTGCCTTCGAGTGCCGCCTACGCCGTGGCAATTGTGAAGAGGAACGGCGTCGAAGTCGAGTGGTGGCTGGCGATGTATGAGATCAGAAAGTCGTCGACGAGCAAACCGAGCACCAGGAGTGCGAAAGCCAGACCGGCCCCACCGATTGACGGAGAACGGGGCCACACACCAGCCGTTGGTGGTCGGTCGACGCCGGGGTACCACACTGGCAGTTACGAGGGCTGCGGAGAGCGCCATCGCGATATCGGCATCTCCGAGAACGCAATCAAGCGTCGGCTTCGGGATCACCTGTATCGTCGTACGTGCCCTCCTGCGGGACCCGGTACTCCTCATCGTGCTTGATCAGCATGAAATCAGAATGAAACTCATCGCCCACCCAGGCACCTTCGACGACCACCGCGATGTTCGGCTGAAACAGATCGGGCGGAGCTTTGGTGTGCACGATGGTTACCTGAGTCGTTCCATCGACTTCTATGGCCTGGAATCTCACACCGCCGGCCGCTTCCTCGACGGATCCGGGGACCACCGCACCGGAGAGTCGGAAGCGCCGTCCATCCTGAAAATCGGACCGAGCATCGAGCGCTTCGGACGGCGTCATGTAGTACACGAAGTTGTCGTTGAGCGTGAAAGAGATGATGAGCCCGCCGAGCACCACGAGCACACCGATGGCTGGAATGAGAAACGCCCGGTACTTCACCCCCGGCTCTCCAAGGTACGGCGAGCCCGCCGGATGCGCAGGCCGAGCATCGCCACGAGAGCGGCCATTCCTCCGAGGACGATGGTGTATCCCACCGCCACGTACACCCAGGCGTTGTCAACCTGGGCACCGATTAGTTCA
>Ga0224508_10005299_pt1 | contig 10363 bp, 12 predicted proteins | sample SF_Jan12_sed_USG_4_FD_170157 | JGI IMG/M metagenome (GOLD analysis project Ga0224508, IMG submission 170157) | Sediment microbial communities from San Francisco Bay, California, United States - SF_Jan12_sed_USGS_21 | ecosystem: Environmental > Aquatic > Marine > Sediment | place: USA... | reverse complement strand
AAGGGAGAATCTAGAAATTTGATAAAAAATGAAGAAATTCATGGATATTTTTGATTTTTTTTCTAGTCCAATTGGATTAGGTCATGTTACTCGAGACATTGCAATTGCAAATAATTTTGAAAATGTTTTGATAAACTTTGTAACAGGAAATGGAGCTGCAAGGATGCTGAAAAAATTAGATTTTAAAGTACAGGACGTGTACAATCCACCTCCATTTATCATACAAAATGGAGCGCTGAAAAATCCAGCAAAATGGCTGTGGCATTATTATCAATACTATAAAGATTGTAAAAATATTTCACAAAGAATTCTCCAAGCAGATAATCCAAATTTAGTAATTAGTGATGAGGATTTTGCATCATTAGATAATGCACAAAATATGAAAATTAAAACAGTACTCATCACAGATATTTTAGAGACTCATTTCACTAAAGGACTGGCAGCATTTATTGAAAAAAAGATGAACAAGACAATGCATGAAATTATTAAAAAATGTGATGTAGTAATTCTTCCTGAAAATGGAGATGAACAAGACAACATAAAAAGAGTGGGACCAATAGTTAGAAAAACAAACTTTTCAAGAGAACAACTAAGAGAGAAATTCTCATTTGAGAAAAAAACTATAGTCATTTCCATAGGGGGAACTGATGCAGGGGTGTTTCTTATTGAAAAAGCATTAGAGGTTATTTCAAAAATTAATCAAGATATTCAAGTCGCTCTAGTGTCAGGACCAGCAGTTAATAGAAAATTTGAAAATGTTAGAAATTTAGGTTTTATAGATAATTTACATGAGTTGATTTTTGCTGCAGACTTGCTAATTTCTCTGGCTGGAAAATCAACCATAGATGAGGCTAAAGCATATGGAACACCGGCAATATTCATACCAATCAAGGGTCATTTTGAACAAGAAGATAACGCACGAGAGCAAGGATTCGTTTTTGATGATATCAAAAGACTCGATGTATTAATTTTAGAAAAACTTGAAGAAAAAAGAAATCAAATAAACACAGATGGTGCAGAGATTGCATCAGATATTATTAGAAAATTGATGAATTGACAATCAAATGCTTAATAGAAGGCAATTGGATTTTGGTAAGATATTATGACTAAGTTAGTAGTTGCTAAATTTGGCGGCAGTGCAATAGGTCCAAATGGCATATCCATTCCAGAGATTGTTCAGCGTATTAATAATTTAAAAAAAGATTCCAAAGTAATTGCTGTTTTTTCAGCTCCGTTAACAATACACAATGGGGAAAAACGTTCACTCACTGATGTAATTTTAGAACAGGGTAGAAATGCTGAGAGTGGAATAACTCCATTACTAGATATTGTAAAATCAACTTATCAAAAAATTCTGGAACTGGTAAATGCTGAAAATAAGGAAAACTGCAAAAATGATATTAATTCACATCTAGAAAAAGCACAAAAAGCACTTGATGATGCATTTAAGAACAAAGAATTTGCTGATGAGGTACGCTCAAGAGCATTAGCATTCTCAGGTGAGATTTTGATGTCACATGTAATGAACCATGTTCTAAGGAGTAATGGTATAAAGTCGGATACTGTAGGATTTGAAGATTGGCCAATAATCACTGACAACAATATTGAATTCACAAATTTCCTCACCTCAGAATCCAGAGAAAGGATGGACAAAACAGTAGAATTAGTAGATAAAAATGAAGTAGTTACTATTGGAGGATTTATTGGAAAAACAATTGACAATATTACCACTACATATGAGCGTGGAGGTTCAGATAGAACTGCAGCAGATCTAGGAATATTATTTTACAAAAAATATGAAACTAGTATAGACTTTGAGAAAGACAGTGCAGTAGTTTCAGCAGATCCAAAAATTGTAGAATCTAAGTTAAGAGAAGTAATTCAATTGTCATATAATGAAGCAAGGCTTGCAGGAATGTTTGGAATGAAAATTTTGGATCCTATTGCAATAAAAGAAATTGTAGAAAATGGAGCAGATATGCCAATCACAGTTACAAACATAAAAAATCCAGAAAAAATAACTACGATAAAGAGAACGTTGGATGAACAGAAGGGACATCCAATTAAAATAGTTACAGGAAAAGAAAATTGTGCAATTTTCAGAATTGAAACAAATTCAATTCAGAAATTATTAACATCGTTAGAAAAAGATAAACGTTACAGTGAATTTGTAATTTTATCACCATTTACAAAAGATGGGATTGAATTCTCTAGAATATTGTTCTTAGATGGTGATTATGTTAAAAGAAATGAAAAGTATTTGTTAGGATTTGATTCACTTGCTACAATTACATACAATAGAGGAGTAATCACGTTAATCGGAGATGAAATGTGGAGGGTTCAGCAAGTTGCTTCAAGAACTAGTGCAAAAATTGGTGAATCAGGATTAAACATTTTGAACATGGATGCACAAGAAGAGACATCACGAATTATTATTGTTATAGAAGATGCAGAAGATAACATTAAAAAAGCCATCAAAGCAATACATCAAGAAATTTCAGAAATTAATTTTATTTAATGAAAGAGTGGCGTTACGGGCTTTCACCAGTAAACGCCAACATGGGTTTGTTCTTGGACCATTATCTAGATTTAGTCCGGCGTTACCCAAAACACGCGATACCATATGTTATATTTCCTAGTATTTAGAGCTGATCTATATAGATCATCTTACATACGCTCAGATACAAACCAAAGAACAATTCCAATTCCAAGTATAGCATACCACTTGAAGTTTTTCTTATTCATGAAAATTTTTGCTGAGGCTAATTCTTCATATGTACTATTCAGGCGAATCTTTTTCATTTCAAATGCTTGACCAACTAAGCCTATTACAAGAAGGGCAATTGCAGGAAAGCCCAAACTCCATTCCATACTAGAATTTTTCAGTCATATCATATGTAGGTTTCAGAATTGATAAAAATCGCATTAAAAGATAATTCTTTAAATTAGCAGTGTTTTTTTCGTTTCCTATGAAAGAGATTGGTAAAATATGGATGAATGGGAAATTAGTGCCATTCAAGGATGCTAAGGTCCATGTATTAACTCATGCATTACATTATTCAACATCAATCTTTGAGGGAATTAGATGTTATAATACACCAAATGGTTCAGCAATTTTTAGATTACCAGAACATGTTGATAGATTTTTCAAATCTGCAAAATTATATTCAATGAAAATGCAATTCTCAAAAAAAGAGATTTCAGAGGCCATAGTAAAAACTGTAAAGTCAAGTGGACTAAAAGAAGCATACATCAGACCATTAGCATATTACGGTTATGGAACGATGGGATTAACTCCTACTCACAATAAGGTAGATGTTTCAATTGCATGTTGGGAATGGAAAATGGGAGAATCAAAAGCAGGCAAATTTTCTGGAGCAAAATGTAAAGTGTCAAGTTGGATAAAAATTGATTCAAGATCTCAACCAATGCAAGCAAAAGCTGCATCAAACTATGCAAACGCAGCACTTGCAAGAATGGAAGCATTAGAAAATGGATATGATGAGGCAATCATGTTAAACACACATGGAAAAATTGCAGAAGGTAGTGCTGAGAATATATTTATTGTTAAAGACGACATAATTCAAACACCCCCACTTTCAGCAGGCGGCTTGGGGGGAATTACTAGAGATAGCATCATCCAAGTTATTGAAGAAAACAGTGGATTTGTAATTGAACGTGATCTGGAACGTGATGATCTCTATACAGCTGATGAAATTTTTATGACGGGTACTGCAGCTGAAGTAAAATCAGTAACTCAGATAGACAAAGTAAAAATTGGAAATGGAAAGATGGGTAATATCACAAAAGCATTACAAAAATCATTTTCTGATGTGGTCATGGGTAAGGATGAAAGATTCTTGCCATGGTTAACATTCATCTAATTTGCCACGAAGTTTTTTACCCACAAAAAAGGTTAGAAGTTATGGATTCATGTGCCACAGGTGACACTCAGGAAATCTGCTGGTTTTGCAGAAAAGGACGTCATGATGATTGTATGAAGAAGATTCCCACTCAAGGAAAATCAGATGGACCACATGATTGTACGTTTGATACAAAACTCATCCCATGTAAATGTCAGCACTAAACAATTAGTATCAAATACAGCTTTGTTTGAAAAATTCTATGAGTTACAGTAAGGGGTTTTGGGATAAATATGCAGATGAAAATGAATCAAGATACAATGAGGAATTTGCAAAATTTACAAGAGATTTAGCAACTTCTTTACGATGTACAAGTGTTTTAGAGATTGGATGTGGCACTGGAATTGATTTAAGATTATTTTCAGATACATTCGAAATTCATGGAATTGATCTCAATGATCGTGCGTTAGAAATAGCAAAAGAAAAATGTTCTTTTGCAGATTTTAAAAAAGGAACTATCGCAGATTTGCCGTTTGAAGATTCTTCAATAGATTTTGTTTTTACACATCAGCTCTTAAATTACTTAGATGATGATATGGTAGAAAAAGGAATTTCAGAGATGTATAGAGTAGCTAAAAAATACATTATGAATTGTGAAAAGTTTGAAGAAACTGAAAAACAAATTGATGAAAATCATAAATTTCGCAATATTGAAAAAAAATGGTTGGACTATAAAGTAAGAATTGTTAGTAATGTAGATATGCATGAAGAGATAGAACCTGATAAAGCCAGATTTACTCTATTAAAAAAAATATAATTCCTATTTAGTTCGGAGTTTGTCCAAGTTATTGTTCAAATGAATGCATTGAAGAAAAATGTCCGAAGATCTAGATATTGTAATTCTTTTTTTAAACCATATTTTTTTAATATGTTTTATTAATTTGTTAGATTCTGATATGGTAAATTTTTGATCTGGCAATAAGAGTGCTCATAGTCAAAGTCTATTAGTGATTTATTTGTCCCTTCAAAGAAAAATTAATCTAAAAAATCATACAAATATCATCTTCGATAGAGTTTCGTAATCATTATAGAGGTTATGAAGAATTGTGAAATTTCAAAATTTTTATGTTTAGTTTTCATTTTCCATTTTTCTAGTTAATATTACCAACACTCTTCAAAAAATTCGTGCTATCTTACATACTCATAAACTGTAGTCCAGGTTCAGAGACAGAGGTAATCTCTGAGATTAGTTCGCTTGCAGGGGTAACTGAAGTAAATGGAGTCTTTGGAAAATATGATGTCTTTGTAAAGGTATCAGCTGAAAATCCTGATACTATGGAGATGATAGTATCTCAAATTAGAAAGATCAAAGTGATCGATAGCCATACCCTTCCTGTAATTTATGGGCAAGGCGGAACAATTGACAAATAATAAAACATACACAAAACAACATGACGTTATGTTACTATTACATCCTAATCCCGTTTTATTCTAAATTCGTAATCTTACTAGATATTATGAAAAGACTAGCTGCTATAATCTAAAAAGATTGAATATATTGTGTCTAGTTTTGTGTGTATTTTTTCATTCCAGACTCCATCAGTTCTATCATATTTTTATTCAATGAAGCAAATATCTTGGTGTTTTCACTAAATACATCAAATATTTTTTTTGATGTTTCAGTAGAATCAATAGTAAATTTATTTTGATTTTGATATGCAGTTATTGCCCTCTCAGCGATATTCTGAATTGACTTCATCGTTTCCTCAGGTATATTGATATTCAGACCTGCTTTGGTAGCATATTCTTGTTGTAAAGCAATAGATGAGTTAATTACATTCTTCCATGCCTCAAGATAGCTTTGTTGAATGTCCGTTGCTATTTGATGATATACTGGTGAAGATTTATCAATTTCATTAAAAAATTTTTCAGTATTTTTTTTGCATGCTGTGAATATATCATTTGATTCATCTGTTGATTTGCTCATGCGATAAAATAGAGTTCATAGTAAATAAGTTTGATCTAGAAAACAAACAACTAATTTTCATAATCTTACACAAGAGGGACATTTAACGATGATATGTTGCAAAATTATTTCATCAGGAATTACATGTTATACCAAATTAGAAAAACAGATTACATATTCCATATCATAATTAGATACAGCCTCGTCAGGATCATTATGATTGTTAATGTTCTCACAATTTATCTTCAACAAAATATAATGCAACGAGTCGTAGATTAAGAACAATAATGGTAACGGGTCTAAAGGGATTCGGACCCTTGACAACCGGATTAAGAGTCCGGTGCGCTACCTGGCTGCGCCATAGACCCACCAAAACAGTTAAGCCTAGAGTTGTTATTAATCTTGAGATTTTAAAATAAATTAGAATTTAGTTTTATGCTTTAGCTTCAATTTCATTGTACTTTTCAATAATTGCTGTAAGTGCAGTTGAAACTGGAACATCATTCATCTTTTTCTTTTCAGCAAGAAGTTTTTGGTATGCATCTAGTGTGATGTACACTGGAATAGATCCATTTCCTTCAAGTAAGCCTCTAACGTTGTAAAGGGCAGTTTCCATTCCTTTCTCAGCAGATTTTGCAAATTTTGCTTTATCCAAAATTGCTCCTAGTGGACCAAATGGCATATCATAATCTACTGACATGGTTACTCTAGTGAGATTATTACCTAATGCTTTGAATTCGTTGGTAATTTGCCATTTTTTAAATGGGCCTTCAATTTGCTTTGCAGTGATCTTTTCATTTCTAACAAATTCAGTTGTCTCACAATCCCACTCTAGACGTTTACCGCTAAAGTCACCAATAATTCTAAAGGTTGTGCCCACACCCATTCCTTCTTTGATATCCATAGGAACGACTGTCATTCCTACTGTATCATTTTTGATTTGATCAGAAACGTGTTCTGGCCTTGCAAAGTAGGTAAAAACATTCTCTACAGGTGTTTTAATATCGATTGATTTTGTAACGAGTGTCAATGATTGAGTTTCTTGCCAATAAGGATTTAAAGGTTTTGAAGATTTTCGTAAAGGAATTGATTTACAATATATTCATCAAGTTTCTACCATTTTCATATGGCTAAAAAGCGATCAGTTTTTTTGATCTTTATTCTATTATTTTCATCCATATCGATATTTGATAATGCATATGCTCATTCAATGTTTAATTCGGCTGAAAAATTTGAATCAGGATTTAGGGTTCAGGTAGCTACTGCACCAGAGTTTCCAGAAGTTGGGGAACCATCCCAATTTAGGGTAAAAGTAACTGAGGGATTTGACTATGAAGATGTTGATAGATTTACTATGGGGATGCGAATTTTCTTCAATGACCAGCAAGTGGATACAATACCACCAACATCTATTGATGGCTCTCATTGGGATTTTGATTATATTTGGAGAACTCAAGGAAACCACATCGTATTGATTGACTTGTACAATATTGGGGAAAATCAAAAAATTGTCACTTACAAATTCAACATGGGGACTCAAAGTCCATTTGGATTTATCTTCTTTGCAGCAATAATTGCAGGTGCTTTAACTCTAACAGGAGTTGTAGTGTATATCTACATCCCACAAGTGTTCAAAAAATCTAAACTCTAGATACTATAGGAACTTTAGAAATTCTAAATGCAAACAAGGTAGTCAATAACACCATTGCAAATAACAATATTCCAATTCCTAAGTGGATGGCAACTAAAACTGCATGTAGTTTTAGATCAATTACCAGAGCACCAAGCACAATTTGGGTAATAACAAATACTGTTGCAAGTGAGCTTGTTATTTTGATTTTCATGTCAGCATTCTTGTTTATGAGGCTTGCAACCATTGTTGCAATTACTAATGAACCTGTAGTTGCTGCAACTAATCTATGAATCCATTCAATAAGATATTCTTCTGATGGCATAATTCCATCTGGACATAATGGCCATTCAGGACAAGTCAAACCAAGTCCGGCAGCTGATACATATCCTCCAATAAACATTAGAGAATACAAAACAATCATTGTTGCTAATGCAAGATACTGTATTGCCAAAATTATTCTACTATGAAATTACCTTGCATGCCTTGTAATGCATGTCCTGGAACCGTACAGATGTAGTAGTAAGTTCCTGGTGCACCAGCAGTGAAAGTAACAGTGTCACCTTCACCTGGTTTTAATGGATTTGTTGGGGCTGCAATTTCGGAGCCCCAAATTACATTGTTAAAGTCTTCAGGATCTGTAACAACCCCAAATGCATGAAATGATTTACCTAAATTATCACTAGTAACAGTTACCTCATCACCAGAGTTTACACGGATTTCTGGATTATGTCCATCTTCACCAGGTAATGCGTTAAATGCCAGAGTCCTAAAGTCTGAAGATTCTACAAAGTCCAAAGTAAAGTCATGTGATACTCCTGTTGGGGCTGCCGCAGTACCTGAAGAACTGCCACCTTGTGAAGGACCAATAATGATTTCTCCAACCATTCCTTGTTCTCTATGTCCTGGAACAGTACAGATGTAGTAGTAAGTTCCTTCCTCACCTGCGACAAATTCTGCCGTACCACTTTCACCTGCCTTTAATGGGTTTGATGCAGATGCAACTTCACTTCCTGGAACAATTCCTCCAAAGCCTTCAGCATCTTTTGTAACACCAAATGAGTGGAATGATTTTCCATCATTGACTACATTAAAGACAACTTTGTCTCCAACACTCATGTTGATTGTCGGATTATTATCAGGCTCACCAGGTAACGCGTTAAACGCCAGAGTCCTAAAGTCCGATGATTCTATAAATGAAAGATCCACTGTAATGGTTTGACCAGTAGCTGCTACTGGTGCTGCATGGTCTGATTCTCCTGCCATCATTGCAACTACTGGTGGAGTTTCTGAAATCCAATAGTCCCACATTGAGAAGAAGATCACTCCTCCAACAATGCAAATACCTAACATAATGATCATCATTTTTCCAGTTCTAGCCGGAGTTGTTCTGTAAACTGTTTGGGCGGTATCGTGACTCATTTCATTTATCTCCTAATGTGATGGGTTCTTTGCCTCAAATGGATAATAGTATTTGCCACCTAGGTTAAATGGATCGTTGGTATCTGCAAGTTTTCCTTTTCCTGAACTGTGAATCATATTTGCTAAGAAAATTACCATACTAACACCAATAATCATTGCGCCTACAGTAACAATCTGGTTCATGGCAATCCATTCTGGGATTGGGGGATAATCGAAAACTCTTCTTGGCATTCCATACAATCCAAGTACGTGTTGTGTAAAGAATACCAGTATTGTTCCAATAAATGACATTACAAAGTGAACCTTACCCATAGTTTCATTGTACATTCTTCCTGTGACATATGGGAACATGTAGTAGAGAAAACCAATTGAACCAAATGCAATAGTACCCATTACAAAGAGATGGAAGTGACCAACTACCCAGTATGTATCATGCGTTGTAAAGTCTAATGGCATGGCAGCGTTTGCAACACCGCCTGCACCTGCGGAGAAGAATAATGCAATTCCTCCAACTGCCCACATCATTGGTGTTGAGAATTTGATTCTTCCATTCCACATTGTTGCTACAAAGTTAAAGACGTGTAATGCAGATGCTGGAACTGCTGCAAGAGTTCCTATCATAAATACTGTTTTTTCGGTAAATGACATTCCGGTTGCATACATGTGATGTGCCCATGATGAGAAACCGACTATTGATAACAATACAAACGCAAAGATTCCTGATTGATAACTGTGGATTGGTTTCCTTGAAAATCTCGGAATGATTTCATACATCATACCAATTGCTGGAATTACCAATACATAGACCTCTGGATGGAATGTAAACCAGAACAAATGTGCATATGCAATTGGGTCTCCTCCCATTGCAGGATTGAAGAACCCACTTACACCTAACCTGTCAGTTAGAAGCATCAAGAGTGCTGCTGCAAATGTTGGAATTGCAACAAGAATAATCAAAGATGATGATAAAAATGACCAAGCCAATAATGGGACTTGTCCAATTGACATGTCTGGATGTTTACATTTTAAAATTGTGACGATAAAGTTGATTGCACCAAGTACTGACGAGATACCTAGTATCTTTAGTCCGAAAATCCACATGTCTGCTGCGGGACCCGGTGCACTGATAATAGAATAGGGTGGCGTTGCATACCATGTGAAATCTGCAAAGCCTAACCAGATGAGTGCACCGCCTGGTGGAATCATCCAGAATGCAATCGCATTGAGTTTTGGATATGCCATGTCTTTGTATCTAACCATGATTGGAACAAAGTAGTTACCAACTGAAGATGCAAATGGTAAGATAAACAAAAAGATTAGCGTTGTACCATGAACAGTAAAGATTCTGTTAAAGGTCATTGCATCAGTAATAATTTGTGCACCTGGCAAGAACAACTCTGCTCTAATTGCAAGTGCTAATGCACCACCTAAGAACAAGAATCCTATAGATGTAATAAGATAAAGTAAACCAACATCTGTGTG
>Ga0224508_10005298_pt1 | contig 10364 bp, 13 predicted proteins | sample SF_Jan12_sed_USG_4_FD_170157 | JGI IMG/M metagenome (GOLD analysis project Ga0224508, IMG submission 170157) | Sediment microbial communities from San Francisco Bay, California, United States - SF_Jan12_sed_USGS_21 | ecosystem: Environmental > Aquatic > Marine > Sediment | place: USA... | reverse complement strand
GCGGCTGACCGAATCGGAACGTTCGTTGACGTTGTCTGGCAACATGCCAGGTAGGAGGACGAGATGTCAGAGGCTCGCGACCACATCCTCAGCGCCGACGAGGTGGCCTCTCTTCTGGACTTGACGCCACTCGCCGGCGAAGGCGGACGATTCCGAAGAGTGTGGTCGACCGAGGACGGGACGGCCATCTACTTCCTGGTGACACCGGATGACTTCTCGGCGATGCACCGACTGAGCGGGCCCGAGCTCTGGCACTACTACTCCGGCGCTCCCGTACAGATGGTGCTGCTACACGAAGATGGAGAGGTGACCCGGGCCATCTTGGGTGACGATCTCGTGAGTGGTCAGCGGCCCCTCGTGATCGTCGACACCGGCGTCTGGATGGGGGCGTACCCGCTGGGATCCTGGTCTTTGGTGGGCACCACCCTGGCGCCGCCGTTCGAGCCCGAAGGCTTCGAGCTCGGCGACCCCGACGAACTGATTGCCGCCTACCCATCGGCGACCGACGACATCATCCGGCTGATCCGAACGAGGGCTCCATGACGTAGTGAAGGTCTCCCCCGCCGGCGTGGATCCTGGGCACGGCGAACATCCGGGCGCTCGACGTCAACTAGCGTCGCGCCGATGACCGAAGACGAGCTCCTCGAGGCGCTCCGACTACGTGCCTCGGAGCCAGCGAGCCGAGTCGACGAACACTCGACAGTCCTCGATCTCGAGGAGCCCGGCGACTTGTCGAGGCTCTTGAATCTCAGCCACCAGCTCCAAGAGAACCTCGACCGGCTGGCGGTCGACGGCCCCGAGTCGGTCGATCCGGCCGTGATCGCCATGGCAGAGGGCCTCGTCGAAGACATGAACAGTCCAGCGGCCAGGGAACTGCCCGGACCAGCCGACGCGACAACACTCGACGCGGCCGAGGCCGAGCTCGGACTCCGACTGCCAGCGCTGCTCCGCGCCATCTACCTCGAGATCGCGAACGGAGGCATCGGTCCCGGTACCGGCCTACTGGGAGTCACCGGGGGCTGGACGCCCCACGGGTCGACACTTGTCGAGGAGTACCACCACAGCGTCGAAGGCCCATGGGATGACTGGAAGTGGCCCAGCAAGCTGTTGCCGGTCGCCGATCTCGGAGATGGGGTGTCCGCATGCGTCGACACGAGCCGCGCCGGTTGTCCGGTCCTCGAATGGGACGCAGGCGACCTCGACTGGGACGCCGAGGGACCACAGGCGCCCGACTTGGTGGAGGTGGCACCCACCCTCGCCGCGTGGCTCGGAGCATGGCTCGAGTCCTGACGCGATGAGGGTGGAGGCCGAACGTCGCAACCCACGCCGCGGCTCAGGCGTCGCGGACGTCGGTGTCCGCTTGTCAGTGGACCGGCGTTGGCTCCGTGTCGGTGAGGTCGATGCCCGCCTTGTTCCCCAGCGTCAGCGTGCGCCAACCGGTGCCCAGGTGGAACGCCACGATGGCCACAACGCTGGCTGCGGAGAACGCTGATCCGGGATCGACGACGGCGATCGTGGCGCCGACGATTCCCACTGTGCCGAGTCCGATGGCGAGCATGGTGAGGCGGGGACCGAACGCCGGAGCGCTCCGCATGGCGAGGCCGAGCAGAACGATCCCGATCGGAACGAGCAGCACGCCCGTCGTGAGCATGGTGTCGAACACACTCTGGGCGCCATGCCAGGCGTACTCGATCGACTGCAGGTCCTCAGAGGGTGTGTCAGGTGAGGTGTACAGATCCGCCAGCGGCGATGTCGCGACGTGCAGCAGGGAGCTGGCCGCCATCATGACGAGACCGAACTCGGCAATGGCCGTGCCGAACAGGGCTGCGGGCGGATGGGCCGTCCTGAGCAACCGGTGCAGGACGAGAACGTGAAGGGCGAACAGCATCAGTGCACCGAGATAGAGAAGGTGCTCGGCGATGCGACCCGACTCGATGTCGGCGAAGTCCCTGAGGGTCTCGACGTCGGACGCATCCGGCAGCCCCAAGGCACCCACGACCACCGCCACAACGACCATGAGGGTCACGCCGGCCAGACCGGCTCCCCCGCCCCAAAGGTACAGCTGGCGATCTGGATCCTGCTCGGATTGCGACGACCCGCCGGGTTGCACCGAGGCCGCTCGCTCTGCTGACACCTTGGGCTGGAATGAGATGACCATCTGTCTGCCTCCCTCGGGTTCGAGCCCGGAGATCCATGGATCAATCCTGCTCGGCATCGTCCGCACGGTCACAGAGCCCAATGTCCCAATCCGCCCCACGGCTCAGACGATGTGCCTGCTCAGTTGGTGAGCACGATCTTGCCAGGACCGTGACCGTGCCCGAAGCGTTGCATGGCCTCGGCTGCTTCGCTCAGTGAGTAGGTCTCGTCGATCACCGGAGCAACATCACCGTTCTCGATCAGCTCGGTGAGCGCAGCGAGGTTCTCGGTGCCGGCTTTCGCAACGTACACCCGTATCTTCTGACTCACGAATGGCGAGATGAGCATCGCGCCGGCGATGCGAATGATCGGACCGAACACTCGCCCACCACCGTCGCCGCTGCACAACACCAGCCTTCCCGCTGGTTCGAGCGCCCGACGGCACGCCCACGCCGAAGCCTCACCGGCGATCTGGAAGATCACGTCGTAGCGGTCGCCCCGGTTGGTGAAGTCCTCTTCGGTGTAGTCGATCACGTGATCGGCCCCGAGTGCGCGAACGAGCTCAGCCGATCCGGGGCTGCAGACTCCGGTCACCTCTGCACCCATCGACTTGGCGATCTGTACCGCGAAAGAACCCACACCGCCGGCGGCGCCGACGATCAGGACCGTTTCACCGGGCTGCACGCGCGCCTCGTCTCGGAGGCCGAGAAGCGCCGTCGCGCCCGCAATCGGCGCCGCGGCGGCCTCGGCGAAGCTCAGTCCGGATGGTGCAAGGGCGAGATCGTCTTCCTTGGCCAGGGTGTATTCGGCGAAGGTCTCGCCGCACTCGCCATACACAGAGTCTCCCGGCTGGAAGCGGGACACGTCGGCGCCCACCGCCACCACCTCGCCGGCCATGTCGAGTCCCAAGACAGGCTTCCTCGGCTTGCGAAGGCTCCTACCCATCAACCGCATCACACACGGATCGCCACGCATGTCGTGCCAATCCCATGCCCCGACCGAGGCGGCGCGCACATGCACGAGCAGCTCGTCATCGGCTGGTGTCGGTCGGGCGATGTCCTTGAACTGCAGAACCTCTGCTGAGCCGTATTGGTATTGCACGATCGCTTTCATCGTGGTCGTTCGGCTGGGCGCGGAGGCATGGGTTCGATGGGTGTGAGGGTTCCTACGGTTCGCTCGATCGTCTCGGCCGCGCTCAGACATGCCATCTCGGCGAAACGGGGACCGATGATCTGCACGGACTGCGGCAGACCGTCGGACACCCCGACCGGGATCACCGCTGAGGGCAACCCGAGGCTGTTGGTCGCCATGATGACGCGATGGCCATGCAGGATGCGCTGGACCCGCTCGATGCTCTCGAGGTCGGCGCCCACCTCGAACGGCAGCTCGGTCGCGGTGGCGGTGAGCCACAGGCCGTGATTCTGGAAGAAGCCTGCCCATTGGCCGACCATCGAGCTCCGGCGCTGTAGCGCTTCGACGAATGTGTTCCCGTCGGGCATCACGCCGGCTGCGAACGCCCATTGCTGCAGTGCGAGTTGAGCGTCGGGGGACAAGAGCGCGGTCATGGCATCGATGTTGGTCGGGTTGCCGTAGTTGATCTCGGGCCACAGCCGTGCAGCTTCTCCGAGTTGCGGTGGTTCGGCCTCCACGATCTGCCAACCGGCGTCCTCGAGGACGCCGGCGGCGCGCTCGATACCGGCGACGACGCTGGGATGGGTGCCGCCACCACCCGGATCGGTCGAGATCGCCGCTCGCCGGGGCGGCAAGTCCAGCACGTTGCCCAACGATGAGGTCGCGGGGTACGACCACGGGTCGAGCGAGTGTGCGCCGGCAATGACTTCGAACGCAGCGCGCAGATCGGCGACGGTGCGAGCCAGCGGACCGAGCACCGCCATGAGCTCGATCCCGAACGGGGCCAGCGGCAACGCCGCGCGCGGGACCGCGCCCAAGGTGGGCTTCAGGGTCGCGACTCCACAGCACTGGCTCGGCCACCGCAGCGAACCGCACATGTCACCGCCGATTCCGAGTGGGCTCATGCCGGTTGCGACACAGACCGCCTCGCCGCCGCTCGAGCCTCCTGGCGTGACCGCCTCGTCCCACGGGTTCCGCGTCGGTCCGTACAGCCCGCTGTCGGTGTGCAACCGCATCGCCATGTCAGGCAGATTGGTGCGAGCGAGGGGGATGGCACCGGCCGCCTTCAGTCGTACAACGATCGGTTCGTCAGCGATCGCGTCAGCATGCGCAAGTGCCACTGTTCCGTGCGTCGTCGGATGCCCAGCCAGGTCGATGTTTTCCTTGAGCGTGATCGGCACGCCATGGAGCGGTCCGGTCGTCTCACCAGCGCGAACTGCCGCGTCGGCGGTGTCGGCTGCAGCGAGAGCCTCGCCGTCCAAGCGTCGGACAACCGCGTTCAAGCCCTCGTTGATCGCGTCGATTCGGTCGAGGTGCACCCGGACAACCTCGCGCGACGAAGTGTCACCGGACTTGATCGCTGCCGCCAGCTCGACGGCGCTCGCGACCGTGTGGTTCTTGACGGATGAAGCACCTGTTGTCACAGCCGTCAGCTCCTGCTCGTTGCTCATCTGTGCTCTCGAGCGGAGCGCACGAGCGGACCGGGCGCCAGGGTCAGAGGTCCTGCGCGCGGCCGTCGACCTCCAGCCACACAGAGCTGAGGACCGGTGTCACACCAGGGCCTGGTCACTTCATTTGCATCCGATGGCGGTGGCGGCTCCGTAGCACGTACAGAACCCAGAGACCACGGAGGTCCACCCCCCATGCAGACCCGTTTCGTTCGACTTCTAGCCGCACTGCTCGCGGTGTCACTGATCGCCGCCGCGTGCGGAGACGATGACACGTCCGACGCTGTCTCGAGCGGAGAAGCCGCCGAGGAGACAAGCGACGAGACCGATCAGCCGACCGAGGCCGAAGAGCCGGGCACGGTTGTTGATGTCGCGGTCGCCAACGGCAGCTTCACCACCCTGGTCGCTGCAGTGCAGGCCGCCGGCCTGGTCGACACCTTGAGCGGCGAAGGCCCCTTCACCGTGCTCGCACCGACCGACGACGCCTTCGCAGCAGCACTCGACGCACTCGGGCTCACCGCCGACGAGCTCTTCGCGGACACCGAGCTGCTCACCTCGGTACTCACCTACCACGTGATCCCCGGCGAGGTGCCGTCCTCACAGGTCGTCACCCTCGACGGCCAGGCCGTCACCACCGTCAACGGAGCCGACGTGACCATCACCGTCGACGGCGACACCGTGATGGTCAACGACGCAACCGTCGCCGCCGTCGATGTTGCCGCCAGCAACGGCGTCATCCACGTCATCGACACCGTCCTGCTTCCGCCGAGCTGATCCCCTGAGAGTGTTGGACGGTCGCCGGACTCCCTCCCCCGGCGTCCGTCCGAGCTCTCTCCTCGTACCGCTATGTGCACCATCCTCCTGCAGCGTGAACCCCAGACCCAACAGCCCCGTGGATACGCTCGCAGTGTGTCAACGGGAGAGCTGCGGGTCATCGATGCCGTTGAGGCCGCATTTGCGCAAGGGGACGAAGATGCGCTTCGGGCCGCCTACGACGCCCATGGCTCGCTCGTCTACTCGTTTTGTCGCCGCTCCCTGGGTGACGACCGTGCCAAGGACGTCACCCAAGAGGTGTTCGTCAGCGCGTGGCGGGCCCGGGAGCGATTCGACTCCTCCAAGGGGAGTCTCGCCGGCTGGCTCATGGGCATCGCCAAGAACCGGCTGATCGACAACATCCGAGCCGAACGGCGGCACGCCTCTCGACGCGCGGACAGTGAGCCCGTCGAGCTCCCGGTCGAATCCAATGTCGAGCGGGTGGGCGACCGGATGCTTGTCGCAGACGCCCTCAAGTCTCTACCCGAGCGATCCCGTACCGTCATCGAGCTCGCGTACCTGAGCGATCTGACTCACACCCAGATCGCGGAAGAGACCTCCCTCCCGCTCGGCACCGTCAAGAGCGACATTCGCCGCGGGCTCGCCAGCATCCGCCGCTATCTGGAGCCTTCTCATGACTGATGATCACGAGCCGGACGGAACCGACACCGACATCGAGCGGGTCGAGGCGCTTCTCCGGGAGATGAGCAGCGAAGATGGCGAGCTCCTCGAGCTGCCCGACGACGTGTGGGCCGGCATCGAGGCCGAGGTCGACATGGCCGACGACCAGGCAGACGTCGTCGTCCTCGATCGCCCCCGACGTTTCTCATCCCGGATGGCCGTCGTCAGCGCCGTGGCGGCAGCGGCCGTGATCATCGTCGGCGGCATCGCTGTTGTGACCCAACGCGACGAAGGCGGACCGACCGTGGTTGCCAGCGCCGAGCTTGCCTATGACCCGGCCAGCTTCGACGAGCTCGGCGCCGATGCCGCTGCCAATGTCTCGCTCGTCGACGACGACGGCATTCTGCGCGTCGAGATCGACGAGTCGGATCTACCCAGTCCGAGCGGCGAGTCAGCCGACCTCGAGCTCTGGCTCATCGAGCCCGACGCCGACGGCAACCCAGCCGAGCTCGTGTCTCTCGGCGTCATCGACCCCGAGAAGCCCGGCGACTTCGAAGTGCCGGCGGACTATGACCCCGACGTCTACTTCGTGGTCGACATCAGCGTCGAGCCTCGGGATGGCAACGCCAACCACTCAGGCCGCTCGATCCTGCGCGGCCCACTCACCGAGACCTGATCGCCGCGCCAGGTCTCAGGATTGCTCGATTCGGGCCTTGAGGCGGGAGAGGTTGCGCTTCCAGATGAACCGCAGGACCGGGCGGGCGAGCAACGCACCGACGGGTCCGCCCATGAACCATGGGAAGGAGAGGTCTTCCTCCCACCGGAACTCGGTGCGTTCGGGTCCCAGCTGTCCGAGGCTGAACTCACCGGTACCTTCGACCAGACCGACATGGCGGACGCCCATGCGACGCTCGTCTTCCCAGGCCGTGATCTGCATGACGTCGGTCAAGGAGAAGGGCCCGACCTTGGTGTCGCATTCGAACCGGGTGCCGGATCCTTCGCGGCGTTCGCTCAGGAACCGGATCTCGACGGCGTCCTGCATCCAGGTCACGTGGGATTCGATGTTGCGTAGGTCAGCCCAGACGCGGGCGGGGCTTCGCTCGATGACGGTGCTGACGACAACCGCCCTCTTGGTTGTGCTCACGGACCCACCGAATCAGAGACTGCCGGCTCGATCCCGCAGGTTTCGCTGATCGAGGCGTTTGCGGGACTCGTATCCGATCCTGGTGAAGCTCGTGACGATGGGTGCCTCGATCACAGCGTCGGCGACATCGCGCATTCTCATGAGCAGGGCACCGTCACCCGTACGCCATCGAGGGCTCGGATGAGTCCGGCGTCGGCCCGGTCACCGATCTTCCTGAAGCTCGGAGCCATCAGCACGTTGTATCGCCAAGCGGACGAAATGACCTGGTCGAACGATCACGGGCAGCCGCAAGAATTTGACCGAATCGTGCATCTGCGACGGCACCGCACTCCGTAGCACGGGTATTCCACGCCGACAGAGGTGTGGGACCGACCACGGGAGTACAGAATGAAGAAGTCCATCGCAATGCTGGTTGCACTGTTCACGATCCTGTTGGCGTCGCCGGCCAGTGCCCAGGATGCCACGATCATGCTTGCCCACGGCATCCCCGATACCGACGTCGACGTCGTGGTCGACGGCAGCGTCGTCATCGACGGCTTCTCGTTCGGCGACATGGAGGATCTCTCCGCGTTCGCCGGTCAGACCCTCACCGGCCTGACCGTCAACCTCGCCGGCACCGATACCGTGGCCCTCGACCTCGGCGACTTCGCAGTCCCTGCGGCCGGCAACTTCACCGTCGTCGCCCACCTCGACGCCGACGGCAACCCGAGCGCCTCGGTCTTCGAGAACGACACGTCGACCATCGCAGCCGGCGAGGGTCGCCTCGTCGTCCGTCACACTGCAGCTGCCCCGGCCGTGGACGTCCTCGCCAATGGCGCCGCGGCATTCACCAACGTGTCCAACGGTGACGAGGGCCAAGCCGATCTTGCAGCCGGCACCATCTCCGCCGAGGTCGTCCCAACCGGTACAACCACACCCGTGGTGATCGGCCCGGCTGACCTGCCCATCACCGAAGGAGCATCGCTCATCGTTTACGCAGTCGGTTCGCTCGATGCCGACAACCTCTCGGTCCTGACGCAGAACATCACCGGACTCGGCTCCACCCCCAGTGTGGTCAACACCGGCAACAGCCCGGTCGACAACGGCGGGGCCAGTACGCTGGCAATCGTGTCGATCGCCGTGGTCGCGTTGCTCGCCCTGGGACTCGGCGCCCGCCGCCTGGCCACGGTTCAGGGCTGACCTGCACGTGAACGTCCTGCGCATCGCCGCCGGCACGCTGGCCCTGACCCTTCTGGTCGGGTCGTGTGCCGGCGGCGTCGCGTCGGTGGACCCGGCGGCGAGATCAACTGTGGCCGCGGGCGCGGTCGAATCGACCACAACCGCTGCGCCCAGGTCGCCGACAACCGACTCACCGCCCGTCAACACCGCATCGACGTCCGATGCCGCGGTCCCCCCGTCCGATTCCACGATCGAGCTCTCGCCCCTCGCCGAGCTCGTGCAGCCGGCCGAGAACCTTCGCTTCGATACCGAGGCCGTCACCCCGGCTCCAGAGCCGGTCTGGGTAGACATCGAAAGCATCGGCGTAGCCGGGGCCGGGGTACGCGACGTGGGGGTCCAAGCCAACGGTGAGCTGGAGATCCCAGGCGCCAGCGAGATCGGCTGGTACCGCTGGAGCCCCAGCCCCGGCCGGGCTGGATCGGCGGTGCTGGCCGCCCACATCGCCTACGACGGCACCGATGGGGTGTTCCGTCACCTCGACGACGTGGAAGTCGGTGCGCTCGTCACCGTCGGCTACGACGACGGCTCGGTCCGCGAGTTCGAGATCATCGAGAGGAGCCAGTACCGCAAGGACGAATTGCCGTTCGACCGGATATTCGCCAAGGACGGCGATCCTGTCGTGGCCCTGATCACCTGCGGCGGCACGTTCAACCGGACACTTCGCAGCTACGACGACAATGTCGTCGCCTACGCCGTTCCGACATGACCGCGGGCGTGGTGTGGTTCCGACTAGACCTACACCTCGAGGACAACCCGGCGTGGGCTGCCGCTACCTCGGCCCACGATTAGGTCGTCGCCGTGTTCGTCATCGAGGCCACGTTGATGAACGCTGCTGGACCGATTCGCCGAGACCAGCTCCTCGCCCACCTTCACGCCCTCGACGACGAGATCCGCGCCTGCGGCGGGGGCCTCGTGGTCCGCACCGGCCCTGCCGCTACCGCCATCCCTCGTGCCATCAGCGAGTGTGAAGCGTCGTGGACGCCGGCATGCGCCAGTTGACCCAGACCGGGTGGATGCACAACCGGGTCCGAATGATCTGCGCCAGCTTCTTGGTCAAGGACCTCCTCATCGACTGGCGCCGAGGGGAACGCTTCTTCCGACATCACCTCGTCGACGCCGACATCGCGCAGAATGCCGGCAACTGGCAATGGATCGCCGGCACCGGCCCCGACGCCGCCCCGTACTTCCGGGTCTTCAACCCCACTGGCCAAGGCCAGAAGTTCGACCCCGATGGTGACTACGTCCGGCGCTGGGTGCCCGAGCTCGCCAGTCTTCCCGCGACGATCATCCACCAGCCGAGCGCCGCCGATCCCGGCCAGCTCGTGGCGTCCGGAGTGATCCTCGGTGAGACCTACCCCACCCCGATCGTTGACCACACTCGGGCCCGCGAACGAGCGCTCGAATCCTACAAACATGCCCTGGCCTGACCAGAGACAACTCCGATGCGCTATCGGCCTGGATGCTGCGATCGATGCTGGGCCAGCGAGCGTGTCAGGCATCGGCCCCCGATCCGACAAGCCCACCGCTACGGTCACCCGGGTGAAGCAACTCTGGAGCCATCGTGACGTCGACGCGCCGGCGAACACCGTCTGGGAGCTGCTGACGAACCCTCGACACTGGCCTGTCTGGGGGCCGACCGTCCGGCAAGCCGAGCTGCACGGCGAGCGGCTGGAAGCCGGCGCCACAGGGACCGTGACAACCATGCTCGGCCTGGATCTGCCGTTCGAGATCACCGCGTACGACGAAGCCGAACGCTGGGCCTGGAAGGTCGCTGGTGTGACGGCGACCGATCTCCGCTTGGAGATACCGAGGATCTCGGCGGCTTCGGTCACGGTGTAGGTGAGTCGTTGTGG
>Ga0224508_10005297_pt1 | contig 10364 bp, 5 predicted proteins | sample SF_Jan12_sed_USG_4_FD_170157 | JGI IMG/M metagenome (GOLD analysis project Ga0224508, IMG submission 170157) | Sediment microbial communities from San Francisco Bay, California, United States - SF_Jan12_sed_USGS_21 | ecosystem: Environmental > Aquatic > Marine > Sediment | place: USA: California... | reverse complement strand
CTCGTCGATCGACGCGGCAGCCCTTTTTTAAGCGCCAGTAATGCGATGATAGGACAGCCTGTCACATCTTTTGAGGAACTCGCGAAAATCTACAGCGAGGATGAGCTTCGCCAACTTGGGCGTGACCGAACGTCCGATTCGACGACCTACAGCGTCGGTCTTTCGTATCCCTTGAGTCCGAAGCTGCAGATCAATGTCGATGCCAGCCAGTCGACGATAGATGGCACACCTGCATCCGGTGGAGTTTTTGCAACAGAAGAATCCACCTACAAGTACTACTCCGGCAGCCTCATCGCGAGCAGCGTGCTGAAAGAAGGTGATGTTTCGATAATCAGTGCACGGTTTTCCGATTCGGACACAGCTCAAGTAATTTCATTGACCTTCGACAGCCGTTACCCGATCGGCCGGACCTGGCGAATCAATCCCAGGCTGAGAGTCGATCGGCGAGAGCGATTCGCCGATCCGGATTATGAGTGGCTTTACACACCTGGAATTCGCTTACAGTACCGCCGGAGTCAGAAGTTTCGTATTGAGTTGGAGGCTGGCAAGCAGTTTTCACAAAGAGAGACATTCGACGTCGATCTGGATCGCGAGTCTTACTTTATCAATCTTGGATACCAGGCTTTCTTCTGATCATGATGAACTTGCGTAGATTGATTCCGATTCAACTGTTGGCCTTCGCGGCGCCGCTAATTCTGACTGCGAATGCCTGTTCGTCGAGCACCGGAATAGTCAGGAACAAGCTTGACCCCGTTACCAGCGTCACGATCAGCTATAGCCAGACTCCTATGATCTTTTATCGTGACGTGTCCGGTCGCGCGGCCTATGCAAGAGACTACGTCCACGTGGCGCCGTTAAGAGTTAACCGAGGCGGAGCCTACCGCTACTACCTTTGGCTCGGGATCTGGAACACGATGGAAGACGCCCGGACCGACCTGGCCCGCGATGGTTTCGAGTCGATCGTGATTTTCGCCGATGGGGAACCGTTACCGCTGGATATTACAGGTTGGACCGCGGATGCGATTGGTGCGAGTGAGCCTGTCTATCTGAAACCGGTCGCATCGGCCGCCGATGCCTATTTTGAGGTGACCTCCGATCAGCTCCGCCTTATCTCGGAGGCGAAAGACATACGACTGCAATCGGCAGGCCCACGAACCGAGTCTTACGAGCCCTGGGACGATCAGACGGTGGCCAGGGCAGGCCTCATTGAGTTTCTCGACGGATCGGTGTACTAGTCAGTATCGCAATTCCGGATCCGTCGCTTGTATCAGGCTCTACTATCTTTCGTGGCGCTGTTATTGCCGGCCCTCGCATTTAGCCAGGCCGCGGATCGCCCCATCGTGCCACCAGAGATGGTCGCAACCCGGCTCAGCATCGCACCCCTGCTCGATGGCGATGTGCTTGGCGACAATGCCTGGTCAGACACAGTTCCCGCGAGCGAATTCTGGCAGGTACAACCCAACGATGGCCAGCCAGCCACGCAGCGGACCGAGGTCTTCGTCGGGTATACAGACACGGCATTGCACATCGGCGTCGTTGCCCATGAAGACGATGCGGGCGAAATCATCGTATCGGACAGCCGCAGGGACTCGAGCCTCGACGATACCGACGCGTTTCTTGTCATCATCGACGGTCTTCTCGACCGGCAAAACGGCTATGTCTTTGGTACGAACGCCGCCGGCATAGAATATGACGCACAGGTAACGAAAGAAGGTACCGCCAACAACTTCGGGGCCGGTAGCGGCGGCGGCGACTTCAATCTGAATTGGGACGGCACCTGGTCGGTCAGATCGATGATCAGTGAGACTGGCTGGAGTGCCGAGTTCGAGATTCCGTTTCGCACGCTGCGCTACGGCTCGGGGGAGCAGCAAAATTGGGGCATCAATTTTCAGCGAAATATTCGCCGCAACAACGAGATCGCTTACTGGGCACCGCTGGAACGAAATCGAAACCTGTACCGGGTATCGGAGGCCGGACTGCTGAGAGGTATTGCGCCGCCACCACAACGCAATCTGAAGTTCACGCCCTATGTACTGGGCGAGGCCCGTCGCGGCGGAGAGATTTCCGGCACAGAGACCGACAGCGACATCGGTCTCGACGTGAAGTACTCGATCACACCGAGTCTGACGCTCGACCTGACGTATAACACTGACTTCGCGCAGGTGGAGGCCGATGAACAGCAGGTGAATCTCGACCGCTTCAATCTCTTCTTTCCCGAGAAGCGCCCGTTTTTTCTCGAGAACGCCGGTCAATTCGCGGTCGGCAATGGTCAGGAAGTCGAGCTGTTCTTCAGCCGCCGCATCGGCATTGGCGATGACGGTGAGGAGATTCCGGTGGACACCGGCGCACGGCTTTCCGGCAAGGTCGGCGAAAGGACCAATATCGGTTTCCTGTATATGCGTACGGATGCCCTTGATGGCGTCGCTCCCGAAAACGATTTCGCGGTGGCCAGGGTCAGCCAGGAATTGCCCAACCGTTCATCGATTGGCGCAATATTCGTCAATCGTAATGGCGATGGCTCGCATCTGCTGCCGGCCAGCGATGATTACAACCGAACCTACGGCGTTGACGGCCGTTGGGGTATCGGCGACAACCTGCTGTTCCAGGGCTGGCTTGCCAGGACCGATACGCCGGGCCGCGGTGGCAAGGACCACGCGTTCGCGCTGAAAGGTGATTACAGTTCGGCCGAGTGGAGTATTGGTGGCAACTACACAGAGGTTCGCGAGGACTTCAATCCCGAAGTCGGTTTCCTGGCTCGCACCGAATACCGTAAAGCAAGACTCTTTGCGCTACGTCGTATAAGGCCCGACGACCTGTGGGGACTACTCGAGATTCGACCACATGCGTCATACACCGGTTTCTGGAAGTTCGATGGATTCCATGAAACCGGTTTCCTGCACATGGACACTCATTGGGAATTCAAAACCGGCACTGAAGTGCACACGGCTGTCAACGTAACTCGCTCCGGCGTCATAGAAGCTTTCGACATTGTCGACGGTGTCGTCATTCAGCCCGGCACCTACGATCATTCAGAAGTCCAGTTGGTCTTTTTCACCGACCGTTCCAAGCCGTTTAATTTCAGTATGAACCTGACAGCAGGGGGTCGTTTTGGCGGTGACCGACTTTTATTCGAGCCGACGATTGGATACCGCATAGGCGAGACATTTCGTTCCGAGTTGTCATTTAACTACAACGACTTCGACCTGCCCGTTCCGAATGGGCAGTTTACGGCCAACCTCGCGCGTTTGCGATTGTCCTATTCGTTCACGCCCAAGATGCAGTTACAGGCACTCGTACAATACAACGAGACCGATGACACCATCGGAACCAATATTCGCTTCTCCTGGCTGCAATCCGCCAACGCAGGCCTGTTTCTTGTCTACAATGAGGTGGATGATCGTGCTGCCGGAGCACTGCCAACTGGCCGTGAGTTCATACTCAAGTACAGTCATATCTTCGACATTCTCAATTAAACACAGGCAGATCAATGGCGAATTCCGATCTGAGCACCAGTACGACCGTCAATGACGTCAAACAACTGGGTATCTGGGCCGCACTGGCCAGTCTTTCCTATGTCTTCTGGGTTTGCGGTGCCATGGAAATGGTCGAGCGCCTCGCCTACTACGGCGTTCGCCAGGTCTCCAGCCTGTATGCGACCGATGCGGCCTCGAACGGCGGCCTTGGCCTGGCTGGCTCCGACGTCGGCATCATCTTCTTGTTTTGGGCACTGATGCAGTCTTTTGTACCTGTTCTGACCGGCGGCATTTCCGATCGTGTGGGTTACAAGGAGACGATTTTCGCCTCGACTGTCATAAAAATCCTGGGTTACCTGCTCATGGCCTGGTTTCCGACATTCTGGGGCTTCATGGCGGGTGCCCTGGTGCTCGCGTTCGGTACGGGCATCTTCAAACCGGGTATTCAGGCGACGATCGTCAAATCAACGAGTCGCGAAAACAGCTCCATGGCGTGGGGCGTTTTTTATCAGACGGTGAACATCGGCGGCTTCATCGGACCGCTGCTGGCCGCGCAGCTGCGCCAGTTGGAGTGGGCGAACGTGTTCTATGCCTGCGCCGGGATTATTTCCATCAACTTTCTGTTGTTGCTGACGTATAAGGAACAAGACAAGGAAGAGCGACTCGCACACCGTGAAAAAGTACGGTCCGGCGAGATCCAGGAAACCAGCCTTTGGCGGGACAGCCTCAGGGAACTGCTGCGTCCGATCATGATCTGGTACATGATCCTGTTTTCCGGGTTCTGGTTCATGCTGATGGCCTTCTGGGACGTTGCACCGCTGTACTTCCGGGACTGGGTCGACACTTCCGTCATGGTTCAGCATTTGTTCGGCGCGGACGGCACGTCCAATCGCGTCTGGATATTCCTGCTGGGCATGACGCAGGACGGCCAGCGAATTCAACCTGAAGGCCTGGTCAATCTCAACGCCATGATGATCATGATTTTCTGCTTCATCGTCGCAGGCTGGAGCGCCCTGATGAGAGCGACCAACTCCATGGCGCTGGGGACATTCCTGGCCGCGGCCGCGTTGCTGCTGGTCGGTGGGTTCAACTACGTGTGGATCATGGTGCTGGCCATCGTCTGTTTCTCGATGGGTGAAATGCTGTCGAGCCCGAAGAGTTCGGAGTACCTGGGCAACATCGCACCCGCACAAAAGAAAGCGATGTACCTGGGGTTCAGCCAGTTGCCATTAGGTATTGGCTGGTCGCTGGAGGGCTTCTTCGGTCAGTACCTCTACGGCGAACTGGGCTCCAAGGACACGATTTCGCGAAAATCGCTGCTCGAGCAGGGAATGTCACAACCCGATATCGATGCTGTCCCCATTGGCGAAGCTTTTCAAAAGCTCATCGAGGTCACGGGCCAGACCGGCGAGGTCCTGACGAATCAGCTCTACGCCTCCAACAACGTCGGTGTTGCCTGGTACATCATGGGTTCGGTGGGGCTGGTGGCCGCTGCAGGGCTCTATACCTATGGCCGCTGGACCTATCACCTGAAGGAATAGCCACGCAGATCAGGGCGTTGGCGCGTCGTCGGAATCGGTGTCTTCGGGTTTGCCACTTCGTTTGCTTCGAAAGACCGTCAGCGCAACAGCCGCCAGCAGCGAAACCAGGCCCGCGCCCAGGTACACGGGACCCATCGGCGCATCAAGACCCAGGTAGATCACGCCCAGAATAAAAAGGACGCCGATTGCGGCGTACAGCGTAGGCAGTGACTTATAAATGGGTTCGGGCAACCACATAACGCAGCTCTCAATGATTCGACATAATTATGGTGTTAATAATCGCGACGTGCAAATTGCCATGAGACTCGTGTCGCGTGACCTACAGCTAGGCTATTCCCTCGGCCACCTCTTGTACCGACTCGATAGCCCGTATCGCACCTTCTTCAGCTAACACGCCCGGTTCAGACTTGATCGCACGATAGAGTTCGTCACCGGTACCCGCCCATTCCAGACCCTCGATGCCTGTCCACGCATTTCGTTTCTGCTTGGCTTCGTACATGGCCGCATCGGCAACACCCAGCACTTCTTCCCAGGTCAACAAATCAGGCCGTTCCTTCAGGAACGGGTATGAAGCGTAGCCAATAGACGAAGTCACTCGCGCCACCTGCCCGTCTCCCACCGGGAATACACGGTCTGACAGGCTGTCTCGAACACGTTCTGCCAGGGTCGCTGCGTATTTACGATTGGTTTCTCTGGCGACGATGAGAAACTCGTCGCCGCCCCATCGGATGACATCATCGGTCTTACGGCAAGCCTCGAGCAGAACATCACGAACCTGTAGCAACAAGCGGTCACCGGCTTCATGGCCACAACTGTCGTTGACCGGCTTGAAGTTATCGAGGTCCACCATGAGAAACAGTAAATCGTTGTTGCCGTCGGGCCTCATTGTCTCGGTACCGTCGCGATAATGGCGAAGCACGAGATCGACATCCTTGTCCACCTGCTGAAACAGATGGCGCCGGTTTCTCAAGCCAGTCAGCGCATCCGTGGTACTCGCATCCTGCAACTTCCTGTTAGCAATCTTGAGGTCCGTGTTGCGATTGTTGAGTTCTTGGGTGCGCCCTTCCACTTCCTTCTCGAGGCGGCGACTGTATTCGAACTCGCGCTGCAGTTTTCGCTCCTGTTGACGCCAGAGACCGAAGATCGCGGCGAAAAATGCGCCAACGTATAGCGTGTATGCCCACCAGGTTTTCCAGGGCGCAAATGCGACATTGATCGGAATCTCCACACCATTCTCATTCCACACACCATCGCTGTTTGCTGCACGTACTTTGAGAACGTACCGCCCACCATCGAGATTAGTGTAGGTAATGCGTCGTTCATTGCCGGCATCAACCCAGGTGTCATCGAATCCCTCGAGCATGTAGGCATATCGATTCTCTTTCGGCGCGGTGAAGTCCAGCGCCGAGATGCCGAAAGTAACAACGTGATCGCTGTAATCAAGATCAAGTCCTCGAATACGCTCATAGGGTTGATCTGTTTTAACCGGTTCATTGATGATCGAAAGTGACGTCAGTACGACCGGCGGCGCTTGAGTATTGAGTTCGATTGCGGCGGGGTCGAACATGTTGAAGCCGTTCGCGCCGCCAAAATACAATTTTCCGTTCGGGCTGCGGTAGTTGGCACCGGCGGTGAACTCCTCTCCCTGCAATCCCTGGCTCTTGTGGAAGTCTCGGATTTGGCCCGTAGCCGGGTTATACCTCACCAGTCCCTGGGCAGACGATATCCAGAGATTGCCGAGGGAATCCGATTGAACGCCGTAAACGGCGGTTCGATTCATGCCCTCAACCATTGAAACATCCACGACCCTTGTCCCGTCGTTCGACGATTGTGATACAGCAACCCGGTCCAGCCCCTGGCGAGAGCCGACCCAAAGTGTTCCGCGCGCGTCCACATGCAAAGAGTAGATTGTGTCGGCGCTGAGGCTGCCCGTATCGTCAAGATCGTGCTTTAAATGACGCCACTCACCGCTGCTGCTGTCGAAGTAATTCAGACCCCCACCATCTGTGCCGACCCAGATGACGCCATCTCTGCCCTCAGCAATGGTGGTCGCCCTTGGGCTCGACAAGCTGGTACTGTCATTCGGGTCATGCTCAAAATTCGTGATTTCGTCGTTCTCCGGGTCCAGTCGGCTGACACCGCCGCCAAAGGTACCAGCCCAGATATAACCGGCACTGTCCTGCAGAATTGACATGACGCCGTTAGCAGCGAGACTGTTCGGGTTGGCCCGGTCTTTGCGATAGGTCTTGACCTCGCCAGTGAAAGGATCAATTTTGCTGAGCCCGCCTCGCATCGTACCGGCCCAGATCTTCCCGCGTCGGTCCGTGATCAATGCCATGACACGGTCGTCGCCAATCGTGTTACTGTCCCGACGGTCACTACGCATCTGTGTGACCGATTGACCAGAGCGATCGATGATGTTGATGCCGCCACCAAAAGTGCCGACCCAGGTATTGCCGTCGTTGTCCTCTGTGAATGAAGTGATATTCAGATTGCTGAAACTCAACGGGCCTCGCAACTCAGGTTTGAAGTGGCCGAACGACCATGATCGTGGATTCCATTTGTTCAGGTCGCCTGTTCGCGTACCGATCCAGATAAGGCCACCGCGATCCTGAAAAATCGAGAAAATGCTGTCGCCGCTGATACTCGACGGGTTCGCTGGGTCATTCTTGTAAATCGCAAATTTCCCGGAGTCCCCGGCCATCATGTTCAGGCCCTTGTCGGTTCCAACCCACAGCCTGTTTCGGTCATCCTCAAAGATTACTTCTACCCGATTGCTGCTGAGCGTGCCGGGAACACTGGGGTCATGTCCGTACCGCCTTGCCGATCGCGCCTCGGCGTCGTAACGGATGAGACCACCATTGTCTGTACCTATCCAAAGCGCACCGTCATGTCCTATCAGTAGGCTCCGGGCGCTGTTGTCTGCCAGGCTGTCCGGGTTTTCCGGATCCAGCGGAACACGTGTTATCTGACCCGTTTCCGCATCGAGCCGGTTCAGTCCTGCTTTGGTGCCGATCCAGACGGCCCCGCTACCATCAATCGCGAGTGCGAATATTTCGTCGCTACTGAGCGAGGCCGAATTATCGGGCTCGTTGACGTGGTGCGTGACCGTACCAGTGGAAGGATCGAGCCTGTCCAGACCGGAGTCGCGCGTACCGATCCAGATATTGCCATCTTCGCCAACGAGTATCGTCCTAATGTGGTCTGTCGCCAGGGAAGTAAGGTCATTATCAACATGCCGATAAGTCGTAATGCTGTCAGTCGCCGGAGTCCAGAGTGAAACACCGCCACCGTCTGTCGCAATCCACAGGCTGCCGTCGTCGGCCAGATCGAGATCGCGGACGAAATCACTCGCGAGCGCGTTCGGATTGCCGCGCTCGTGACGGTAATGTTTGAAAGTGAAACCGTCGTAGCGATCGAGCCCGCTTTCGGTCGCAAACCAGAGAAAACCGGATTGGTCCTGCACAATTGCCATGACCGAGCTTTGCGCCAGGCCGTCAGCGACCGAGATGCGGTCGAAATGCATCGTATTGGGCTCGAACGTGGCTGCCGACGCAAGACCGGAGAACGACAGCAGCGTCAGCAGTAGACCTGCAAACGCGGGTAAACATCTTGCTGTGGTATTCGTCGTCATACTTGTCCGGAGCCCGTTACCCTCGAATTAGCCTATGAATGCCTTGTGGCTGTGGCCTATCAACCAATGTCCACTTACTGTCGTATTTTATGTTTATCGGCGTCCGAACCCTTATTCTTGTCCCCAGACTGTGATCTTCGTCTCAATTATTTCGTCCGATCCGCGAAACAATTCCGGAATTCTTCAGGACATACTGCCTCACTGAAGTAATAGCCCTGACATTCGTGAGAGCCCCATTCCCGCAGCATTTGCAGTTGCTCGCGTGTTTCAACGCCTTCGGCGATAACGGTCGCATCAAGGCCTTGTGCCAAAGCGACGATGCCCGCGGCGAGCGCGTCGTCTCGCTCGCTTCGGTCTGCACCGCTGACGTAGGAGCGGTCGATTTTGATAACATCGATGGGCAGGTCTTTCAGGTAACCAATGGCCGCCTGGCCCGTGCCGAAGTCATCAATGGATATGCGGACGCCCAGGGCTTTCAGGCGGTGAATAGCGTCAATCACTTCGGCCTTCTGGTTAAGCACTCCTCGTTCGCTGAGTTCGAATTCCACCCATTCCGGATCGATCCGGTTTTCGCATAACGCCGCTTCGACCGTCGACACGACATCTCCGCGAATTAACTGGCACAGGGACAGGTTGATGGCCATACGAATCGGTCGCATGCCGGAATCGATCCATTGACGTAATTGCCGGCAGGCAGTCGCGATTACGAAGTCGCCGATCTCGAGCATCAGCCCGCTGTTTTCTGCGGCGGGCACGAATATCTCCGGCGATATCATGCCTTCGACCGGGTGATGCCAGCGCAACAATGCCTCGGCAGCAACGACCTTGCCCGTAATCGCCTCGGTGATCGGTTGGTAGGCAAGCGTCAAATCGTTGTTCCTGACCGCTTCGCGCAGCAGACCGTCCAGCTTGAGAATCTTCTGACTTGACGTGTCGTAAGGCTGCGTGTGGAACTCGAATCCGCTGCCCATTTTCTGGGCTTCCAACATGGCGCTTTCGGCGTAGTGCACGAGCCCCTCCGCGTGATCGCAATCCCGCGGGTAAATGGCGGCGCCGATACTCGCCGTGAGGTAAATACTCTGCCCTGCAACCTCGAATGGCTGTTCCAGCTCCCGACCGATCGCCTGCCTTACCCTCATGATCTGGTCGGTGTCACCGTTTGAAACCAGCAGGGCGAATCGTGCTCCGCCAAGCCTGGCTGCGATCGCCGTAACGGAACCACAATTCGGATCGCCGATGACGTGCTGGTTACGGAGGCAGTTTCTCAGGCGGTTCGCGAACTGGCTGAGGAGGCGATTCGCATTTTCATAGCCAACGGCGTCATTTACCAGTCGAAAACGGTCGAGCCCGATGGCGAGCAGGCAAAGATCGTTGCCTGACCGGTTGCGACCAGCGGTCGCTTTGTGCAACAGGCTGCGAAACTTCTCGCCGTTCGGCAACCCTGTAAGACTATCAATGCCAGCCGCTTTTGCGCGTTCACGTTCTGCGGCGGTGGCGGACAAATTCAGTTCGTCCAGCCGAGCATGGGCGTGCCGCAATTGCCCGAGTGTCTCGTGTGCTTTTACCGCCCCCACGACGCGTCTCGCGATGAGGCTCCAGTCATAAGGTCGTCGTACGATGTCAGTAACTTCGGCTTCCGCCGCGATAGTGACATCGGCATTACTGCCACAGAGCGCGATCAGGGGAACGTCGTTACCATGCGCCTCACGCAGCTTT
>Ga0224508_10005296_pt1 | contig 10364 bp, 10 predicted proteins | sample SF_Jan12_sed_USG_4_FD_170157 | JGI IMG/M metagenome (GOLD analysis project Ga0224508, IMG submission 170157) | Sediment microbial communities from San Francisco Bay, California, United States - SF_Jan12_sed_USGS_21 | ecosystem: Environmental > Aquatic > Marine > Sediment | place: USA... | reverse complement strand
CACCACAACTGCTACAGGAATTTACCTCACTACAGTTCTTTTACTAGTAACCGGATTCTTTCTAAATTCTTATGGTGAGAAATCAAGTCTCAATCTACAACAGGCATCAATATTGGTCTTTTCAAGTCTGTTTTTGTTATCCCTGTTTGGCACTGTACCATATCTATACGTCTTTCCAAGTACTGAAAGTTCAGTAGAGGTATTTAGTAATGCATTCTTTTCAAGTGCGGCAGGATTCACCACCGGAGGAATATCATTGTTTGATGAACCAGAAAATCTATCTCAAAGTTTCACTTTCTTTCGTAGTTACACACAGCTTGTTGGTGGAATGAGTTTCATCTACTTGGTAATTACTGCATTTTATCCAGAATCAAAATTACAATCCATGCGCGGTTTCATTTCCGGAAGAACACTCCACATGAAAGAACTTTTCTTAACTATCACAGTTATTTTTACAATTTACATTGTAATTGTCGCATCCTTGTTGTACGTATTTGGCGAAAGAAACATTATTGATAATTTTTCATTGGCAATGAGTACTCTTGCAACAGGGGGGTTTACACCTACATCTACAATTCTTGGAGGGTTAGTTTGGCAGGAACACATCATCTTAATTGGTGCAATGATATTAGGTGCATTACCTTTTACATTCCATTATGCGTTTGTAAGAAAAAAATTCCTGTCACCAAAACTTGGAAAAGAGGTTTTAACGTACTTTGCAATTTTAGGCGGTGCCACTATTTTGTTTATGGGAATTAGCGGATTAGACCCCATGCGGAGTGCATTTTATTCCACGTCAGCTAGTACCACAGCAGGACTTCAAATGGAAAGTCTTGCAGGACTAAACGGAGGAGCACAAACCATTCTGATAATTTTGATGTTCATTGGCGGATGCGGATTCTCTACTGCAGGGGGTCTAAAAATATTCAGACTGTTTCATTTAAGAGATGTAAAAGCACTGCTTAGCAAAGTAAAAAGAGCAGAACTGAAAAGTCAGGCAAAAAAAGAAGTCATATCCACATTGATTATCATTGCGTTGTTTCCCACAATCTCAGCAATTACAGGACTGCATCTTGCAGAAATAGAAGATGTTCCTTACCAGGATGCATTCTTTGAAGCAGCAGGTGTGATTACCACCGGAGGACTGTCAGCAGGGGTGATCGATTCAGACACAGATCCTGCAACAAAAATTGTTTTGGGGTTTTTGATGATATTTGGAAGATTAGAGATTATTGCGATAATCTATATTTTTGTTCCTAGACTTAGTTAAAAAAGGATTTAATCACGTAAAAAAAAATTCAAAATCATGGAAAAAATTGTCAAAAGCAGCAATAAAGGAAAAAAACTGATTGTCTTAGGATTTGTAACCATTGCCATCATATTTTTAATTTATAGTAGATATCAAGATCCAGAACTTTTGACACCTAGTGCAATTGACTCCATACAAAGAATAGCATATGGATTTTACATTATTCTAGCTGTGTCATTTGGTGCCATTGCATTCGGAATGTACAGATACCACAAAGAGAAAGTTGAAATCAATGGAAAGGATCTCTCCACAATAATTGCACTGGTAACATGGAATTCCAGATCCCGTAAAATTTTTGTAATTACATTTATCGGATATGGTATATTCTTTTCATTAGTTTCAGGAACATTGGTGTATCAGCCAGAAGTTAATTTTGCAATTCATTACGGCGCAACAATTCCATCAGGATTTATTGCACCATGTTGTGATGGACCAGGATACATGCCAAAGATAATAATTTATCTGACTGAACATGTAGGGTTGCAAATAATTCCAATAAATTTAGTCTTACAGGTAACGGTATCGTATTTGGTGGGACTAAATACAGTAATCGCTGTAAGCGCATTTACAATTTCAAAGAAAGGAAGGGGGATGAGTACAGTTGGTGCAATTATAGGACTATTCATTGCCTGTCCAACTTGTGCAGGGTCATTCTTGTCAATATTTATCGGCACTGCAAGCGGGATTGCATTATCAATTGCATTAGCACAAATGCAGACATTATTCATTGCCATATCAATTCCTGTGTTACTTGTTACACCATACATTATGGCAAAAAAACTACAAAATTCAGATGGTAGTTGTAAAATAAATTCACCTAAATGAATTTTTTAACTTCAGGAATTGTATGATTTCCAATATCATAACCATCACGTCTCAGAAACTTGAGAGTTAATTTGTAAATTATTTCATCATGGTCTACTTTTTTTAAAATTTCACTCCACGAAACTTTTCCTTTCTCTTCAATGTATTTTTTAAAATCAGGATTCATAGATTCAGCAACATCCCTACATTGATCAAAGGTTTTACCGTTTTTGTAAGCACGGATCCTTCTATCACAATTATCCATGCTCTAATTTCATCAAAATTCTAAATAAACCTAGTTTGTGGGCCTTCAAACAAATACAGGGATGGAAAATTATAGAATATGGCAATAAAATCAACCACAGAATATGTGGATTTTTTCATTAATCTCAACATGGGGGAAAATGTCAGCTTATTGAGTTTTGTAAACAATGAAAGGATGGTACTCAAAGGAAAACTAGAGTACAAGAATTTAGAAAAAGAACCAATCAAAAAAGGAATAGAGATTTTAGATCAATTGATAACAGAGATTAACAAGATTGGGGAGAAGTCAGTATTAGACAAATACCGAAAAAAGGTTTAGGAAAAAAGATGGACAAGAATTCGGAAATTATAAAAACGGAAATCATTAGAGTGCTTAATGAAAATGGAAAAACCCGAGGAACTGAACTTGCTAGAAGAGTAATATCCAAAGTAGGCAATGAAAAAACAGTTTACAGAGAAATCAGCGCATTAGTTGAAGCAGGTGAAGTAGAAAAGAAAGTTCACAGTAGGGCACATATTGAATATGAGTTGATCAATTTATCTGAATCAGTAAACAATCAACTCAAAAATGTACACAGTGAAATTGAAATGATATATGAGGAAATTATAAATTTTGAAATTGCAACAAAGGAAGAAAAATTTACATTTCACGAGAGACTAGGATCAACTATACATCAAATACACTTAGTGCAATCAACTGATGGAATCATGAAACTATTATCATATTACCCGTCATTCAAAAAAGACAAAATGTATTCACAAATCACCAGAAAAATAAGTGATTGCTGGGAATCCATAATGAATGATATTACGCATCAACCAGAAGAAGGTTTCTTAAATGAAGTTCTTGCAAATTTGAGAATACCGCATACAGATTCAAAAAATGTCAACTAGGAATTTTTCAGTTTGCTTACAACAATTTTAAAAATTTCGTTATTGTCAAGTAAGATATACGGTAGATTGTTTTCCTCACAGGCCTGACCACTTTCAGTATCACGAGTAACCAGCATCATGTTGTTTTCTTTAGCATAATTTATTACAGAATAATCAGTTCTTATCTTGTGACCGTCTGCTCGTAATTTCTTTACGCTGTAAGCATCATAACCCAACTCCTTGAGTTTTTCATCCCAGCCGTCATCCATTTCATCAATTAAGATTTTCATGTATCTGGATAATTTGATTTCAATATGAACTATAGTCGTAAAATTTGCTTTAACTGAATAGTATGTCGACTCAAAAGTTTTCAATTAAAGGCAGTTAGAATGCTTTGGTGTAATATCGAGTGGGTTGACATGTCAGAATCTAAGGAATCGCCTCAACATACATCCATTAATTATCACAGAAGTAAAATTTTCTTATTTCCAACAAGAACATACATGACGAATAGCCTACCTATGGACAAAGTCTTGATTTGACTAAGTTTACCGGTAAAGCACAATGGAAACCGAAAACATACCTTCATCATCTATTCTATGACGATACAGATCCACTAGCCTGCACAATAGAGGTATGTCGTAAATGTCGTTACAAAATAGATTCAAACAACAAAAACGACTTCATATACAGTATGGCAGAAGATAACCGAACTTTTTTTTATTTTTTCAAATTTATAATAAAAATGCATTGTCAATCCAAGGGTTTTAGGACATATCTCTGCGATTATAAATCGACTAAACATTTACAACTATTGTGAAAAAGATCATACTCTTCGTTGCATCAAGCTTAGATGGATTCATTGCAAGAGAAAATGGGGATATTGATTGGCTTCCAGGAAATACAGCATCAGGATATGATAATTTTATCAAATCTGTGGATACTGTGATTATGGGTAAAACCACATACGACCAAGTACTAACTTTTGGAGATTATCCTTACAAAGACAAGAAATCATTTGTTTTCACTAGAACTGATCAAAACAAAGATGAAAATGCTGAATTTGTATCAGATGTTGAAAAATTTGTAAAAGGTGGTTTTCCTGGTACTGGAGAAAACATTTGGTTAGTCGGAGGAGCACAAATTATTGCATCTTTTCTTAAACAAGGAGTAGTAGATGAAATAATCATGTCAGTTATCCCTGTTATTTTAGGCAAAGGAATTCCCTTATTCAAAAACATAGAAAATGAAACAAAGCTTGAATTAATTAAAACAGAAAAGTATGATCTATTAGTTGATTTGCATTACAAGGTATTGAAATAATCATGGATAAAATAAAGATCACAGAACCTAAGGGTGGAAAACACGTGGCAATTACCTGATGTTGAATTAGTTGAATAAACTAAAAGACAACCAATTCTAATTTCACATCTATCTGCGTCTCATTTCATCCCCAATTTGGTAGGTGAATCCCCGTGGATTCTAAATCGAATCTTTTTCTATTCCCAAGAAAGGTTCAAGTCTCTAAAGATTAGAACTATGAAAATATCATTTAAATCTAATATAAGATTTGAATCCATTTATGAAATTAATTATTTTTGTATTCATTTTTTTGATTATCTCAATGGGAATAACTCCCATAATCCCATCTAGTGATGCTGATTCTACAATTCCCTCATCAAAATCAAATTCAGACAATGCATTTACTGCAGCCACATTTGCTCAAAAATACAAAGATGTGTTATCTATCACAGGCAATAGAGTATCAGTGGTCATAAAGGTTGTAGGAGAATCAGAGAGTACTGATCCGGCAAAAAGGGCTAAAGAGATACGCTACCTTCAAAGTTACGTTTTGAAATTCTTGTCATTTTCTAATGCAGTGAATGTTGTTTCTGATCAACAAAAAAATGAGATTACGGCCCAGATGCATACTGTATGGATTCCAATTTTAGAGAAAAGAAGTGATGTGATTTCTGTAACTATTCTGGAAGATGTTCAAAAAACTATCCAAAAAGATCTTGATAATCTTCCTCCAAAGAAACAACAATTGCATGGCAGAAGCATAGATGAAATCCAATGTAAATCAGATAACGTCTTGATGATAAAATCAAGTGGAGAACCAGCTTGCATGAAACTCTCAAGTGTTGAAAAATTAACTAAGAAAGATTGGATTGTAGTACACCCTCCTCAGAGCATGAAGATATTTTCAGATAAATTGTTTTTTACATTGCAAGGAGATGAACAGGTTAGATCACTAAGCAACACAAACTTGGATGCAGGACCTATGATGACTTACATCTCCTCAAACAATGACGGTTCTTTGATATTGGCAACAAGCAGTGGTTCAGATGCCGTATATGCATTTGATTCATCTCAAGGAAAACTGATTACAACTATACCTGTTGATGAAACTCCAAAAGGAGTCAAAATCCATCCTGATGGAAATATTGCCTTTGTTGCAAACGAGGGTTCTGGGACAATCAGTGTAATTGATACGGAATCATGGATGATAACAAAAGAGATCGGAGTCGGGAAAATCCCTCATAATATTAGATTTGATTCACAAGGAAATACGGCATATGTAACCTTGCAGGGGGAAGACAAGATCGCGATAATTGACGTAAGTAATCTGGAAATGACTGGTTCAATTCTAGTTGAAAATTTGCCACACAATCTCGACTTGTCACCTGATGACAGATATCTTTACACCGCAAACATTGGAACAAGTGATGTTGCAGTAATTGATCTAGAGAATAAAGAAATCATTAAGAGAATAAAGGTCAGTATGGGTCATCATGGAATTGATGTCACAAATGATGGAAAGAGAATCTATGTTTCTGGAATTGGTTCAGACAAGGTAAATGTAATTGATGCAGAATCTTTGGAATTGATAAAACAGATTGAGGTGGGAGAAGGTCCACACGGAATTAGAGCAAGTGTGGATGGTTCTAAGGTTTATGTCGGAGTAACAAAGACAAATGAAATTCTAGTCATTGATGCCAATACATTTGACATCGAAGACAAAATCCATACAGGAAATATTCCATTTTGGTTAGCGATTCCAGGAAACCCGTAATCTAAAACTAACACGTGGATACGAATTCTACAGTGTAAACTATTTTCAAAGTATTGATACATTAATCAAATTTTTTCTGGGATAAATCAGTCTGAATTTCTTGCATGTGGAATAGTTATCTCAAAGTCGTGTATTCCATCAGTTGCAAAAATGTTATATTGTTTTCCTCCAACCGAATCAGGTATTGGCCAAGGCATGTTCAAGTGTCCTCTATCATCTGTCTTTGTTCTGACGGATTCTACAAATGTTTCATCTGAGATTGTAATTTCGACATTATGTAATCTATGCCAGCCATCTCCCTCAAACATAAGGTATCTCTGATTGTTTATCTCATCTGTCTCTATGTTTAGTGACACATCAAAATCTCGTAGTGTTTTTAATGATACCATTTCATTTTCTCTTTGTTGGGCCAGTCTATCAAACATCTCTTGCTGTCGGATATCCGATATTGCCCAATTAGATTCTCTTATCTTTTCAACATTTTCTTTCTTTATACATACAGGACTCAAACTAGACGCTCTCACTACAAGATCTAGCCCTTCTTTGCACTCTATCAAATCAATTGGAATTCCTAGTTTTAATTGTCCCATTGGACTGAATTTGTTCAATGATTTTTCTGAATCTTTTGAAATATCATAGCATGGTCTGTCTCCGCAAACTTTGATATCTCGTGATGACAGTCCTTTCTTTGCTCTTTCCTCATCAATTTCTGAGCACATCTTGTCTCCGCAAACTTTGGGCGAGTTGATAACCTTGTATTTCTTAAATTCTACAAGCCCTTCTGCCTGTTCCACTAGGAGCATAGTTGACATTCCAAGAATCAATACTAGAAGAATTAATCTTGTAATCATGATTTGGTTATGTTAAAATAGAATTTTAGGTTATATCATGCTAATCTGTTTAGGAAATCTGCTTACAATTATACATTAAAATTTTCTCTTGTCCTAATTTTGATGCCACTAACTTTTGCATTTGGAGAATCTAATTTTCTACAAATAGAGGATGATGGATACAGTGCTGGAGTCAGCAGCCACAGAACCACATATCATGATTTGTCAGAATTAGATTTTGATGTACTTGAGGGGCAAAAATTCTTCATACCAAAGTGGATCGACGAGCCAGGTGATTTTTCAGATATCTTACAAGTAAGGTTTAATGTGACAAACAACGGATTGGAACATTTTGCAGTATACAAAAATATATTTCAAATAGACGTGATGGATCCAAGAGAGCAATACCAAGAGTTTCGCAGAACCAATCAAGATAACATAGTTGACAATTACTATCCTCAATATATAGAAGATTTTAAACTACGATTCCAGGATATCGCCCTACCCCAAAGTCTTTTTGAATGTGAACTATTGAACCATTCCCTCAGAGTTAACCAAACACAAACCCTCTCAGTATGTTTTGATGTCAAACAAAAGTGGTCAAATGAATCACTTGATTTGAATGGTCCTAAATTGTACTATCTAGTAATGATGGATAACAAGTTTACAACATCATGTCCTAACTGCAAATCTGTTTTACTTAACGAGTATTACAAAAACCCAATAACACAATCAGATCTTCCTCCGAGAGAACAAATCTCATTAGGGGTTTCTGTTCATGAGATTTCTTGTAAAGAAGGATTACAACTAATCTTCAAAAACTTCAGTAATCCTGCATGTGTCAAACCGTCAAGCATTGAAAAATTAATTGAGAGAGGCTGGGCCTTGTCAAAAAACGAACAGAGTAAATCTATTTCATCACTTTCTGCAATTATGAGTGAACAGAATGTGATGGATGGTGCAAGGTTAAATGTTATATCGGAAATCATCAATGGAGAAAAATATCTTGTCTTTAAGGGCTTTGGATGGCACAAGTCACATAATGTAGAAATTACAATTACAAACGATAATGAGAAAATAACATTCATCCAAAGCAAGACAAACGGCAATGGAGTTTTGTATGTGCCCTGGCTTTTACCTGGTAATTTATCAAATGGATTGTATAAAATCCATGCAACAGATGGGTTGAACCAAAATAAGTTAGAAATTGCCATACCTCTGATTCCAATGAATTTCAGCCAGACTTCATCTGAATTTGAGGTTGAGGTAAATGGAGAAAAGCAGGTAAGACGTGGCACAACTCATTCTATAGAGGTACAAATACACATAGACGAAAATCCTATCGAAGATGCGCGAGTTTTCATCACTATAGAAGATTATGGAGAGGACATCATACGAGAATTCAACGGGCATACAAATCAAGAGGGTTATCTTGTTTTTTCTTGGGAGATTCCACAAAGTTTTGATGATATTGAAACGCTTTTGGCTTTTGTTGATGTTACCGACGGAATTTCTTCAAAAACAGAGGTATTCAAGTTTCAAGTATATTGCCTTCCTGGAGAAAAAAATTGTAATGTAGAAGGAAATTAAATTGATATTCTGAAGACAATACTGTTTGATAGAGTTAAATTTTAAAAATCCTGTCATTTGAAACATTCTTCTACGTGGATACACTTTCAATCACCTTAACTATATCCCCATACACATCATGCTTTGGTATCAGGTTAAGGGTGAAATTTTTAGACCAATGTTAGAATTTTTTCATTAACGATTATGAGGATAGAAATGACGCAGATAAGCGTAAAAATCAATTTTTCTTCTCTTTTAATTTATCAACCAAATCTTTAAGATCTTTTTGTAATTCCTTTTGATTTTTTTCTAAATCATTCATTCTATCAAGAATTTATTTGACTAGATAACTTTATCATGAATTTCTTTGAATTGTGACTGATCTTTTAAAAATAGACGGCTGTGAGGTAACAGTCGGGAAAGAAACCTCCAACCTGTCTACTTTCTATCTTGAACTTTAAAGATTTTGCATAAAAGCAATGCGTAGAAATTATCAGTAGTTTACGGATCTTACATCTACTATGTTTACATGGCTTTTCTTTTCTTGTCTTTGCTGCAACAACTTTGCTACGCCTGAAAAATAGTCAACATGCAAAATTAAATGTGTTTGTTGACTTTGTGTTTTATAATTACATTATAGAATTGATCTAATTTGCTTAGAAAGCACCACTATAAGCACCACCAATCATAATTTTAGAATTTTGTTAATTTACATTCTTTCCCTTGTGCTCTACATTCAGAACAATACAGTAAAGGAATTCTAGCCTCACCGATTTTTTTAAAATTCAGATGCAAATCCATTACGTGACCACATTCAGGATTTTGGCATTTTGTGTCTTTATTTTCATACAGTGTTTGAATTGAAGATTCTTCCATAACTTTTTGATTTTTACGGCAGTTAAATTATTATCTAATTTTTCAACATCATACACTATTTCAATATCAAATGGGAAAATTCAATCTACGTTTAATATCCATCAACTCCAAAAAACAAATCATGAAAAGTATCATAATACTATTCACGCTAATCATAACTCTAGGATTTGCAGGCACGGCATACGCTCAAAGTTCAGGAGGTGTTGATGTAGATGGTACTTGGTATTTGGGCGAAGGTCTCAAAGATGGAGACTATTTTGAGTATACATTGTGTGATATTGATCTTAATGCATGCTCACCAATAGAGTTGAAAATATGGATTAAAGGCGATACACAAAATGTCAGTGAGACATTGTGGGATGCACAAATTCTAGTAATTGAGGGGGATAAAACCATCAAAGGCTCATGGGGATTGGGAAAAACAGTTCCAACTCCAATACTCTTTGATGAGGATTTATCAGACTATGCAGTTGCATTCAAGTCATCAATTGCATGGCTCTCATCTTATGCCACATCAAATGAAAAAGACAGAATTCACGGACCGCAAGAGTTCAAGAGTGCATCATGGGGAGCATTAGGTCCAGTTGGCGGAGGATTGGAGTCATATCTAATTCCAAGTAGAGTAGAATCAATCACCATCCCTGATAGGACAACTGATTCCATAGTTCTTGGATGGTACAATGACAATAATAATGAAATATGGATAGTAGATAATTTTCCATTCCCAGTAAAGGCATTAACTTTTGCAGGAATTAATTCTGAC